>Ga0272441_10009368_pt1 | contig 15152 bp, 14 predicted proteins | sample SSMProp6N_FD_193582 | JGI IMG/M metagenome (GOLD analysis project Ga0272441, IMG submission 193582) | Marine sediment archaeal communities from Little Sippewissett salt marsh, Falmouth, MA, United States - SSM-Prop-6N | ecosystem: Environmental > Aquatic > Marine > Wetlands > Sediment ... | reverse complement strand
TAGAGAAGGAAATTGATATGGTCGTGATGGGAACTCAAGGTGCAACCGGGGCTAAAGAGATATTTCTTGGGTCAAATACGGTTTATGTTCTCCGAAAGGCTATTGCACCGGTTTTGGTAATACCGGAAAACTATACCTTCCAAAAAATTCAAAAAATATTGCTTCCATCAGACTATTTGACTAATTATAAGGATAACGAATTGAGTACCGCTATAAAAATGGTCAAAATGAATAAAGCAAAACTTATTGTTTTACATGTAAAAGAGGAGTACGATCTGACCGCTAGTCAGGATGAAAATAAGATGGCTCTATATCGTCGTTTAGATGGTTTGTCTACTACCCTTACGGAATTAAAAGGTAGTTTAATGCCAAATGCAATTTTAAATTATGTCCAGAAGAATGGGATTGATCTCCTTATGATGATGAATAGAAAACATTCATTTTTTGAACGAATTTTTGAAAAACAAAATGTAGATCAAATAGGTTTTCATATAAAAATACCCTTCCTGGTCATTAGAGATACGGCCAAGGTGGTTAAATAACAGTTACAGATGAAAAATGTTTTATTGCTTACCGATTTTTCAAATAATGCATGGAATGCCATTTTCGCAGCTCTGAAAATGCACGAACATATGGAATGTCATTTTTTGCTTTTAAATACGTATGAACCCAGTTTTGCAAATATTCTTGGAGACAAGAGTAAGGAAAGATTGGGGGTAATCTACGACTCTCTTGCAAAAAATTCTTCAATTGAACTTGACAAGATATTACAATATTTAGAAAAAAATCATGCAAATAAAAACCACACTTTTGAAAAACGTTCTGTATCAAATGATATGGTAAATGCTGTAAAGGAAATTTGTAATGAAAAAGATATTGATCTAATTGTCATGGGAACTAAAGGGGCTACGGGAGCCAAAGAAATTTTTATGGGAAGCAATACGGTAGAGCTCATTAAAATGATAAACAGCTGCCCCATATTTGCCGTTCCAAGTGAACATGATTTTAAAGGCTTAAATAAGATTTTGTTTCCTACAGAGTATACAAGACCCTATACAAAATATGAACTGAAGCCGCTTACAGAACTGGCAACAACTTGGAATTCAGAAATATTAATAGTTCACATAGCACAGGAATTTTCGTTAAATGATGAGCAACTTTCTAATAAAAAAGTTTTGATCAAACGTTTGGGTAACGTTGAGCATTCCTTTCACAATGTAGAGATTGAGGTTAGTGTGGCTGATTCAATTAGTAAGTTTGCGATAGAGAGCAGAGCAGATATTATTGTTTTAATAAATTATAAGCATACTTTTATAGAGAAACTAACCCGTGAAGCTGTTGTAAAAAAAGTGGGTTTTCATACACAAATACCATTGCTGGTTCTACCGCAATGAGCAGGTTAATTTAGTGTCAGATACAATATGATCAGAAAATAATATTTTATAATGATTCGAATAGTTTTACCTACAGATTTTTCTAAAAACGCATGGCATGCAATAAAATATGCAACATTTCTTTTTGAACAATCACCTTGTACTTTCATTATAATTCACGCACACCAGGTTAGTCCATCGGGCTTAATAAGTGCAATAAACAAAGAACATGATACCAGACTTCATGAGATTACGGCCAAAGAATCTGAAAGAAAGCTTAATAAAATAGTAAATCATTTAAATAAAATAAATAAGGTTGCAGAACACCAATTTGAAGGTGTACTGGTTGCCGATTCTTTATTAAATGCTATTGGTCGTGAAGTAATAGACAAAGATGCTGACTATATTATTATGGGAACCCAGGGAGCTTCTGGTTTAGGTGAAATTTTTATGGGTAGCAATACGGTTAGTGTTATAAAGAATATTAACTTTTGTCCGGTTATTGCAGTTCCCAATTCTTATGATTTTAGCCCTTTCAATGAAATTTTATTTGCCACAAATTTTAAACACCTGTATCAACGTGTTGAATTACAGCCATTGCTGGATCTTGCCAAACTTCGTAAGGCCAGAATTAATGTTATTCATATCAATGAGGAAAAGGAATTAAACGAGGAACAACTACAATTAAAGAAATTGCTGCACAATTTACTAGGAGAGAAGGACAGTGTTTTTGAAGAATTTGACTATCATCCGAACATTGCTTTAAAAATCAACGATCTGACTGAAAAGAAAAACGCAGGGTTGATAGCAATGATAAATTCTCAGTATAGTTTTTTTAAAGGGTTAACGCACGAGCCAGTGGTCAAAAAAGTAGCGTTTAAAACAAAGATCCCCTTTTTGGTCCTTCCGGAAGTGGAGTAATTTCTTTTATTCAGCTTCGCAAATTCAAAAAATAAAAACCTTTTTAACTATTTATAAGCCTTAATCAATCCTTAAACTATTTATAAGGATAGATTATCGTTTGAGTAAACAGAATACCATAAATTTGCACTTTGAAAATTCTGGTATCAATGAGCAAAGCCATTTATGTAGCTACTACCGAGCCCAATAGCGGTAAATCGATAATATCCTTAGGACTGATGCATTTATTATTGGGGAAAGCTGCTAAAGTAGGGTACTTCAGGCCAATAATAGATGATTACGGACCCGGGGAGAAGGACAATCATATTAATACGGTGATTTCCTACTTTGGAATACAAATGGAATATAATGAAGCCTATGCTTGCACGAGAAGTGAGGTAATCCATAAATACAATCAGGATAAGAGTGATGAGGTATTAGACAAGATCATAGAAAAGTATAAAGCCATTGAATCTCGTTTTGATTTTGTATTGGTTGAGGGAACCGATTTTTCTGGGGAAGGATCAATTATAGAATGGGACATTAATGTTTACATGGCGAAAAACCTTGGAATCCCCACAGTTATTCTGGCAAGCGGTGTGGGCAAAACCTTGGAAGAATTGGTTGATAACCTTTACCTCGCTTATGATTCCTTTACCAATAAGGGTGTTGAAGTTTTGATGGTAGTTGCCAATAAAGTAGAACCTCAAAATGTAACCCTGGTAACCAATGGTCTTTTAAAAGCACTTCCGGCCGAAGTGCTAATTGGCACTATTCCTTTAAATCCGGCCCTGGGTAATCCCACCATGAAAGAGATTGTTAAAGAACTGGAAGGAGAGGTTCTTTTTGGTCATAACTTTTTAAATAATCAGGTGAGTAATTTTAGTGTGGGGGCGATGCAATTACGAAATTATCTCACTCATTTTAAGGAATATGGTTTGGTTATAACTCCAGGTGATAGATCTGATATTATTCTGGGAGCTTTGCAGGCCAACCTATCTTCAAATTACCCAACCGCTTCAGGAATTGTGCTTACGGGTGGACTTGTTCCGGAAGATCCGGTTATTCAGTTAATCGAAGGTCTCTCGGAAGTAGTTCCTATCATCTCGGTTCATGGAGGTACTTTTTCTATTGCGAATAAGGTTGGTGCAATACGTCCTAAAATATATGCGGAGAATAAACAGAAAATAGAGGGATCTATTCAGGACTTTACAAGATTTCTTCCTATAAATGCTTTAGCTGAGCGTCTAATAACCTTTAAAGCAAACGGGATTACTCCACGAATGTTCCAGTATAATCTCCTTAAAAGGGCCCAAAGTGTCAAAAAGCATATTGTTTTGCCGGAAGGTACAGATGAACGCATTCTTCGAGCAGCTAAGGAACTAATCGATGCAGATGCTGTTAAATTAACTCTTTTAGGCGATCCGGTACAAATAAAGGAAAAGGCAAGACAATTGGATTTGCCACTTGATTTTGAAAAAATTAGCATTATAGATCCTATAAATTCAATTTATTTTGAAGATTATACCAATACGCTGTACGAATTACGCAAGCATAAAAATGTAGATAAGGCCATGGCACAGGATCTTATGGCAGATATCTCTTATTTTGGAACAATGATGGTCTATAAAGGGGATGCAGACGGCATGGTTTCCGGGGCTGTTCATACAACCCAACATACTATTAGACCGGCGCTTCAGCTAATTAAGACCAAACCCAATGTATCTATCGTTTCTTCCGTGTTTTTTATGTGTCTGGAAGATAGGGTTTCGGTTTATGGCGACTGTGCAATAAATCCGAATCCGAATGCAGAACAATTGGCTGAAATTGCAATTACATCTGCCGCCACCAGTTTGGCATTCGAAATAGATCCCAAAATAGCCATGCTTTCCTATTCTTCCGGAACTTCAGGCTCAGGGGAAGATGTAGAAAGAGTGCGTGAAGCTACTCAGATTGTTAAAAAGAGAGCACCTTATCTTAAAGTTGAAGGCCCTATTCAATACGATGCCGCAGTAGATAAAATTGTAGGTAAAACAAAAATGCCTGACTCGGAAGTAGCCGGACAGGCAAGTGTTTTTATTTTTCCGGATCTTAACACGGGCAATAATACATACAAAGCAGTGCAGCGAGAAACCGGTGCCCTGGCAATTGGACCAATAATTCAGGGACTAAATAAACCTGTAAATGATCTGAGCAGGGGAAGTACAGTTAATGATATATTTAATACAGTTATTATAACTGCCATCCAGGCCCAGGCATTATAATTTAATTATTTCAATGAATATTCTAATTATTAATACAGGGAGTTCATCTATAAAGTTTCAGTTAATGCATATGCCATCAGAAAGCGTTTTGTGTTCTGGCATGGTAGATAGAATAGGACTGGAAAAGGGAAATTTGAAGTATACAAAGTTTGATTATGAAACTAATGAAATACAGCAGTTTTCATCGCACAGAAAAGGGCTTAATCGGGTTATAGAACTACTTTTGGATCCTGCAAACGGAGCTATTACCGACGTAAATGAAATAGATGCCGTGGGGCACAGGGTAGTCCATGGGGGAACTGCTTTTTCTGAAACTACAATTATTACCCAGGATGTAAAAGATAAGATTGGAGATTTGAGTCAGTTGGCTCCATTGCATAATCCACATAACCTGGAAGGGATATTGATTGCTGAAGAATTATTTCCAAATGCCAAGCAGGTTGCGGTCTTTGATACCGCCTTTCATCAAACTATTCCCTTGAAGGCTCGTAAATATGCAATTCCGGATGAATTTTACACGAAACACGGAATACAGCTTTACGGCTTCCACGGCACTAGTCATAAATATGTTACAGAAAAGGCCATAAGCTTTTTAGATAAAAAAGTGGCTAAGATTATTAGCATTCATCTAGGTAATGGCTGCAGTATTACTGCCGTCCATAATGGAAAAAGTATGGACCATAGTTTGGGTTTTGCTCCCTCAAATGGACTTATCATGGGTTCCAGAAGTGGAGACATTGATCATTCCATGATTTTTTACCTTGTAGAATCGCTGGGCTATAGTTTGCGGGAAGTAAATGATTTGCTCAATAAGAAAAGTGGAATGCTAGGACTTACCGGTTATAGTGATTTACGGGAAATTCAGGCTAAAGCTAATGAAGGTGATGCCAAATGCCGGTTAGCCCTGGAAATGAATGCCTACAGGATCAAAAAATATATTGGAGCCTACAGTTCCGTCTTGAATGGACTGGATGCCTTAATTTTTACAGCGGGGATAGGTGAAAATTCCAGTTATCTTAGGGAACTCGTCTGTTCTGAGATGGACTTTCTTGGAATTGATCTGGACATGCAGAAGAATGCGCAAAAATCCCATGGAATTAGGGAAATACAAAATGACTCATCAAGAGTAAAAATTTTGATCATTCCTACGAATGAGGAATTGGAAATTGCAAAGCAAACCTTTCACTTGCTAAAAACCTCCTGAAACAAAAAAAACACACTAAAATTTCTATGTGAAATGATCTTAATCATTTCGTATAGAAAGTCTATGTCTTAACTTGATCCATTATTAATATTAACCTAAAAAAATTTATCATGTCAGACAACAGTAGTAATGTTTTGTTAGCTCTTTTAACAGGGGCAGCAATAGGAGCAGGTATAGGAATTTTATATGCTCCTGACGAAGGGATTAAAACCCGAAAAAAAATTAAGGATAAGGCACTTGAAACCACGCACGATCTAACAGAACGAATTTCTCATGCCAAGGATGAACTCACCAAAGTAGCAGACGAGAAGAAAGAAGTTTTTGAACAAAAATTAGAGGATACCATCTCTACAATGAGTTACAAAGCAGATGAAATTATTGTTCAATTGGAGCGTAAGCTTGAAGAGATCAGAAAGAAAAATGCACAATTACAGAAGTAGGCTATTATGGCTTTTGAAGGATTAAGACAAAATATTTCTGAATTAGACGAAAATGTCAGCTCCTATGTGGAGCATAGCATAGAATACGCCAAGCTTAAAAGTTTTAAGATATCCATGGTTTTGGTTACCTATTTAGCCAAAGTGTTGTTGGTTGGTACAATAGTTATTTTGGCTTTGATATTTTTGAGCTTGGCGGCTTCTTTTGCCTTGGGTTACGCAATGGATAATACCATTTATGGATTCGCTATAATTGGGTTTTTATATCTGTTGTTTGCCATTATAGGTTATCTATTTCGCGATAGGTTAAATAAACCTTTACTGCAATTGTTTTCTAAATATTTTTTTGAAGGACCATGATAGGAAAATACAACTCGTTTAGGGAAATTGATGAGGATTTGAAAATCCTCGCTCTTGAAAGAGAGATCAACAAGGAGTATACGAAGTATAGTTTGCAAGAACTTAAAACGTATTTCTATCCCTTTAATTTAATTAGAAGTTTTGATGGTTTTGTTGCCAAAGTGATGATTCCCTTTATTTTAACAAGGGTTTTTAAGAAAAAAAGACTGTCAGAATAGCAATTTATAAAGATTTCTAAAAATGCCATAGGTGTTTAAACTAACACTTATGGTCATTTTTTTTCGAGATCTATACCCTGTTTATATCTTTTCATTTTTTGAAATTCCTATGGGTAAAAAGGTACCTTTACCGGTATTAAGATTATTCTATGAACACAGGCCTGGTATTTTCAGGGGGAGGATTTAGGGGTATTGCTCATATAGGAGTAATAAAGGCTTTGGATGAATATGGTTTCGAGATTACTCATATAGCAGGGACCAGCGCTGGTGCGATTATTGGCGCATTGTATGCGGGGGGTGTAGATTGGAAACAAATCCTCGAATTTATTAAGAAGATTGATATTTTTAGTTTTAACAACTATGCAGTTGGCAAACCCGGCTTTGTTGATACTGAAAAGCTTTATGACAAGTTCTCTGAGTTCTTTCCTGCAGATAACTTTAAGAGTCTTAAAATTCCTTTATTCATCACTGCAACTAACATTCTGGATGGTAGTTTAAAGGTTTTTTCTGAAGGAGAGCTTATCCGCCCAATATTGGCTTCAGCAGCATTTCCAGGGGTTTTTACGCCTATTAAAATAGCGGATTCATATTATGTTGATGGTGGAGCATTGAACAATTTCCCCGTAGATCTACTCAAATCCTGCACTGATCAGATCATTGGGGTCTATGTCAATCCTTTTCTTAAAATAGAGATAGAGCAACTAAAACACTCTTACAATGTTTTGGAACGTGCCTATAAGATACGCTCGGCTAATGATTCCCTTTCTAAGTTTGGAGATTGCAACCTGGTAATATCACCTAAAGATTTGATAAATCACAGTACATTTTCGATAAATGATGTGGATGTTGTTTTTGATTTGGGATATAAGGCAGCCATAAAGGCTCTGAAGAATCCGGATAATCTTCAAATGCCCAAAAAAGACAGCTAGAAATAGTATGAGGAGGCATTATTCAAAATCATGCACAAAGCAATGCCCTCAATCAAGACCTTATACTACATGGACAATTTAAAGATCTTAGGCAGAGGGCGTTGCTTAGTAAAAATGAAATTTTAACTAATTTCAATAACTTTTGGTTTTGGCTTTTGAACCACTTCTTTTTTTGCTAGTTTAAAGCTTAGAATTCCGTCACCGTATTTGGCTTTAATTTCCTCTTCTTTTACATTTTCCGGTAAAAGCAAGGATCTTTCAAATGCATTATAACTAAATTCTTTTCTGGTGTAATCTTCATCCTTTTCTTCCTTACTAACCTCTTTTTTTGCAGAAATATTGAGGTATCCTTCATCAATGGTGATTTCAAAATCTTTCTTAGCGAAGCCAGGTGCTGCCAATTCAATTTCAAAGTGGTCTTCTTTTTCCATAATATTTAAAGCAGGTTCTCCGGATCTTGCATTCCAGAAACGATCGTTTACTAATCCACGATTCCAAAATTTGTCGTCAAAGAAATTCTCCATGTCAAAAAAATCGGAAGTAATTAGGTTTCCAAAAGGTCTTGTCCTTTTTTTAAATTTAACTAGTGACATAATATTAGATTTTAGGTTAAACATTAATTGAGTCACGAATGTAAAGAGTACATCTTATTTTCGGAATGATTTTGATCAGTCACGCCTTATTTTTTATAAAATGGAAAAATGAGGGCCATAAAAAACTTGAAGAGAAATTTTCTGAGAACTTTTAAACTATAAATGAAGTTCTTAAAATATCGTATTGCTATTAGAATGTAATATTTGCCTTCAGATTCAAAATTTGCCAGAATTTGAATATATTCGTAGCCTATGGACTACTTTATCATTACCAGTATACTGGTGTTTATATCTGCTTTCTTTGGTTATCTCAATGTAAGGTTCATTAAGCTGCCAAACACTATAGGGCTTACGGTTATTACTATAATATTTACGCTTGGAATTTTTGCACTTAGTTATTTTGATGATACCTTATTAAATGCGGAACGTTACATCATAACACATATAGATTTCAAGTCTGTTCTGCTTGATATTATGCTTAGTTTTTTGCTCTTTGCAGGGGCTCTGCATACCGATTTGCAAAAGCTTAAAGAACTTAAATGGCCTATACTGTTTTTTGCAACTTTTGGCGTTCTCGCATCTACTTTTCTCATAGGAATAGCGGTGTATTTTATGCTACAGGGAATAGGATTAGATGTACAATTTATTTATTGCCTTCTTTTTGGGGCGCTAATATCCCCGACAGATCCTATTGCCGTTTTAGGAATATTAAAAAAAGCCAATGTGCCTAAAAAACTGGAAATCAAGATTGTGGGTGAATCACTTTTCAATGATGGTGTTGGGGTCGTAATTTTCCTGACGATTTTCGGATTGGCTAGTGGAACCGGTGGAGGCTTTTCTCTCTCAGGTATTCTTTCTCTTTTTGTTCATGAGGTTGGCGGTGGATTACTTCTCGGGGCCTTATTAGGATGGATTACGTTTAAGCTAATGAAATCTATAGATGATTATGATATTGAGGTGATTATAACTTTAGCAACGGTAATGACAGGTACTGTTATTGCCCAATATTTACATGTTTCTGCACCATTAGCTATGGTGGTTGCTGGATTGATTGTAGGTGGAAATACAGCAAGGCGACAGGCAATGTCTGAACTTACAGAAAATTATGTGGATAAGTTTTGGGAGCTAATAGATATTCTTTTAAACACCATACTCTTTGTCCTTATAGGAATGGAATTATTGGTTTTGGACCTTGAAATAGAATTTATACTGGCAGGACTCCTTGTAATTCCCATTGCTTTAATTTGCAGATATGTTTCTCTGGTTATTCCAGTAAATGTTTATAAGAACCGACTTGATTTTGTTCCAAACACCAATCTCATAATGACCTGGGGAGGGTTACGTGGTGCAATATCCATAGCGCTGGCACTTGGCCTGACTGCAGAAATGAATAGAGAATTGTTTTTGGTTATGACCTATGTAGTGGTTATTTTTTCAATAATCGTGCAGGGGCTTACTGTTGGAAAGTTGGTTAAAAGACTCAGAAAAAAGAATGTTGGAATTTAGAGGTTTATAGCTTTATTTCCAGTAGAATAGGGCAGTGGTCAGACCCAAAGAATTCGGGAAGGATCTTTGACGATTTTACTTTTGACATTAAAGAATTACTTACCAAAAAGTAATCTATTCGCCAACCAGTATTCCGTTCACGTGCTTTAAAACGATAACTCCAATACGTATAGGCTACTTCATCAGGATTGAAATATCTGAATGAATCGACAAAACCTGAAGTAATGAAATTGTCCATTCCATCAATTTCTATTTGCGTGTAACCTGCGGTTTTATTATAGTTCGATTTATCATTTTTTAAATCGATAGCCCGATGGGCAACATTGAAATCCCCACATACAACCACCGGTTTTAATTTCTCCTTTTCTTTTAAATAATTGAGAAAGTCTGCATCCCACTGGTGGCGATACGGCAATCGGTCTAATTGCTGTCCCGAATTGGGGACATAAACATTAATTAAATAAAAATCAGCGTACTCAGCGCAGATTATTCTTCCTTCAGAATCATGTTCCGATACAGCCATATCCAAACTGACAGCAATAGGTTTGTTCTTACTTAAAATCGCGGTGCCGGAGTATCCCTTTTTTTCTGCCGAATTACAATAAAGATGATGATCTTTTAGGGGCAATAAAGCTTTTTCTACCTCAATATCCTGTGCCTTGGTTTCCTGAATACATAGGACATCAGGATCCAAAACATGTATAGACTCAAAAAATTCTTTTTTAATGATGGCCCGGATTCCATTTACATTCCAAGAAATGATCTTCATTTTTTAAAAATTTAATTTGAATAAAAATAACACACTTTAGTTATATAGAGGCATTTATTAGTTCTCCTTATAGACCTGAAACTAAAATGGCTTTTAAAAAGTCTTTTCTTAATGTTCTTGCTTTATAATTTATGATTGATCCCGATAATTTTACGATATTGCAGCCTCTTTTAGTAAGTGGTTTAATAACGAACCTTTATACTAATGCCAGGAGTGTTAGCTCAGTTGGTTTAGAGCACCGCCTTGACAGGGCGGGGGTCGTTGGTTCGAATCCAATACACTCCACACGCAAAAAGCCACGCCATAGGTGTGGTTTTGTCTTTGAGGGAAGTTACACCGAACTTGTTTGGCGTAAAATGACCGAAAATAGAAAACAGTTTTAAAGGTGCTTTTTGCTTGGGTACAGGTACACCAATCCTGGTTCATCTTTTTTAGATAATCCAATACACTCCACATCAAGCAGAAAATCCACGCAAGTTCGCGTGGATTTTTTATACCTGCTAAACAGGGCACTTGTTCCTGAGTTAGGCAGGTATAAAATATCAATACCGGTAAAAACCGGTATTGGGTTTTCTATTTGCAGCAGCGGAATTTATTTGGATCAGCGAGCTTATTTAGCTAATCCAATACACTCCACAGAAATTACTGGTTTAAAGATAATCCAGAATTCTTTCCAGTGCCATGCCCCGGGATCCTTTAATAAGGAGGTTCCCTTTTTTTAATTTATTACTTTTAAGGAAGCTGGATAAGTCATCAAAAGTCGCAAATTTTGTGAAGTCAGAATTCGTTTTGTAAAAATTCTTTCCTATCAAAAAAACCTTGTCGAATTTCATCCCTGCGACGAGATCAACAATTTTTTGATGTTCCTCAGCGGCTTTTTCACCTAATTCAAACATATCACCCAGAAAAACAGTTTTTTCACTCCCTGGAAAATTCATAAAGTTTATCAGGGCCGCTTCCATACTATTCGGATTTGCATTATAAGCGTCAAGAATAATGTGATATTCCTTCTTATCTATAATCTGAGAACGATTGTTTTGCGGAAGGTAGGCTTCAAGCGCATTTTTTATATCCTCTAATGGAACATTAAAATATTTTCCCATAAGCACTGCAGCACAACAATTAGTAAAATTATAACTGCCTATCAGCTGAGTGTTAATTTCGGTTTTTTCTGCTTCCAGCTTAACAAAAGGATGTGCTCCCAAATAATTTATCTTATAATAATTAGCATCTGAAGTGCTAAAGCCAAATTTACTGGGGTAACTTCTTAATTTTTTTTCCTGAATTGTATCATCTGCATTTAAAAAAATAAATTTTTTGTTCACAATAAGATGGTCGTAGAGTTCACTTTTACCTTTTATAACACCCTCTACACCTCCAAAGCCTTCCAGATGGGCTTTCCCAAAATTAGTGATATAGCCATAATCGGGTTGGGCAATATTGCATAAAAATTCGATCTCTTTTCTGTGATTTGCACCCATTTCAATGATGGCGAATTCTGTATCTTTTTTAATGCTAAGTAGCGAAAGAGGAACTCCAATATGGTTATTTAAGTTTCCCTTGGTCGCAATTGTCTTAAATTTTTTGGATAACACCGAGAATATCAATTCTTTGGTGGTGGTTTTTCCATTACTCCCGGTGAGTGCAATAAGCTTTGCATTACAATAATTTCTATGATACCTGGCTAACTGCTGAAGGGATTTTAAGACATCGTCTACCAGCACAAAAGCCTCGCCTTTTACATACTTTTCTTCGTCTATAACAGCATATGCCGCCCCATTCCTTATAGCTTCAGACGCAAATTTATTACCGTTAAAATTTTGACCCTTAAGAGCGAAGAAAATACAATTATGTTGAATGTTACGGGTATCAGTGGAGACCTGAGGATACTTTAAAAAAAGTTGGTGCAATTTCTCAATTGTCATAAAACAAATATATAAAAAAGCCCCGATGCTAACATCAGGGCTCAATTCATATTTTACAGATAAAACTATTTGGCTTTTTTGCCTCTTACCGTTTTATTTTTGGTCTTTGCTTTAGAGCCAACTCTCGACATAGCACATCTGAATCCGATATAGTCCGTGGCCATATACTGAGGTAAAAATCTTCGTTGGGCGGGGTCTAACCAGTATGCTCTATCTTTCCATGACCCACCTTTGTATATTCTTACTTCATCATTAATAAGTGTCGACCTATTATTGCTTTTGTCATACTGACGAACAATTAGTCCGGCAGAATCACGCTCTACTTTGTGTTTAGGAGAATCATACATCTTTCGGGCCGGATCCTCTTCATCATCCCCTGCAAAACGGTCAAAGAATCTGGATGAAGCAGCATCACCATCCCTGTAGCCTCTGTTATCACTATCTGAGAAATTAGTTCTCAAATAGGTTTCCTGTTCATCAACCGGTACCATTTTTATTTCTCCAGGTAGATTTACAGCTACGAGTTTGCCATTGGGTAAGGTGTCAAAAATTACACTGTCTCGAAGAATAGTTACTTTCCCATCTTCGCCTATGGCCGTTTTCATATAAATATTACCTCTGTAGTAATTGAAATCACTTATTTGATCATCTACAATTGGGCGATAAACATCGGCAACCCATTCCGCAACATTACCTGCCATATCGTATAGGCCAAGGTCATTGGGTTTGTAAGATTTTACCTGTGCGGTGATATCAGCACCGTCATCTGACCACCCTGCAATTCCGCCGTAGTCACCTTTTCCTTGCTTAAAGTTTGCTAACTGATCACCTCTGCCAACACGCTGGCCGTTTCTGGTATAGTCGCCTTCCCATGGATATTTTTTTCTACCTCTGTAATTATTGTATTCCCTTGTTCCTTGTAAGGCAGCAGCTGAATACTCCCATTCGGTTTCCGTGGGTAGCCTGTAAGCGGGCATAATAATACCAGTACTTCTTGTGGCAAAGTTAGAAACAGAATCTTTTTTCATTTTGCCTTGTAATGAATCTATTTGTCCATTATATACAGATTCCGGACGGTTTAGATAGGCTTCAGTACTAAAAGTACCTTCCACCTCACCGGACATTGCCTGGTATTTTGCATTCTGAGCCAAATAACCTTCTTTTTCCAGCATTGCTTCATTTACCCTGTCTGTTCTCCATTCGGCAAACTGAACAGCTTGTATCCAATTTACGCCAACTACCGGATATTCTGAATATGCCGGGTGTCTAAGGTAATTATTCGTCATGGTTTCATTAAAACCTAATCGGTTTCTCCATACTAAAGTATCCGGAAGAGCACCTTTATAAATATTGGCATATTTAGGGTTTTCTGGTGGGTATACCGCTTTAAGATAATCGAGGTACTCCTTATACATCACATTGGTTACTTCAGTTTCATCCATATAAAATGATTGAACATGCTGTGAGCTAGGAGTATTATTCCAGTCATGCATTACATCATCCTGTACCTTTCCTTTTGTGAATGTACCTCCTTCTACAAAAACAAGTCCAGGACCTGTTTCTTGTTCTTTAAAGTCAGAATTGTACTGAAAACCACCCTCTTTGGAGTTTATTTTCCAGCCTGTAGCTCTTGAAACATTCTTTGATGATGATGAGGAAGACTTTTTACAACTATTAAATGTAAAACTTCCCATTATCACTGCACAAGAAAGTACAACTTTGATCAACTGTTTTTTCATCTGTATTTAGGACTTAAGTTCAATATCAAACAACATTTATCGCAATTTGATAGCATATTTAAATAAAATTGTGTCGGTTTCGGCTTATAAAACGATGATTATCACATAATATTTTATAGTTCCGAAAATATTTTTGCCCATTTGCACAGGCAAGATTTATTGGGACCTTGTCCATTTTGATAACGGCACAAAACATAATATAGTATGGATAGAAACATTTCTTTTAAATTATTGGGGATAATCTTTGCTTCACTCTTTTAATCTAATGAAGTTAGAATTAAATTGTAATCTAAATAAAGTACTGATATTCAGCTTTATTAGACCAAATTGAAAAATAAAACACCTCTAAATGCAAGATATTTTTGAAATGCTCGTTACTTAACAAGTAATAAGACAAAATATAGTAGATGATTAGTTAATAATGATTTACAATTTTGGACTAATTGAATGTTACATGACGAAAATGAGAAAATTAGTTGTTCTAGCCTTATTTGCCCTAGTTTTTAAGATATCTGCACAGGAGCAGAATAGGGTAATAACTACCGCAGTTCCGTTTTTAACTATAGCTGCAGACGCAAGGTCTGGTGGCTTGGGAGATATGGGCGTTTCCACGTCTGTCGATGCATTTTCGCAGCAGTGGAACCCTGCTAAGTTTGCATTTGCGGAAAGAAAAATGGGCATAGGTTTAGGTTACACTCCTTATCTGGAAAGCATTATTACAGATGTCTCCTTATTAAGTGGAAGTTTTTACAATAAAATAAACGATAGGAGCGCTTTTGCGTTCAGTTTGCGTTATTTTACTTTAGGTGAAATAGAATTAAGACAATTTGCCGGAGACCCGGGCACCATAGCCAAACCCAATGAATTGGCTTTAGATGGTTCATACGCATTAAAATTAAGCGATAAATTCTCTATGGCCATTGCAGGAAGATTTA
>Ga0272441_10009367_pt1 | contig 15152 bp, 13 predicted proteins | sample SSMProp6N_FD_193582 | JGI IMG/M metagenome (GOLD analysis project Ga0272441, IMG submission 193582) | Marine sediment archaeal communities from Little Sippewissett salt marsh, Falmouth, MA, United States - SSM-Prop-6N | ecosystem: Environmental > Aquatic > Marine > Wetlands > Sediment ... | reverse complement strand
TAGTGCCGATCTTGGACGTGGCTATGGTTAAATCGAATTTTCCGTTTTCCACAAGCCTTCCAAAAGAGTTGTTTTCCACAGTAACCTTGTACCCCCAATAACCCGGAACTTCGTCTCTGCTTACTGCTTGGACTTCAACGCGTTCACCAGCCTTAACTATCTGCAACGTCAAACGTTTACCCAAAGCCCAATGAGTTTCTCGCATAAGCGCAGGACGCTCCACGCCGATGTCCACAAGCATGCCCTCTTTCGTTTTGGACACGGTTACGCCTTCTCGGTACTCGCCAGCCTTCAGGTTTCTGGCTTTCCTGTTTAGTGGGTGATGCGGAGTTCGCAGCGGCGGCAGTATCCCAGCGTACTGCAACCGCGGGTCAATTTTGAAAAAGCGTTTCCGAAGATACTGCGGGGTCTCCAAATACGACAGTAACAGCGCTATCAAATCAGCTTCGTTTCTCTGCTTGCCCTTTCCGGCGTTGTCAGGGTAAACTATGATTTCGTTCACTCTGAAAACAGCTGCGGCTCTTCCAATCAAGCCTATTTTTGAGGTTTTCTCGCGTAAATGCGGAGTGTCCGAAATAACCGATGCTGGTACAGCTATAGTGAGCTTCTTTCTGTTCATTTCACCGTGCTCCTTTCACCGAAAAATCTTGCTTGCTTACGTTCAGCTTAAAAGTTGAAAACTGAATATAAAAGTGCGGGTAATCTGGTGAGCAAAGTGGCAGTGTCAGTCTTGGATGATGCGGGCAAAATAAGGGAAATCGATAAGAGCAATATGCTTGCGTTCTGTGTGGACGTGGTGGCGCACTATCGAGAAGCAGCGAAAATCGCCGAGAAAGTCTCGCTGCAATATGCTAAACCTGGAAACGTAGTTGTTGCGGGTATGGGCGGTTCAGCAATCGGAGGCGAACTTCTGAAAGATTGGGCACGCGACAAGGTCCAGGTTCCAATAGAAGTTAGCAGAGACTACCTGTTGCCAGCTTATGCAAACGAGCGCAGCCTTGTGTTAGTTATGAGTAATTCTGGGGAGACCGAGGAATCTCTTAGTGCTTTCCTTGACGCTGTACGAAGGCGCTGCATGATTTTCTGCGTAAGCTCGGGAGGCAGCTTGCTGGAGTTTGCTGAAAAGCTGGGTGTGCCGTATCTGCGTGTTCCTTCGGGTATGCCACCGCGGGCAGCGCTTCCTTACATGTTTGTGCCTCTGCTCAGGTCGCTGGAAAAAGCTGGAGTTGTTTCGGGCGTTTCTGGGGAGCTTTCGGAAGCGGTAGAGCTTTTGGCGCGTGTTAGCGGTGAGAATTCGCCTGAAAAACCTGTGAAAGACAATTTTGCGAAGATGTTGGCTTCGGGAATTAACGGGAGTGTTCCTGTGGTTTACGGGTTTGGCGTTTACCGCAGCGTGGCGCAGCGTTTCAAGCAGCAGTTTAATGAGAACAGCAAGGTTCCTTCGAAGTGGGAGTTTTTCTCCGAACTTGATCATAATGAGATTGTGGGTTGGGAGAGGGCTGGGAAGCTTGCGGAATGTTTTTCCACGATATTCCTGAGGGACAAGGCGGAACCAGACGAGATTCGTAGTAGAATCGAAACGACCAAGGCGCTTTTGCCTTCTGGTTCGAAGATGTTCGAAGTGTGGAGTCAGGGCGAATGTGCGCTTGCGAGGATGTTGTCAACTGTTTGCGTCGGCGATTTCACAAGCGTCTATCTGGGGGTTCTTCGTGGTGTTGATCCTACTCCTGTGGAGAACATAAACTTGTTGAAGGAGAAAACGAAGCTGGTTGGCGTGAAAGAGAAGGTGAAGCGTGAACTGGCTGAGTTGGATGGGTCACGTTGAAGTGTTTTCTTTTATGAATGTGGCGAAGGTTTTTTCTGCGGTTTCAAGCGGCATCATTTGTGGAGGTCGTTTGAAGGCGTATGCACAGAGTGGAATTAACGCGCCTTTGTGCTTCTTGTTTAATGCTAGTTTTGTTGCTCTCACCACGTCGAAGAGTACGCTGCCTGCGTTTGGCGCGTCAACAGTGCTGAATTTGAGGTCTATGCGCATTGGGGCGTTGCAGAAGTAGGTGCCGCTTATCCAGAAGTAGCTGTCGCGTTTGTTCTGGAGGAAGTCTACGTAGTCGGTTGAGCCTGCTACGATTTCCGCCTTGTACGGGAGCGCACTGGCTACGGACTGGGTTTTTATGGTGCGTTTCGCGTCTCGTGTGCGGTCTAGGGTGTCGAGGGATTCTGTTCCTCCGCCGACGTCTAGCTGGTAGGTTTCTGTGATTTTTACGCCGTTGTTTGAGAGGAGTTTCAGCAGTGTTTTGTGGAGTGCGGTTGAGCCGACTTGGTCGACTAAGTCATCGCCTGCGAGTGGTAGTTGTGCGTTTTCATATTTTTTTGCCCATGCTGCGTCGCTGGCTATGTAGGTTGGTGTGGCGTTTATGAAGGCGCAGTTTGCGGTTAAGGCTTGTTCTGCGTAGTAGCGTGAGGCGTTTGTGGCTCCGCTTGGGAGCAGGTTTATGAGGATTTCAGCGTTTGCCGTGCGGAGTGCTTCGGCGACGTTTGCGTCTGGCGTGTTGCTGGGTTGGATGATGTTTTCTGCGCTTTTGCCTATGCCGTCTAGTGTGGGTGCTTTGTTGACGGTTACGCCCGTGTGTGGTATGTCTGTGATTCTTGGGGTGTTGTTGGGTGGTGCGAATATGGCTTCTGCGAGGTCTTTTCCGACTTTTCGTTTGTCCACGTCGAACGCTGCGACGACTTTTATGTCGCTGGGCGTGAAGCCGCCTAGCTTGGGGTTGCGCAGTCCAACCGGATTCTCCGTGAACATGCTGTAGTAACGTAAACCTTGAATGAAGGCTGAGGCGCAGTTTCCCACGCCTGCCAATGCAACTTTAATTTCAGGCATATTTGCCACCTTGTATGGAGTGTTCTTATCTGCGTTGTCCTTATAAAAACCATCGCTGCGGTTTGGGTGGAACAGGCGTGAACTGTTATGCTTGCGGCAGTCGTTAGCCCCCTTATATGTACTGAATTGGGTGGGTTCCTGCTGCGCGCTGTTTTCTACATGTTTTTGAGCGTTTTCTGCGCCAATACGGCGCGCGCTAACCCGATTTTTGGCAGAAAAAAGGATTAGAAGGGCACCAAGGAAAACAAGTAAAGAAAGAAGAATAAGAAAACAAAGCTTGTTTGTTGCGTGTGTGTTTTTTTCTTGTGTTTTTAGAGAGAGGGTTAGTAGGAGTAGGAGAGAGTAGGAGAGTTGGAGTATGCGTATGTTTGGGTTTGGGTTTGGGGATTAAATTTACTCTTTCTCTCTCATTTTCTAACCTGCTAACTCGCTAATTCTTTTGCCCTTTTCTTACCTACATATACTTACCCTCTTCTCACAAAACACAAAAAACCAAAAACGATAAACTATAAAACAAAACTCATACACACGACGGCAACAAACATTCCCTTGTTATTTCCGTTTGATGAGGTATACTAATATACCTAAGCCAGCAACAGCAACTATTACAACTACTAACAAAGTAGCAACAACCCATGCCGTTGGAATTGGAGCTGAACCATCAGGCGAAGCATTTGATTCTGGAGCGAACTTGGCAAGCCAAACTTCATTGTTTTTGCTGCCAACAACGGTGAAGCCCCCGTCCTCGGTTGCAATCACAGAATTAGCGGTTCCTAAAACGTCAGAAACATCGTTTGAGCTTGAAAAGTACCACTGCAGGTCACCATAAGTATCAGTCTTGAACAGAGCTGAACTGTATCCTGATGCAATATATCCCCCGTCCCCGTTTGAGCGACCGACAAAAACCAAAAGCCCACATTGGGCGGGTTATTGTAAGTGTGACTCCACAAAAGTTTTCCTTGGGAGTCAACCTTGGCAATAATGCCTTTACTTGGCATATTAATGCCGCCAATTTGGTTACCTCCAACAAGTACAAACCCTCCATCGTCTGTTTCAATAATTGAAGTGAAAGCGCCATCAATTTCAGGGAAGATTTGACTTATTTTCAAGTTTCCCTCTGCATCAACCACACCAAACCAGGCACTTCCTTGCTGACCAGCGACTGTGAGATCACCTTGCTCAGTCTCAACTATGGATAACGCCCTTGAGTAGCTATAGTCTGAAGACTCTCTGTACGTCTTGTTCCATAACATGTTGCCATCCGCGTCGATTTTAATTATGTTAGCAACATTATCATCTGTAGAATCCGTAATACCTGACAGGACATAGCCTCCATCGCTTGCTTGAATCGCGGTGAAGAAGTAGGAGTTGAAAAATTTCTTGCTCCATTGCTCATTTCCGTTGGCATCGAGTTTTAAAATAAATCTATTGCCGCTTATTGCGAAACCTGAGTCCTCAGTTTGAAATATTGCGCGAGGGTAAGAGAGTGAGTATTCTTTTTCCCATTCTGTATTGCCCACAGAATCAGTTTTTATAACCAAGGTTGTGTGATTATCCACGCCCCCCGTGTGAGGTTCATAATGATGGTCATTTATGTCTGCCACAACCGCGAAGCCTCCATCAGTGGTCTGAACCACCGAAAGACCTTCATCTCCCCCCACATCAACGGGATAGCCGTTGACGCTGTAGTTTACCGACCTTGGGCATGTCCTGCTCCATTGTGGTTGTGGAGTTTCAGAATTAGCCTTCAAAGAGGGAATAGCACTAACCAGCAAGAATGTGATTAGAAGAGTTGTGATGACCGTTAGTTTTAGTTCTGCTTTCTTCAAAACAGCACCAAACAATACTGTCTTGTTTCAGCTGTAAAAGCGTTTTTGTAAAGATTATTTGACTCAAAATTTCTTGACTAAGCCACGTTATGTTTACCTCTTGTCTGTAGAGTATGAGTTAAAGCATACTATCTATGCTTTTCAGCAAACCGCTACTCTTGGTATCCAGTCTTTTTTTTCGTTTCTCAAGAACTTTGCCAATAGCAGAAACTCTTCACTAATCACCGTATCAAACGTTTGTTTTTTACCGCGCTTGATTCAGTACGGTGTTATGGCAACCTTTTAATTTCGTAGCTTCACTAACGTAAAAAAACGAGTTGATTCGAATTGAACATTGAGGTTCTGAGAGGGTGAAGTGTGTGAAAGTTTTTGAGAAACCTGGACCTGTGAACACAAGTGAAGTTGTGGGGATTTGTGAAGCTGTTTCTTCACGTGTGGATTACGTGGTTGTGGCGTCTGTCACTGGCGATAGCGCCTTAAAGATTGCTGAGGAAATAAAGGACCAGAAAATAATATGTGTCACTTGTCCGCAGGGCATGTACTGGCAAGTGAACGAGATGAAAGGCGGCTTGTTTGAGGAAATTCCTGAACTGGCAGCGCGGCGGGACGAGTGGCTGAAGAAAGGGCTTGAAAAAGTGCCGATGAACGTCACCGAAGAAAACCGCCTAAAACTGAACGCGCTTGGCGTCGAAATCGTGCGGGGAACCATTCCGCTCTTCGGACCCACTTTCTCCATGAGGCTGCACCTGCACAAAACCACCGCCCTTGACGTTATTGCGAAAACGCTGGAGCTAATCTCCACGGGTACGCTGGTGTGCTTGGAAAGCGTTTTAATGGCTACCGACGCTGGTGCAATCCCAGAGGGCAAACGTGTTCTCGCCTGTGCAGGAACCGAAATGGGTCTTGACACCGCGTGGATTATGCGAAGCTGCGCCTCTGCCAACCTGTTTCACCCATTCAAAGGCTTCAGGTTCATAGAATTATTGGCGAAGCCTGGCGTCGCGTTGGTTCCAAACCTAAACGTTAGGTACATACGGTAACCGCCCAAAGCACAATTCCAGAATAAAACCTGCGGGCTGCCGAGGTAACCTTTTAATTTCCACTTGGCACTTACCTAAAGGTTGGTAGAATTGAACAGCGAAGCTAAATGTGACAAGTTTACTGCGATTAACGAGTTAGCTCGGCGAAGAGGCTTCTTTTGGCAGTCGTATGAGATTTACGGCGGCGTAGGCGGCTTCGTAACTTATGGTCCCCTAGGTGCCAAGCTGAAACAGAATATAGAGGCTAAACTCCGTGAACTTTTCGTTACTAAACTCGGTATCCTCGAAATCGAGTCGTCCGTAATCACACCCGGCAAAGTCTTCGAAGCGTCGGGACACGTAAACCACTTCAAAGAACCCATGGTAGAATGCGTCGAATGCAACAAACGGTTCCGCGCAGACCACCTGCTCGAAGAATACGCCAAAAAAAGCTGCGTAGAAACCGAAAAAATGAGCCTCGAACAAATCCAGAAAGCCCTCGAGGCGCACGGCATCATGTGCCCCGAATGCGGCTGCGGCTTCAAACAGCCCCAACAGTTCCTAACCATGTTCCAAACCACCATAGGACCCTACTCAAACGCCACAGGCTACGGCAGACCCGAAGCCGCACAAGGCATATTCGTCGAGTTCAATCGCCTCTACGCTATGGCACGCGAAAAACTCCCTTTCGGTGTCATCCAAATAGGACACGCCCTAAGAAACGAAATCTCACCCAGACAAGGCTTAATCCGCCTCCGCGAATTCACAATAGCTGATTTAGAATTCTTTTTCGACCCTGAAGAGCCCGACTGCTGCCTGCTCAAAGACGTGGAAAACGAGACTCTGAGGATATACCTAGCCCCAGAAAGGCAAGCATGCAGCGAAAAAACCGTTGAAGTCACCGTTAAAGACGCCGTGGCACAGCAGATAATCCGTTCTGAGTGGCAGGCGTTCTTCATGGCAATGGCGAAAAAACTGTTAACCGAGATTGGTGTGCCAGCGGAAAACCAGCGTTTCATCGAAAAGCTCCCGTGGGAAAAAGCCCATTACGCCACGCAGTGCTTCGACCAAGAAGTGTACGTTGACCGCTGGGGCTGGATTGAAGTTTCAGGACACGCGTACCGCACAGACTACGACTTAGACTGCCACACGAAAGCCAGCGGCGCAGACCTCCGCGTCTACAAAGAATACCAGACGCCCATAGAGAAAGAACAGCTCGTCGTGAAGCCCATAATGGCTAAGCTCGGGCCAGTCTTCAAGGGGGAAGCCGCGAAAGTCGCCGCGCTCCTCACAAACGCGCCCGCGGAAACAGTTGCAAAATCACTCGAAAAAGATGGCTGTTACACGGTTGAAAACTACAATGTGCTGCCTGAACAAGTGGAAGTTACCTGTCAAAAAACTGTTGTACGCGGCAAACGCTTCACCCCACATGTTGTTGAACCCAGCTTCGGCTCCGACCGCCTATTCTACGTGGCGCTGGAGTACGCTTACAGCGTGAAGGATGACCGCGTGGTGATGAGTTTCCCCAGAGGCATCGCACCCACCCAGCTCGGCGTCTACCCTTTGGTAAGCAAGGACGGCATAGCAGAGAAAGCGCGTGAAGTTCACCAGCAGCTTTTAAGCGAAGGCTTCACCGCGGAACTCGACGAAACAGGCTCCATAGGCAGAAGATACGCCCGCGCCGACGAAGCAGGTGTGCCTTTAGGCATAACAGTAGACTACGACACGTTGAAAGACAGTACAGTCACCATCCGCGACCGCGACTCATGGCAGCAAGTCAGAAGCCCAATCAAAGACCTGCCTGAACGCTTACACAAGTATTTCCAAGAAAAAACAAACTTTGAAGATTTAGGGACTTAATCCCCATTTGAATCGTTAGCTTTTATAATACACTTGTGATACTAAATGTTGGAAAGATTAACGATTTAATGAGAGGGGCGAGAACAAGTTTGGTACTTCCAGCGGAAACAGAACAACGCGTGAAACGCAGAGCCTTAAACGCATGCCAAGACAACCTACGCAAAGTCGTAGACGTCACCAGAAAAATCCCTCAATTGGTTGAGCAGTTTTCAAAAGGTGACAAAGACCAAGCAAGACAATTTTTCAGCGAAATCAGAAAAGGAGAAGAAGAAGTTATCAAAGCTAGGCGCATGGTTTCTCAAGAACTAGCCGAAATAGGCGCCATCCTAATCAGCAGAGAAGACTTCCTCAGGTTCACAAACTTATCAAGCGAAATCGCAGATTTCTCCGAAGGCATAGCCTACTACCTTATCGAAATAATTGAACACAACTGGAAAGTGCCAGACGACATAAAAAAGGAACTGCTACAGCTTTCCGAAGCCGTCTTCGACACAGTGCTCAAGCTAAGAGAAACAATGATGGTTCTAAGCTACGGATCAGCCAAAACCTTGGAAAAAGCCAAAGACGTCGAAATCGCCGAAAGAACCGTGGACGAACTCTACCGCGAACTATCAATAAAAATTCTCAGCAGCAAACTCGACCTCCCAGTACTGCTGCTTTTAAGAGACATCCTCCAACTTCTAGAAAACTCCGCTGACAAAGCTGAAGACGCAGCTGACACCGTCCGCATACTCTCCTTCATAATGTAACCCCGAGCGCGAAACCATCCATGGCCAAAACCAAAGTCGAACTAATCGAGAACTTCCTAGTAGTCTGGAACCCCACAGAAGGCTCACAACTCTACAAAACAGGATTTTACGGCAAACCCCTCGGAATCCCAAAACCAAAAATCCCCGAGTTCAAAGTCCCCCTGCTCCTAGACTTAATGGAAGGCTTATACCTAGTTGAACAGGACAAGATAACGATTCACGAAGGCAAAGCAAAACGCAAAGTCGGACTCAAGAAGCTCCGACAAAAAGCCAGACAACTATACGTCGAGTTCGACGAGAAATACACGGTTTACAAGGATTTACGGGACAGCGGCTTGATCGTAACACCCGGCATAAAGTTCGGCTGCGACTTTGCCGTCTACAAGTACGGTCCAGGCGTTGAACACGCGCCGTACATGGTTTCCGTAAAGCAGTCAGGCTCCGATATTTCAGCCACGGAAATCGTTAAGGCTGGGCGGTTGGCGACTACTGTGCGGAAACGTTTCATAATCGCCGTGCCAGACTTGGAAACGGAAAAACCGAAGTACCTGATTTTCAAGTGGTTTAAGGCTTAGTTTGACATCAGGATTTGCTGTTTGAATTCTCCTCTCACACGCTGGTGGGGATAAATTCTTGTTTCTGTAAGGCTGCATCCTTCTTCAATGGTGACGTCGTCGGCGACAACTGAAACCGCGTTTATCTTGGTTGGTTTCCGACCGCTGGAAAGGATTGTTGCGTGCCTGCCGATTATGCTGTCCTGCACTTCAGCTTTTTCTCCAATTATTACTCTATCCAAAATGGCAGAGTTTTCTATTGTGGCGCCTTTCCCGATTCTCGTAAAGTTGTCTATACAGGAGTTAACTATGCGTGCGCCATCGTCTATTTGGCAGTGTCTGCCGATGAGCACAGCTCCTTCAATCTCTATTCGCCCCTGCTTGATTTTACGGATAATTGCTTGTCTTCTCTGTTCTGAATCGCGGCTTTCTCCCTGAACCCAGACCTGTTTTCTGCTGATTTTCCCGCCGAAATCCGTCAGCATGCTGAAACCGCCGTGAAGCAGCTTCTTCATGGCTTCCAAGTAATTTTTGGGAGTGCCCACGTCAAACCAGTTTCCCTTCAGCGTGTAACCGTACACTGGGTGACCTGACTGCGTCAAGTAGGGTATGAAGTCGTAACCGAAATCTAACCTATGCTTCTCGTTAGTTATCTGTTTGACTCCTTTTTCCTTGAAGACTTTTCTTATTTCGGGTGAAAGCACGTATAAGCCTGTGTTGGCAAGTTTGCTGGGCGCGTCTTTCGGCGCTGGCTTCTCAACGAAACGTCGGATGCGACTGTTCTTGTCAATGTCGGCGATGCCTAAGCCTTCAACGTTATCTACTTCCCTGAGCACTATAGTCATCAAAGCGCCTTTTTCACGGTGAAAATGCATGAGGTCTTTCACGCAAATTTCGAAAACATTGTCACCTTGCACCGCGAACACTGGACAGTTAATCCCGTAGTATTCCATGTTTATTCTCGCAGAGTCCGCGCTTCCAAGGTCGTCCACGTTAGGCTGGTATTTTATGTGAATCCCCGGTTTGATACCGTATCGCACGGAAAAGCCGTAGCCTGACTCAAAATAATCGTACAGGTCCCTGTAGTTAGTGTAGCCTTTTACGCCGAAGATGAAGTTGCGAATACCTTGACGGGCAAGAGACAGAAGCGAGAACTCCACCAACGGTCTGTTCAACAGTCTAAGCGCGGCTTTGCTTGTTTCGGCTGTTAGCGGCAGAAGACGCGTTGCTTTTCCGCCTACTGGAATTATTACTCTTAGCCTTTCCGGGGCGTAGTTATCGCCCACTAAAGGAGCATAGTTTGGGCTCAAAAGCTTTCACCATAAAGATTTTTGTTAACTATGCGTTTTGGGAGCGTATTAACCTTTTCAATCTACACTGCAGGTTGAACAGCAATGTCTGTGAAAGTCAAGTTTTTTTGACTGTTGGCAATCTTAAGATGTGTATGCTGACTACAACTGCGACGGCTACCATAATCAGCTGCATTGGCAGAACCAGCTGGGCTGGTAAAAGTCGGTCTAACATGAAAACCGTTGAAAAAACTATCGTTATCCATAACAAGCTTAAAGCAGCTATCTTGGTTTTCATCGGCAGTCCCTTGCCTTCTGTATAGTTGCGTATGTATTCTCCAAACCATTTATTGTTCAGTAGCCACCTGTGCATCTTCTCGGAACTTTTGTAATAACACGCCGCGGCAGCCAAAAGAAAAGGCGTGGTTGGCAAGATAGGCAGCACTATGCCAATGGCGCCTAGCGCCACACAAATAGTGCCCGCAATGAACCATAGCGCTCTTACGAGTTTCTGTCCCTGCTTTCTACACGCAGATGCAAAGTTTTTCTTTTCTTCCATGAATACTTCCTTTGTTACTTTTTCAGTGCTATCTTAAAAATTATGCGCCTGACCACAACCGAACACAAATTTCGCGTTTAAAGGAGAATTTTATAACTTAGTCAAAACAATGCTTCTCTAACAAAGGTTTGAATTCAATGGGGAAAGTAGGCGGCTTCATACGGCTAATGCGGCCAATCAACTGTGCAATGATGGGTTTCGCAGTGTTTGTTGGCGCGGTTCTGGCGTATCCCCAGTTCTCCAGCTTTGACTGGCTCGGCGTCCTGTACGGTTTCCTTACAGGTTTCATGTTGACAGCCGCATCTATGGTGATTAACGATTATTACGACCGGGCGATTGATGCTATAAACGAGCCCGCTCGCCCCATTCCAAGCGGTTTAGTCAGCGTGAGGGAAGCTTTGGCTTTTGTTTTTGTTCTTTCAGTGGTAGGTTTTGTCTTCGCTTATTTTACGAGTGTTCTATGTTTGGTGGTTGCGGTAATATCTTGGGTTGTGGTTGTGGCGTACGTTACGGTTGGAAAGCGAAGCGGTTTGCCTGGCAACTTTCTCGTCAGCACATGTGTGGCTATCCCGTTCATCTACGGCAGCATAATCGTCCTCAGCAACGTTCCGTTGAGTGTTCTGCTTTTTACGCTTATGGCTTTCCTTTCTAACACGGGCAGGGAAATCACCAAAGGCATCGTTGATGTCAAGGGCGATAAGGCTGAAGGCATTAAAACGCTGGCAGTGCGCTATGGAGAGAAAAACGCCGCTGTTGTCGCTACGTTGTTTTACGTGTCCGCGGTTGCTTTAACCCCGCTTACTTGGTTTCTGAACTTGGTTTCTTTCTGGTTTATTCCCCTCGTTTTAGTAACGGACATCGGACTTGTGGCGTGTTCTGTTCTTCTGCTCAGAGAGCCTTCTCGAGAAAACGCTAGAAAAATCAAGAAACTGGTTCTTCTACTGTTTGTTGTAGGTTTGTTGGCGTACGTGGTTGGCGTTATCAAATAAACCCGGGACTGGTGCGCCAAATCCTCAAATATTTGTTTATTCCAGCTCGTTTCAGCGGCGTAATCTTTGCTGGTAAAGTGCAGCTTACGCGTGTATAGTGGCTCGACGTATATACGTGCATGTTTCGAGTATGTTAAAAATCCATAAGTATGTTCTACACGCTTTTTGAATGTGAGGATGTTAACATGTCTGAACGTTTTGCTAAAAAATGGGAAAGCAGAAGAGACGAAACATCATTTGTTGATAACATACGCGCAGTAGTTAGTCCACCGCCACCGCTGAAGCCACGCATGGACTACGCCATAAAACGCTTGAACATGCAAATCCACAAGTTGGACCAAGCTGCTGACAGGTTCACAAAAAAAGACAAAGCCCTTTTCGGAAAGATAGTTGCCGCTTACGAGACGCATGACACTGCACGAGCTAACATTTACGCTAATGAGCTGGCTGAAGTTCGTAAGATGGAAAAAATAGTCATGAACGCGAGACTAGCGCTTGATCAAGTAATGCTTAGAATGCAGACAGTGACTGAATTCGGAGACATAGTGTCTACGCTGGGACCGGCCATAGGCGTTTTGCGTACTGTCAGTGCAGGCCTTGTGGGTGTTCTACCTGAAGCTGAGAATGAACTCGGTGACATAGGCAACATGCTGAGTGGGTTGATGTTCGATGTGGGCCAAAGCTCTGGATTAAATCTAAACTTCAACTCTGTTAATGAGGACGCATCTAAAATACTGACAGAGGCCGCAACGGTTGCAGAGCAGAGAATCAACTCTAACTTCCCAGACTTACCGTCTGGGCTCTCAGCGAACTCGGCAAAAGGAAAAAGCACCAACTGAAACACTTGAAACGTTTCATCTCTTAATTAATTCCCCTCTCCTTTTTTGCAGCATAAGTGAACTCTATTTAATGACATAATCATTATATTCTGGCACAGTTAAGTATCTAGTGAAACCCAGAGAGTACGTAGTGGTTTCAAGCATAAAAGGAAGCAGCGCATAGGAGCCGCTTCTTTTTAGTAATGGAGTGTAAAAACAACGATGGGCAAGCTCAAAACCCTAATAGTAGCCATCGTGTTGGCAGTATCACTATCAGTGTTTTACTTTTTTCTCAGTGGAAGGGGCATTTTGCTCAGCGAACCAGACTTTGGTTGGGTTAATGTACTTTTCGTGGTCGTGAACATAATTTTCTTTTCAATCTTTATCTTTTTCATTCAATATAGAAAAAAGATCTCACGGCTTCCCGGAAGCGTTTACATGGCGTTCATAGTTGCGCTGTATGTTGAAATGTATGGTTTACCTTTAACCATGTACGTTTTCATGGGCGTCTTTGGATACACTGAAGTTTTTCAGTTGGAATTCCTTTTAATAGGCTTATTAGGAGAAGACTTGTTCTACCTTATTTTCAAGTACATCATATTTCCTATTTCAACAATAATAATTATTGTAGGGATACTTTTAATCGTCTTTGGCTGGAGACAGATTTTCAAAGCGAGAAGTAAGAGTCAAGGTCAGCTTGTAACGACAGGGCTTTACTCGCGCATTCGGCACCCACAATACCTAGGCTTTCTGTTACTCACGCTTGGCATGCTTCTTGAATGGCCTACAATCTTCACGCTTTTGTTGTGGCCTGTCCTAGCAGTCGTGTATTATCGGCTTGCCAAAGACGAAGACAAAGAAGTCGAGGAGCAGTTCGGAGAAGAATTTCGAGAATACAAACGTTCAGTTCCAGCTTTCCTACCACGACTACGAACAAAAACCACTTGAGGCGACATTCAAGTTCGCATTACAATTAGGCAGTCAACAAACAATTCACATTACTTGCAACGATAATCGCGTCTGCTGCATGTTCTAAGACTCGGTTTTTTAAAAATGATTATCGTTTCGGGATTTGGGTTTGCTGGGGCTCTGGACCAGAAATTAAAGGAGAATAGAAGAATACAAAACTTTCGCTATATGAAATTGAATCCAGAGCCCTTTCAGCCCCTTTTGTCCTCTACCGCGCGCGCATGCTTCCCGAAGCACTTGCGCTTCATTGGTTGCTTTTGCACGCGCTATTTTCTCATCTGAAAATGCTGTCTCAACTGCTGTCATCAGCTCTCACCCGTATTGACGCTTAGAGGGCATTGTTCACAGGAAACGAGATTTTTATACAAATTCTTTAGACACACTTGATTTTTAGCATGTGTGCATTCTGTTAAAGACTGCAACACTTGTTTGTACTTCAGTATGGCAACGTCAAATTGGGAAATTTCAGTTTTACCATTGGATAGCCACACTTCAAGAGTTTGGTTCTCGAGCAACTCTATGATTGTTTTTGCTTCTTGTTCCCCTATGAGTGGTTGCAGAATTGTCTTTCCGTCATTTTCGTATATGGCCACTAAAACGCATTTTGTTTTAGGGTCAACAGTTGCCTCAGGCGTACCCACAAGATCTTGTAGTTGATGACTTGCAAACCCTTTCATAATTAAACCTCAGACGACATATAGCGCGTGCAATATGTTTTGGGGCTATTTTGGAATAAAACCGTTTTTGTAAAGATTTTTTGACACAAAAAATTACTACTAACATTTTTTTGGTCAAAATTTCTTGACTAAACAGTTATTATCGCCAAAAGAATAATTTTGTTTAACAGTTAAATTTTCTAATGCGAATGCTACAGTATAGATTGGTAGGTTGAAATGGGAGATCCTCTGGAAGAAAAATACTCAACCATGTTTAGTTCTTTAAAGCATCCAGCGCGTCGCAAAATTCTTAAAATGCTCTCGGAAAGATCAATGACCTTCTCAGAAATGCTTGACAAACTTGAAATCCCTGGCTCCCATTTAACATATCACCTTGAAACCCTCAGTGAATTCGTAGCAAAAATGGAGGATGGAAAGTACACGCTATCCAGCTTTGGGGAATCCTCTGTGTCTATGATGAAAGGGGTAGAAGAAGCGCCATCCATCCAGACAAAGAAGTTCTCGTTGTTACCCTTAAGGTGGAAATCCCTTTTTGCGGTGTTCATGATATGTATTGTTTTTTTGGCGAGCGTTTCCTATGTTCAATATGCCTCGTTTAACCAGTTGTCAAGGGACTACGAAATTTTACAAGCCGATTTTGAAAGAGTGAACTCACAGAATCAACAGCTATTATTGAATAGTAGCACGGATAAAAGCTTGATTTTCCTTAGGGACGTTGTCAAAATTGACCTAGCAAAGTACCAGGTAACTTTGCTTAGCCGTACCGTGGAAGACCGCTCAGACTATGGGGCCATGGTTGAGGAAATATTCAAATTCGCCCTCGTTAACGGCGATAGCAAACTTGACATAGTTTTAAGGTTTAGAAACAACCATTTTTCACTCTACCAACTTTCCATATTGGAAGGCTTTCCACCATATGCCCCCGAGTATGTCCAGTCTGAATTAAAAGAAATCATAGCGGT
>Ga0272441_10009366_pt1 | contig 15156 bp, 30 predicted proteins | sample SSMProp6N_FD_193582 | JGI IMG/M metagenome (GOLD analysis project Ga0272441, IMG submission 193582) | Marine sediment archaeal communities from Little Sippewissett salt marsh, Falmouth, MA, United States - SSM-Prop-6N | ecosystem: Environmental > Aquatic > Marine > Wetlands > Sediment ... | reverse complement strand
CAAGAACTTCTCAGAAAATGGCCATTTGTGGCCGTCGATGAAAAAGGATCTCCTATAGTATTCCTGGAATCCGATGACCCAGAAATACGCAAGGGGAAGTGGTTTGAAAACATGGAAATTCGTGCATCCACGCCACGGGATGCGATAAAAGCATGATAACCATTGACACCAGGGAGCAACCAAATCGCGTGATGAAGGGTGAGAAATCCTCCATTATGGATTTTTTTGAGCAGTTCGATATTGGCATTAATATAAAAATAGAGAAATTGTGCTATGGAGACTATCTTCTTCAGAATGGACGTAACACGATTTGCATCGAACGTAAGAGGTACTCTGACATATGCAACAAAAAGAATTTGGGGGTGATGTTGAAGCGGAACGAGAAAGCCAGAGAAGTATATAAACATTTTTATTTATTGTTGGAGGAGGATAACCGGCCACATGTAGAACGTGGGAACATGATTTATATTTGGTCGGGAAAAGAATTGAGGCCGATGATTCCTAGATCCACCCTATATAAGGTTTTGGATTTGGAGTTGTGGCGGGGAACCCCTTGTATTTATTCGTCGGGATTAGAGGGGTCCGTTCGTCGGATTGTTAGCATGTACCATAATATGCAAAATGTTGATTTTTGTATATATAAGCACCAAATGTCTGCGGTATCATTGTTGCGGAATTTCCCTGGTGTTGGAGACAAAAAGTTAGAAAAGTTACTACAAACGTATGATGGGTCCGTATTTAAAGTTCTCGAAAATGTTGAGGATTGGGCAACTGATAAGCAATTGGAGTGGCTTGACCAGAATCCTTAAATACTATTAGGTATTTAGGGTAGCTAACGGTGGTAAGTGTGTTACATATATTAAAATATTTTTATAAACGGCGGAAATGTTCTCGGTGTGTGTGGTGTTCGCGGGTACGTAAATGTGAATATGTTTGCAAGCGTCCACTGTATGAACATTTCGTAAGATTTCTTGGATATAAGGTGTTGGTATGAAAAAATTTAATTTAGATAACATAGGGGAGATTTGGGAATTTTTTGACTACATTAGGAATCTCGCCGCGGAAGACATAGAAGAACTTGATAGTAAGACGCTGGCATGGTGGAGGGCAGATACACTCGCAGAGCATTTTTGGTATCAACGCAGATCTGAAATATACAACATTATTCTGAATGGGAGGAAATTTGCAAAATATTCTTTTATTAGAATATATGAAGAAATGATATTCAAATGTGTGTATGACAGAATGATGGATTTGGGGATTCAGGATACCGATACTGAGATCTTAAATGAATTGTCTAATATGATTGCAAAAGAGATCAACAGAAGGGAGCATGATACCGAATGAAGGTTCATGAATTGTTACGAAAGTTGCAATGCGTTCCACTGAATACCGAAATTGAAGTGGTTGGGCATTTTGGAACAGTGTTAGATCTCGATGATATGTATTATGAAAATGGGACATGTATTCTGTATACAACTGGTTGGTAACGAAGACAGAAATTGCTAACTATGACGGGGGGGTAAAAACATATAACTTACAACAAGTATGCTTTATTAAATCCAGAGAAACTGAATAAAACTTCTGAGGTATTATTATATTTCGAAAAAGAATTAAATGGTCAGAAAGGGAGTAGATACATAGAAGACGCGGACGGGAATCCGTATTTAAGGTTGATGAATTATGAACGTGGGGAATTTGAGACAGTCCGACTGAGTGATCGAGATCCGGGATTTGAGGAATGGATTTCGCACATCTTCTATAAGCAGAGCAAGACTCTGAAGATCGGTGTGGTGCGTCAATCCTTGCCGATAATTAGAACGATGTGTCGGACGATAAGTAGAGAGATGGGATATCCGATCCAGGGGAAAACTTTTCCACGGGTTGTTGAAGATGACTTGCAAGGGACGTTCTGGTATGATTTAGGGAGAGATGACTTGCTTGGTGTGAAAACATCCATGAATGGTGTTACGGTGGAGCCTTTGCCAGAATGGTACCTACGTTTGCCTGAGGCTAAGAAATTTTTGGGAGAGCAGTTGGAACCGGATTTGGGGGCTTATCCTGAAGACTTTCTGAAGTTACATAATCATACGGGGATAGATGGAGAACAGTTTAGGATTTTGACGGCTGTTTGGCTGATCTATTCTCTCATGCCTACGTGGGGGGGAAAGAGGATACCGTGTCCGATTCTGTATTTTACGGGACCGCCTGGGAGTCATAAGAGTACGTCGGCTGAGATGTTGAAGCGGGTTGTTGATCCGTCCAGTCTGTCTCAGGTTTCTGAGTTTGGTAGTAAAGAGGATACGGCCTTAATGACGAGTGTGAACAGAATTTTGATTCTTGACAACGAAAATTTTATGACTGTTAAGAATCACACTGAAGAACTGTGCAGAATGGCCACGGGGGGGAGTCATGGAAAGCGATCTCTGTATACGGATCGAGGGATAACTAATCTGGATTATAATTCTCAGATTATTATTACTTCGATTGATGAAATTCCTGGCCAAAACCGAGATCTGCTGGATCGGACTATTCAAGTATCTTTTAGTCCTGGACTGAACAAGCCCGTATCGATAATCCAGGATGGTTTCAAGCGGGATTTGCCGGGGATTTTGGGGGGCATGTTTTGTACATTTTCGGAAGCGCTTCAACTGTTTGATGAGATTCGTAATCAAGATGATATCTGGGCATATCCTGTCAGAATGCAGGATTTTTTGGCGTTCGGGGAAGCATGTTGTCAAGTTTGGGGACATGAACCTGAATATTTTGCTAAATTGTATACGGGATATCTGAAGGATATTTCTGAAGCCAGTTACTCTCAAGATAAGTTTGGAATGTTGTTTGAGGACTGGCTCAAGGACATGCGGGATAGTGGTACTGGGAATACGTTTGAGAGGGGGGTTTTGTTTTCGGGATCGACGAAGGAATTGTATCGGGATGTTACGAACTACATGTATCGTGTTATTAATTCGCAGGCACGGACTGAAAATGTGTTACCGGCTTATTTTCCGAAGTTGCCAAACAGGATGCTGAACAATGTTCGGGAAATTCGTAATGAATTAGCGGAAGCGGGGTACAATGTGGTGATAGGGAAAAACAACATCCGAATATCGGTGGTAAGATGAGATGTGAGATCCATAATGGATTGCTACTGCGAGATCCATAATACATAATTTCCATATTTACGTTTTTCTTTTTTCGTGTTACTTATTATGAAAAAAATCTTGGACAATTTTTTAAAAATTTGCCTTTTTGTGAAAATCGGGTTCCAAATATCGAGTAACAAACAACCTTTTGTGGATGCTGCTATTGGTTTAACACGTAAAAATCATCAGCATGTTTTTTGATATGTTTTTGTGGATTTTCGCTATCAGTATACATATTGTTTGGTTATTAGGGTTCTTTTAGCTATAAATATTTTAAAAACCAGTAACACTATAGCCCCAGGGGCGGAGAGAAAGAGAAAAAAAAATAAAACTTTTTGGTCAAATAAGGTCGATTACCAAAAAATGGGTTGCATGGTACCTAAAACAAACAAAAACATATCAAACACACACCTAGTATACCAGTTTTGTGGGGATGCTGCTATTGATTTTACATGTAAGAATAACCAGTATGTTTCCGTACCGACAGGTTTATATATGATTACATACAAATAATTCATTATGTACGATAAGCAATACATGGAGAGAGAATTTGCAAAGATTTATCAGCAACTTGGACATTTGGAAAAAATCTGTATAAGAGAGATTTCACGTGAAGTCAGGATAGAAAAATTCGATGCTGAGGTCATAGAATGGATCTCGACTGTATTTAAGTATGTGGGAATTTTTGAAGGAAGTTTTACGGATTTGACGGACATGTTGTGGGGATTTCATGAAGACGAAATGTTCCCTACCGGATTGCCGCGAGATGCAAAACATATGGGAATCTTGTTCAGACAAAATAAATCCCAATTTGAAGATGCCGGGTTGTGCATTTCTAGGTATGGACCGAACAGTCGTTTCATACGTATTTCTACTAAATGACAGAAAAGCTTATATAGTATTAGGTACATTAGAATTTGGTGGTAAAATGATTGAAATCACGTGTCCGTATTGTAATAAAGGCATAGAAATTATAGTGAGAAAATCTGAACGTAGCTATGACGTTTTGGGAATAGTAGGAGCAATTTTGTTATGGTTGGATAGAAAAGAGTTCTTAAAAAAGGATTCAACCATGATCTATTCTGGGTCCGTAAGGGAGTTCTATGGATCGGTGGCGTGTTCCGTAAAGGAAAGGACAGTTGGAGATACTATGTTTACGTGGTTTCCGATATATCCGAACAGGTTGATGAGAGTACTTAGGGAAAATATTAAACCTATCGAAAAATATGGATATATGATTGATGAAAGAAATGGTAACATCAAAATATATAGAATTGGAGAAATTCCGAATGAATACTGAAGAAATGTTCAGTATTGTAACAATACATGGAGAGATGTAAGATGGGTGTCAAATCAAACAAAGATCTTGACAGTATAATGGAAGAATACCGAAAACATATAGAGCAAGAAGAGCGGAAATTCCAACGAGAAGCCATGATAGGATTGTTATTGACGTATGCAGTTCTTATTATAGGAATTTATCGGTTGATCACATTGTAACACTGCATGGGGAAACATAAAATGGATACCAAAACTATGACGGCTCTCGAAGGTTCTATTAAGAAATGGGAGGGAATTGTAAATGGGACCCACCAAAACATGGGGTCTTTGGATTGTCCATTATGTAGGCAGTTCTACGATGAAGACATATTTGGTGAAATTGTGTGTACTGGATGTCCTGTTGCTGAAAAAGTAAAAACGCATTGCTGTAGGGGCACGCCATATCTTGAAGCTGCTAGCGTACTGAGAAACGGATTTGCTGTGACTCCTGAGACTAGGGAAGCTGCAAAAAAAGAACTCGAATTTCTGAAATCACTAAGAGAGGATTGATTCAGAATGGCGCTACAAACGCTATATATGATACCAAAAGGCTACGTATTTGAACTAGATGTTGATTATGGGGGCATACCCCCTGATATAGTAAAGCTTCGTGTTAAACAGCCGTTGCGGACTGTATTAAGCTATGATGAGTCGTTTGGATTTGGACAGTTTTGTAAGATGTTTATCGGGTGGAAATGGCGTTTGGATCAAATTGATCTTGAAGAGTTTGGTTGCGGAAAAAATATAACGGAAGCTAAAAAAGATATGTGTGATAATATCTGTTATTGTTGGGGTGTTTACGTAAGAGGAGACGAATCAGAGCTTGATGAAAGTGATATCGAATATCGTACAATACTAATGAAACATTTTGAGGAAGTATACTGAATGACTAATCAAACACAGAATAAATGTCATTTCATAAGAAAAATTGTATCAATCATATATCCGATATCAGTCGAAACAATACAAGATATAGCACCAAATAATACCCAGCTCATTGTTTTGGCAGGAATATTAGCAACTTATGGCCATTCAGATGAACAAATCAAGAATATTATAATTGAACTAAAAAAATATACCGAAATTTCAGAAAATATGTCAGAATTTGATCTTAAATATATTAGTAATGTCATGGAAGAAATACAGAAGGTGATTCAATAGCTATAAATCCAGAATTTTCGAAACAAGAATATATAGATTTTTATAATCAACATGGAACCTTTAGACGATGTGCAGAAATTTTAGACATAAACCGAAAACAGTTTTCTAAGTGGTGGTACCAGGCGGGATGTCCCAACCCCAAAATACTAAAATCACAAGATAACAATACAATAAAAGTAGGAATAGTATCAGATACACATTTGGGAAGCAAGTATCAACAACTAACACATCTCAAATCTTTTTATTCCGAGTGCAAAAAACAAAACATCAATACGGTATTGCACGCTGGGGACCTAACCGAAGGTCTCGGAAGGCGTCAGTCTCAAATTCAAGAAATGTTCCTCCACGGAAAAACAGAATTAGTCGATTATATTGCGGATAACTACCCCAAAATGCCAAATATACAGACTTTTTATATAATTGGAAACCACGACACTTGGGTTAACGAAGATGGATTTGATTTGGCGGTTGAACTTTCATACCGTCGCGAAGATTTAGTATACCTCGGAAATAATAACGGCAAAATAAATATTAATAATTGTATATTTCAGTTGTGGCATGGATCTAGCGGGACCGGCGATCCCATAGACCGATTATACCGAGTAAAAAATAAGGCGCGCCGTATGCGGGAATCTGGATTGCCGATGCCCAACGTATTTATCGCGGGACATATCCATTGCATGGAATATGGTATGGATGTAATACAGAATATGGCATTGATCCAGGCCGGATGCTTCCAAAGTGCTACTCCATATGAAAAAAGTAAGATGTTGCAACCAATGTTAGGCGGGACAATTTTATGTGTGCAAATGAATAAAAATAACATCAAGTCGGTATCTTTTGAGCCAATATTATACGATCCAATTGAGAACGACTACTAACCGAAAACTATAAATACTCACAATACAATGTAGTATTGTCGAAAGACGGAGGATAAGAAAATGATGGAAATAGAAATTATAGGTGAAGAGAGACTTGATCGCCTCGTTGCGATGTTCGCTCAGATGGGAGGAAACCCGTTCACAGCGGCTCGGTCTAATTGGAGTGTATGGAAATCGTTTCCCGACAGTTGGAGTCGCTGGGGTCAGCGCCCTGGTATGGAGTACGTCGCATGGGAAATCAGCGATTTGGCTCCGTCCGTCAGGGACGTAAAGTTTTGGCTATCTGGTGGCAGTCGGGATCGTAAAGGGGTTTGCCGAGATACAGACCTAGAGCATGCAGTCAAGGCATTCAGGGCCGGAAAGGCGTGGTATCCTCGGAGCTTTGGATATGGTCTGGGGGCTGGAAACCCCGTCTCCGATTTCTGGACCGACGGGAAGACGTTCTTCCACGTGGAGAGGTACGGGTCATACAGCTATCGGAGCGTCCCGGTAGCTATCCGACGCGAGAGGGGGCTCTGAGATGACCAAAGGCCCCAAACCAAAAACTATAGAGTGTAGAGGCTCGAAAGCTTCTGGAATCGAGGTGAGAAAATGAACACATACCACCGGGCCCTAGTCATGCAGGGGCAAACAATGCCCCGCATGGATTTGAGCAACGCGCATCTAAGTGATGCAGATCTGCGAGGTGCAGATCTGCGAGGTGCAGATCTGCGGGGCGCGGATATGGGTTTTGCAGATCTGCGAGGTGCAGATCTGAGGGGTGCGAATCTGTGTGGTGTAGATCTGAGGTATGCCAATCTGAGATATGCCAATATAAGAGATGCCAATCTGAGCAATGCGAATCTGAGAGATGCCAATCTGAGCTATGCATATCTACAAAAAGCAGATCTGAGCAATGCAGATCTTAGCAGGGCTGATCTAAGATGGGCTAATCTGAGCAGGGCTGATCTAAGATGGGCTAATCTCGATTTTGGGGTATGGCCTCTCTGGTGCGGATCAAAAGACGTAATAGTTGATGCGCGCATAGCGCAACAACTGGCAGCTCACGTCTGCGCTTTGAATTGTGACGATCACGAATTTCAGGAAGCCAAAACGGCTCTGATGGGTTTTGCATCAAAGAGCCATAGGGCAAAGGAACTGGGGATAAGAGGTGAATGAGAATGTATAAAATTATTGGAGTTCTGTCTGGAGGAGGATGCCCCCCCAAAACGAAAACTATATATACTCTCCGGGCAACGATATAGTATGCAGTCTAAGATCGAAGAAGCAAAACAGGAAAGAATCAAGATGATCCAAGATAGCTACTACGAATTGGAAGAGGCAAACGCTCTTCTGATACAAGCTGCCAATAAATTACAATCCGTCCAGACGATGGTAGGCGGGGAACCTGAGGTAATATCCGCATTAGAAAAAATACGGGGAAACCATATAGAGTGCAAGCGCGGGGCAATCGACAATATAACTACAGTATGTAGTTATATAAATAGAATTGCTGAAGAGGAAGGAATCTCTCTGGATTAGGAAGTGAGTAAAATGGACGATACGAAATGCGTTAACGGGAATTGTGGATATGAGTTTGAATCGAACGGATATCCATTATACGAGGAAAGGGGGGATAAGCACCTCTATAATGATGATGGAGCGGTGCTATGTCCAATCTGTGGAAGTCCTACGATCCGGTTGAAGGAGACGAGTAATAATGACAGTATGTAGATGGTGCCACGAGGGAGTTCCTGCCATACCGGGTGGTGATGGGTTGTGCGCTAGATGCTACGCATCCGCACGGTTTTGCCCCAAATGTGGACAAATCATAATGCCTGGGGATTTGGACCCCATATGTAACTGTGGTCCGATTTCGTTTGGGACGGATTCTGAGGACGATGGTATTAAGTATGCCAGATATATTGATGATTGTCCTCCGATAGATCCTGAGTTTACAAGGGGGTACAAAGAAGAAAGGGACAAGTGGCCATATGGGCATGAAGATAGACTAGTACCTGAGTTGTTTGGCTTGTCTCTCAGTGATATTGTTGAGATCAGGATGCTTGAAGAGGAATTGAAATGAAACAACGATTCATAAACGGAAAATGGCTAGAATACCATAGCAAAAATCAAAACATCCCAAAAGAACTAAGAAATTTCCTCACAGAAATTTTAGATATTGCTCCCGTTGAGGGGGAATGTGACGTATTGTTGCATATAGAATATCCAGGTGATGCTGAATGAATCTCGTAGCACTTCTATATCGTATCGTAAGACTGATGAACGATTTCCGATCAATCTATACAGGACGACCGCACCGAAGATTAGCCCAAAAATTTGTAGGAAGAAAAATCTTTTCGGTGATTACGAGGAAAATAAAATGATATCAGAAATTTACATAAAATTTTTAATATATTTAGTGATCATTGCATTCTGGTTTTATTGTATGTGGTTGGTATGCTATTTAGGAACAATTTTGTAGGAGGAAAATATGTTAGAAAAAATCGGAAACAGCATTATTAAATTCTAGTAACGCACGTATGGGGAAAATCGTGTGGTTCGTGCACATTTTGGGTTCAAGATTTGACCATACAAGACCCAAATATGCCAGGTATTATGGGAAATTTTGGTTACTGTTGGTGTGAATCAAATATATATAAATCGTGTGATAATTTAGTCACTAAACGAAAATTCGATAGATTAAAACATCATGATGATATATGTGATCGCTGGAGGATACGATTGTGAAGAGTAATACCGATGGGTCTATAACCATTCCGGCAGAAATAGCAAAAATAATCCGCATAAATCCAAATGAAGAAATAATAATAGAAATTTGGACAGATCTAAGTGGCGGTGGAGAAATAACAATAGAATCAAAAAAATTACAGTGGAAACGCTTCCAGGAAGACAGATCTGAGTTCCTGGCAACCGACATACTTAAATATGAGAAGGTCTATTAGGAATTGCAGGAAGTGATCTCGAATTGAAAAAAATTAAGTATGATTGTCCGTATTTTATTCGAAGTGCAGACGGTTTTGGAAAATGCAGACTAATCTCAGGGGATACCATACATAAGGTATTCGACTGTTGTACTGATAATCGATATGGATGTTTATTACGCGAGGAAAAGCTAAAACAACGCTTAGAGGATTCTAAAGAAACCATTAGCCAACTCCGTGATGCTCTCCAATCACTCTATGATGAGATCGATGATACTCAAATCCTCGTTGGCGATGATCGCCTTGCAGACGCAATGGATGACGCTGAAGAGGCTCTAAAGGCGGTGGAAAAATGAGATATATTATTATGGACATAAAAAAGAATGGAACTGTTACGATTCCCAAAGACATTGTGACGGGACTTGTCACAAATGACCTAGATAATAAATTGGTCATCGATTCCCATGATAACTCCCTGATGTCATATTCAGAATATCTTTCAGTCCGAGAGGCTTTTCCTGAAGATTATGTTTTGGATCAGTTGGAACGTTTAGCGTCTGCTCTTGAGCCACTTGGTACTGAAAATCCATTTCGTAATACGGGAACAAGTTATGAGAATGATACATTCGTGGTACATTCTTATAACTGGGTAACAGAAGATGACGGATTCTTTAGGCACCCGGAATCTGGGATTGAGGTATCTTGGTATAAGTGGCTAGGTCGTGGGATGTGTACAAATTATTTCATGGAAGAAAAAGACTTCATAAATATAATAAATGATTGTATACATTCGCTAGGAGATTAAACATGATAGTAAAAAATCTGGAACTGATTGCTAATCGGGTCGGCTGTATCCCAATTGTACATCGGCTTACTAAAGGGAAAATATCTGGCCCTCTCCACAGAATCATGTCCCGCCTGTACCCCGATACTATAGATATTGAGGTACTTCCAGGTGTTGTACAGAAAATCAAAACAGATAAGTATGATTCTCTTGGTATCCACCTGAGAGTGTATGAGTCCGATATCCGCCAACTTATGAGCAAAATTGTACATGATGGCGATACTGTCATCGATTGTGGAGCCAACATAGGGTACCATACGCTGCTTTTGTCTGCATTGGTCGGAGAAAAAGGACAGGTTTACGCGATCGAACCATATCCTCCGAATTATGAAATCCTGAAAACCAATTTAATACAAAACGAAATAACAAATACATATACATTCCCATGTGCGGCTGGTGGACCTGAAGGTTCTGAAATATTGAACAAATTGTATATTTCAGAAACCAATAACGGGATGCACAGCTTACTATACAAGCGTTCTGAAAAATTTGTATCAGTTAGAGTCAGGGAATTGGCAGATTTTTTTATGGCTCCAGTGGATATCAAGTTGCTGAAACTTGATATCGAAGGGATGGAACTAGATGCTCTGTTCGGCCTAGGCCGTCTTATTTACAATGTAGAAAATATAATTTTTGAGCATCTACCAGATTATGGAGATGGTATTTTTGACTATCTGCAAATGAAGGGATTTAAAATATCTAAAATAAACGAAACAAATTATTTAGCAACAGGGAGGAAGCAATGTTCGAAATAGTTAACATAAATGGAAAGCGCCATTACAAAATTAATGGCAAATTTTACAAATCGGTGACTACTATAATCGATCCAGGAACATTCAACAAAAATAGTTCTACCTTATATGCGGATATCGGAACTATAATTCATTATCACGCATTCAAGCAATTTGATAATTTGCCAGTTCCAGATTGTCAAATTTGGGTGAAACAAGCGTGGGTACAGGATAAAATTGATCAATCTCTCCACATGTTTCGGGAGTTTCTGAAAGATTATAACCCCAAAGTATTACAAGTGGAGCAATTCATATATGATGATGAATACCAGTATGCCGGAACGTATGATATGTTGGCTGAAATAGACGGGGAAACAATCCTCGTAGATCTGAAAACCGGAAATTATTATAACCATTATCCGTTACAAATTGCTGCGTATTGGAGACGGACCGATCCAAACGCCACTAAAGCAATGATCCTGCAAACCGATACACATCCCGATAGAAATCCAGACTTAAAATATAAAATTACAGATTTTAGTCTCAATGACCTCCAGTTTTATGAACAAAAATTTCTAAAGAAGTGTACCGAAAATATACAAAGGAGCACATAAAATGCCAGAAATAGAAATAGTATTAGCAATACTGTATGGTATCGCGTTAGTAATTTCCATACTTGGAAATATATATCTAGGATACATATTTAATGTAAACGGAGGAAAAAAGAAGTGAACAATAAAGTGTTAATGGAATTAAAACGACTTGATAAAAAACGGCGAGAAAGCAATACAGAATTATTTGCATTACGATATGCAAATAACCACAAGGACCGATATATCAAAAAATTGGAATGTAAAATACAACGGTTGCAAGCGGAAATGTACCAATTTGTGGAAAATCGAGAACAATTTACCAGTTATCATGATTGTATGTATGGAAATTCTTCTGTTTTGGGGTGCAGATTTGTTGTATCAGATCATGAACTTGCTGCAATACGAGCCAATCCAGACATATTAGAAAATATACTTACTGGATGGACAAGAAAAGCAGTTTGCGATATAGTATGTGATACGGGAGAAATATTGTATTAATGGAGGAAAAAAGAAGTGAAGCCAGAAATAAATATATCCGATGGAAAGGTTGAAATAATTCACGAAAATGGTATAAATTCATTATTATATATTAATAATGATGGAAATGTGTGCTACATTGATAAAATCCTGGAGGAAAATATAGAATGATTTCAGTATCAAGAACTGACGGAACAACCGAAGAGTTTGATACATCCAGAATAGCAAACCAGATTATGCGTGATGCAAAAACAGCCGAAACGAGGATTTCTGACCGAGAAATAGAGATAATTTGTGAAGAAGTATCTGAAAAAATAGTATTGATGGGGCTATCTGAAGTATCCGGACCAATGATACGTGCCATTGTAGCCGATACTTTGCTACAAAACGGATACGACACCCTATATAAGTATGTCCAACGCATAGGAATGAGTCTCGCCGACTACATAGAATATCTTCGGGGATCCGGAAAAGATCGTCACGAAAACGCAAATCAACAACTAGGTCCTGAAACAACACACAAATGGCTGGCGGACAGAACAGCAAAAGAAGCATGTATGAAATATTTGCCCCGAAAGCTTTCTAAGTTGCATAATGAAGGAAAGTGGCATATTCATGATATGGAATATTTTTTTAGTCGGCCTTTCTGTTTTGATTGTGACGCTAGATACTTTTTTTATTATGGATTGGTTACAGATGGCGATGGAAGTCATACGCCAATGGCAAGAGCAGCCCAACATCCTGAAGTCGCAGTTCATCATCTAGTCCAGGCGTTGGGATCAAATCAGACTTGTTTCGCAGGTGGCCAAGGATACCAGAACTTCCTAACATTTCTATCGCCCTACATGCGGGATTTGAATTATGACAGAATCAAACAACTTATGCAAATGTTCGTATATGAGATGGGACAATTAATCACGAGTCGCGGGTCGCAAATTGTATTTTCTTCAGTACAGCTAAGTCCGGGAGTTCCAAAAATTTGGAGAGACAAACCAGCGGTATACAAGGGTAAAATCTCCAACATACCATATGGGGAGTTCGAACGCGAAGTTCGTCTAATGTTTAAAGCACTTATGGAAATATTTTTAGAAGGTGATATATATGGTCGGCCCTTTTCGTTCCCCAAGCCAGAAATCATGCTATCAAAAGAGTTTTTCTATCAGGGAACATGGGATAAAAGATTATATCCTGAAAGCAGAGATGGATTGGATGTTGACTATATAGAGGAAACCGATGGTATAGAATCGTATAAAGAATTATATAGATTGGTATTTGAACTCGCATCAAAATTTGGATCTCCATATTTTGACAACCAGCTTCCCCCCTACAGAGTGTCAGAAAACGGTATTAGTTGTATACAATGTTGCGCGTACAGTTTCCAAATAGATGCCGATTCGGATAAAAAGTTCGAAAAACGTTTACATTTTGAAGACGGGGAACACTTTTCATTGGGTTCAGTTCAGGTTTTATCCCTAAACCTCCCCCGTGCAGCAATGGAAGGGAAACGAGATTCGTTATATTCGGAGCAATATTATAATAATACCTTGAAAGAATTAAAGAATCTCGTTGATTCTGGTATAGAGCTTTTCAAAATCAAAAAGCAATGGATAGACAAAGCGATTTTACCATTTGCGCAACAAACCCCGATAGATCCCAACAATCCAGAAAAAAGAGCCCCACCACTGGTAGACCTAGAAGATCTCCCTTACGTATTTGGTATCGTGGGACTAAACGAATGTATCAAAATCATTACCGGGGAAGAGCTTCATGAACCGGAAGAAGTGTGGGAAACCGGTTTAAAACTCATTCTGGAGTTAAATCAATATATCAAGGAAGTAAGCCAACAACAAGACATAGAACTTGCATTGGCGCGTACTCCGGCGGAATCGTGTTCGCAGAGGATGGCCATTTGCGATTGTTTCAGTACTGACAAATACATCCGGAATACATCCAGAGAAGTTGTGAAAGGAAATTTACAGCAAGCTATAAATAATCACACCGAAACAGGAGATTTGCCAATTTATTATTCAAATGGAACCCATTGTGATGTTTCGGCCAACATAGATATATTTGAAAAAATCCAGAAGGAATCCCCGTTCTTTTCCGCGGTGGATGGCGGAAATATTTTCCATATATTTATGGGGGAAGGTTTTACAGATCCTGACGGACTGATGGACTTCTGCTTGAGGTTGGCGAGTAATACCGATATCGGATATTTCGTAGTAAATAAAGACTTCACACAATGTAAAGATTGCCATGCTCATATTCCAGGATTGCATGATGAATGCGAAAAATGTGGATCATATAACGTAGAATTTCTCGCGCGAATTACCGGATATGTTCAGCCGGTTTCCGGTTGGAACGAAGCAAAAAAGGAAGAACTCAAAAATCGCCACCGATACCAAATAAACTAACCGAAAAGCTTATATAGTATTAGGTATATGTTAATGCCATGCGGAGGAAATAGAATGACCAATACCGAAAATGTAGTAGATGCTATAAAATTGTGCAACAATCATGGCCACAGCACAGAAGAAGACATAGTATATTTTCTGAAGGCTCGGAAATGGAGCCTGTCGGAAGATAAGGAAACATGGCCGGAACTAGAACGTGGAGAACTTCGTCAACTCCGTTCCATTTTGAGGGAGTTGGAGCTAAAAAAACTGTTAAAAATGAAGTATACTTCTGAATATATATATATTGGAGATGAGAATTAAATGTATAAGTCCATTGAAGATTTAGAGGCTAAATCGTATCGTGGGGTATGGAAGGAAACAGTTCGATCCATAGACGAAGCTACAGACATTTTAAAAAATTCAGTACAGAAGCCAATGCCACTAACACCACAACAAATAAAAATAGTGAGCGATTTTTTATATGAGTGCATCAAAGAAGAAAAATCAAAAGGATTCCAATTAGGATTTAGCCTCGCAAAAGAGGATGTAAAAGAGGATAGCAGAGACCTAGATTCGTATATTGGATATTCCGTAGAGGTATTTTGGTCAAACAACATAAGAGAACACATTGATTGCGGTAGGCTATCGGGCATAAGCGATGATTACCTATATCTGGAAGAAGT
>Ga0272441_10009365_pt1 | contig 15160 bp, 17 predicted proteins | sample SSMProp6N_FD_193582 | JGI IMG/M metagenome (GOLD analysis project Ga0272441, IMG submission 193582) | Marine sediment archaeal communities from Little Sippewissett salt marsh, Falmouth, MA, United States - SSM-Prop-6N | ecosystem: Environmental > Aquatic > Marine > Wetlands > Sediment ... | reverse complement strand
CTTGGCGGCCTCGGCGAGAGAACAGATTGTGATCAATGCTCTCGCAGAGATCGCAGAGAAACCCGGATAACGGGTGTTTGCCAATCCTCGGCAGTCTTTGCGAAAGAGGCAGAAGAAGACGCTCGCAAAGAGCGTAGTGCTCCAAAGATTAGGCAGTCCTTGGCGACCTTGGCGGCCTCGGCGAGAGAACAGATTGCAGCCAATGCTCTCGCAAAGAGCGCAGAGAGCGCAGAGATCGCGAAGGGCGGAAGCATTTCACGTGTTTCGAAGTTCTTGGCGAGCTTGGCGAGAGAACAGATTGCAGCCAATGCTCTCGCTAAGATCGCAGAGGGCGCAGAGAGACCCAATCATCGTCATCTGGCAGTTCTTGGCGGCCTTGGCGGCCTCGGCGAGAGGACAGATTGTGATCAATGCTCTCGCTAAGATCGCAAAGGGCGCAGAGAGACCCAATCATCGTCATCTGGCAGTTCTTGGCGGCCTTGGCGGCCTCGGCGAGAGAGCAAGAGAAGAGACGATTGCATAGCGTGTTTCGATAGAGCGCTCCGCATCTCACCTGGAGAGAACAAGGAGGTTGAGATGAACTACACCTTGCTGTTCACCGGCATCAATCTGTTGCTTCAGTCTCTTGTGTTGTGGCTCGTGGCTGCCACATTCCTGCGGCTCCGACGATAGCTCGTTCGGCGTACGGCGCGGCCAGGGCAGGCACTGACCGATTGACGGCGCGCGATGCAGCATCGTCCTCTTGACGCCGCCCCGCTGGCGGCCCACTCCTCGCCTTCCGGGCTACTCAAGCCTCTCCAGGAGAACGAGGATTGCCTCCGCTGTCAGGCGCTGCTGTTGCTCCCCGCTGACCGAAGCCATCCCGTCGCCTTTCTGGGGGCCGTAGTCGCCGAACTGCGCATGATTGCCGCCGGCGATCTCCACGAGCACCGTACCGGCGGGCAGGCGAACCAGCGACGCCTCAAAGACGTCGCCCGAGACGCCATCCTCGGTGCCGTAGATCAACACCGTCTGCACATCTGTCACGGACAGATCGGTGGACTCGGCAGGATACGAAGCGAGCAGAACCAGGCCATCGAAGACGTCGGGGTGATCGGCGACGTACTCACACGCCATCGCACCTCCGAGCGAGTGACCGCCGATCGCCCAGTGCTCGACGTTCGGATAGGCAGCGATCACCTCGTCTGCGCGCTTGATGTCGAAGACCGCCAGGTCGAGTGGCATCGGCACGATCACCGCAAGGACGCCGCCGTCACCGAGGCGCTGCATCAGAGGCACGTAGGCAGCGGGATCCACCAATCCACCCGGGTAGAAGACAAGGCCCACCGTCGGCTCGTCTTCGGGCTCGAGCGCATACCAGCCTTCCGCGGTCCGCGTTTCTCCGGCCAGCAGGGCCGCGGCATCGAACGCCGGGTACCGGGAGACGCGCGTCCAACCGTAGAAGCCGAGCATCGCAAGCACAACGGCACTACCGAGCGCTATCGCGAAAACCTCAAGAAATCTGCGCATCTGCCGCCCCCCTCCTTCGTGGTTGTGGCCGATCGGGTAGGAGCACCTCCTTCTCCTAGCGATCGGCTCGCGGCCATCTGCCGCAAGGAGATAGTACAACGATCAGCGCCGGGCGCGCTGGCAGACCTACACGTGTTGGCCAGGGAATCGCGTTGCTGGTCGGTCAGACCCGGCAGCACACATGCCGTTCGACCCGGCGTTCTTCGCTCCTTGGCGAGAGAACAGATTGCAGCCAATGCTCTCGCAAAGAGCGCCGAGGTCGCAAAGAGCCCAATACTTCAAGGATTTGGCAGTTCTTGACGTCCTTGGCGATCTTGGCGAGAAAAAACAGAAGAAGACTCTCGCAGAGCCAGGCTGCGCGTGAGGAAGGCGCGCAGCTTGAGATCGCAAAGAGACCCTGTACCCCAAGTGGCTTGGAAATCCTTGGCGAGCTTGGCGAGCTTGGCGAGAGAACAGATTGTGACAAATGCTCTCGCGGAGGTGGGCTGCGCATGACGTAGCCGCGCAGCTTGAGAGCGCAAAGGGCTCAGTACTCCAAGGAGTTGGACGTCCTTGGCGATCTTGGCGATCTTGGCGAGAAGAAACAGAAGAAGACTCTCGCAAAGAGCGCAGAGGGCGCAAAGAGCCCAATACTTCAAGGATTTGGCAGTTCTTGGCGAGCTTGGCGAGAGAACAGCTTCCCGATCTGCGAAGACGATCGCGCAGCCATCGTTGCACAGCCGACAGGGTGCTGCCGGGTTGAGGCCAACGCAGTGGATTGCTTTTCGGCCAAACCTGTCATGGCAACGCGATTCGTAGAGCCTGCGCTGCTGGGAAGGCAATCGACCCTACAAGACCCACTGGCAGATCAAGGCCGGGAAGGCCATCAGCGGTTCTTCATGAGATGGGTGAAATTTGGCCATTCAATGGTTGATAATCCCCCACATCTCGGCTAGGATGCACCATGGACCTGTTGACGAGAAATCTCACAAGCAGGCTGCAGGAAGCTTTAACCGACACTCCGGCTGTCCTTCTGCACGGCGCCAGGCAGACCGGAAAGAGCACACTGGTTCGTGAGATCGCCCGCGATGTGCATCCGGCAACGTACCTTACGTTCGACGATGCGACCGTCATGGCGGCCGCTGCGCGCGATCCTGTCGGGTTTCTTGAAGCCTATGACGGCCCGATCGTCTTGGATGAGGTTCAGCGTGTTCCCGATATGCTGCTCGCAATCAAGACACTCGTTGATCGAGCCCGAACGCCGGGCCGTTTCCTGCTAACCGGATCGGCAAACGTCTTCATGCTTCCCAAGATCAGCGAAGCGCTTGCCGGACGGATGGAAATCCTCACGCTCTGGCCGTTCTCACAGGGAGAGATCGAGGCTCACCAAGAGATCTTCGTCGATACTGTCTTCGCACCGCGAGCCATGCCGGCCACGCTATCTGGTGATGCCGTGGACCGCCGGGAGTTGATCGCGCGCGTTCTCAGTGGAGGCTATCCGGAGGTCCTACAACGCAACGCGGCGTCGCGACGCTCGGCGTGGCTCAACGCGTACATCACCACCGTGATCCATCGGGAGCTTCGAGATCTCGCGAACCTCGAGTACCTGATCGAGCTACCACGCCTCCTGCGGCTACTCGCGGTCCGAGTGGGAACGCTCCTGAACTACACCGAACTCTCCGCCGCGGTAGGGATCCCTCAAAGCACACTCAAGCGCTACTTGGCCCTATTGCAGGCGATCCACCTGTTCTTGCCCCTGCCCGCTTGGAGCTCCAATCGGGGCAAGCGGTTGGTCAAACGCCCCAAGATCCTGCTCACCGACTCCGGGCTGATCGCACACCTCATCGACCTTCGAGAAGCGCAGATCGAGAAGGATGCGACGAGCTTCGGTCACACATTTGGGGGCTTTGTCGCCATGGAGCTGTGCAAGCAAATCACGTGGAGCAAGACCCGGCCGTCGATGCACCACTTCCGGACCCACAAGAACGTGGAAGTCGACCTCGTGCTCGAGAGCCCCTCGGGTGATATCGTGGGGATTGAAGTGAAGGCTGCATCTCAGGTTCGAGACGGAGACGTGCGTGGACTGGAACTGCTGCGAGACATGGCGGGAGAGAGGTTCGTACGAGGAATCGTTCTCTACACTGGCCGCGACAGCCTTCCGCTCGGCAAAGGTCTTCACGCACTCTCGATTGATGCCCTTTGGCGCATCTAGGCTCCCCAAGCACACCCCCAACCTGTTTCTCCAGACTTCTTGGCGTTCCTGGCGAGAAGAAACGAAGAAGACTCTCGCAGAGATCGCAGAGGGCGCAGTACTCCAAGGAGTTGGACGTCCTTGGCGGGCTTGGCGATCTTGGCGAGAAAAAACAGAAGAAGACTCTCGCGAAGAGCGCAGAGGTCGCAAAAGCCCAATACTTCAAGGATTTGGCAGTTCTTGGCGTTCTTGGCGAGCTTGGCGAGAAGAAACGAAGAAGACTCTCGCAAAGAGCGCAGAGGTCGCAAAAGCCCAATACTTCAAGGATTTGGCAGTTCTTGGCGTTCTTGGCGAGCTTGGCGAGAGAACAGATTGTGACAAATGCTCTCGCAAAGAGCGCAGAGAGCGCAGAGATCGCGAAGGGCGGAAGCATTCCACGTGTTTCGAAGTTCTTGGCGAGCTTGGCGAGCTTGGCGAGAGGACAGATTGCAGCCAATGCTCTCGCAAAGAGCCTCAGACTCCAAGGATTTGGCAGTTCTTGGCGTTCTTGGCGAGCTTGGCGAGAGAACAGATTGTGACAAATGCTCTCGCAGAGCTGGGCTGCGCGTGACGTAGCCGCGCAGCTTGAGAGCGCAAAGGGCGCAGTACTCCAAGGAGTTGGACGTCCTTGGCGGGCTTGGCGATCTTGGCGAGAAAAAACAGAAGAAGACTCTCGCAAAGAGCGCAGAGGTCGCAAAAGCCCAATAATTCAAGGATTTGGCAGTTCTTGGCGTTCTTGGCGAGAAGAAACGAAGAAGACTCTCGCAAAGAGCGCAGAGGTCGCAAAGAGCCCAATACTTCAAGGATTTGGCAGTTCTTGGCGTTCTTGGCGAGCTTGGCGAGAGGACAGATTGCAGCCAATGCTCTCGCAAAGAGCCTCAGACTCCAAGGATTTGGCAGTTCTCGGCTTTCTTGGCGAGCTTGGCGAGAAAAAACAGAAGAAGACTCTCGCAAAGGGCGCAGAGGGCGCAGAGAGACCCAGGCATCGCCATCTGGCAGTTCTTGGCGAGCTTGGCGAGAGAACAGCTTCCCGATCTGCGAAGACGATCGCACAGCCATCGTTCCACAGCCGAGAGCGTGCTGCCGGGCATTGGCCGACGCAGTGGATTGCTTTTCGGCCAAACCCGGCAGCATGCCCGTCGTCCGGCTCGACGTGCTAGAACGTCTTGATCCACGGACGAGTGATTCGCTGCTTTCGGAATCCCACCGCCAAATAGAACGGCTCGAACCCACCAGTCATCGGCATGTGGGTGGCGCCCAACTTCCGGAGCCTCCGCATCCCTTCGAACTGGAGCTGGGTTGCCAGACCCTTCCTTCGATGGTCGGGGTGCGTGCCCAGCGGTTCAAGATGTCCCACGCGGTTCACCTCGTCATACCAGACAATGCAGCAAGCCGCGTACGTTCCATCCGGGGCGACGATCACCAAGTCGTGCTCCTTGCGGTAGTCCGGCGCCTTCTGCAGTTCCCGGTACGCAAACGTGGACGGCCAATCCTTCGGGTCTTCGTGGTTGAATCCACGACCGAAGATCTCCCGCCGCTTCTCGATGTCGTTCTCCTCGGCCATCGAGATCAGTCGATAGCCCGTGGGGAGTTCGAGCGAGCCAAGATCGTCAAAGACGTAGTCCAGATGGTTTGCGACCGGTTCCTCCCGGCGCTCATAGCCTCGCCGCTTGACCGCATCAAGAAGGTCTTCGTCATCGTCGTAGACCCAGATGTACACGCGATTGCGCTCCGGATGCACGTAGTAGGTTTCGCCGTAGATCAGCATCTCCTCGAGCAGGTCGATGTGATCCGGGTGCCGCTGAACGAAGATCTCGCCGAATGCGTCGTGCGTGGGGTCTGGGTGTTCGATGCACGTGACGCCGACGATGGCGCTGCGTTCGTCTTCCCATATGCGAACCAGATCTTCCCACAGCGCAATCGCCTTCAGGCTGCCGTCGGGTGTACCGGTGTCGGTGCCGTACGAGCCGAGCATCGGCGCGACGAAGTACCGGGCGTAGTTCCAGCGCTCGATGCCCCAATTGACCGGGGCATCAAACGATGCGTAGGTGTTTGCAAGAAACGCCCGAACACGCGCGAAGTCTTGTTCGTGATCGTAGGATCGTTGTCGTGCCTTCATCTCTCCTCCTCCATTCGGGACAAATCTGTATCGAACTCGGTTTGGACGTGGAAAATGGGAAGAGATCGATCGGGATGCCTCAAGCGCTCGTGCGCAGAACAGGCGATGGCCCCGTCGAAGCCGAGGAACTCAAGGCAAGGGAATCTTACTTCGGTGAAACATGGAGTAGATGAGCGCTGGCCCGAAGCCCTAGTTCGAGAGGGCGCTGAATCGATCTCTGTCGGAGTCGATCATCATGGGTCTGGCTCCTTTGTATCGGGTGCGTCTTGTCATGACGCCCGGCTTGATCGTCCGCCATGGAGTGGCTCGAATAGGCAACTAACCTGCAGTATACGCAAGCTTCCCGAAAGCACAACCCGACCGGCCCTGGTTGTGATCGCCAAACGCCAGCAGAGAGAACCTGCCCCGTCATCGGGGGTCAAGTCTTGCAATGCAACAGCAGCATCTGCTGACTCTAAGTGGGTTAGCGTGTTGCATCGCAAGACTTGCCCCCAAGCCTTCCGGGTGCTAGGCGATGGCACTGAACGCTCAACAGCGAGTTGCATGGCGCCTCTGTGCCAAACGAAACACGGTATACAGCCCTGATTAACAACCGACTCAGAAGGCGGCTCTGTGTAACATGTCGCCAGGAGGCACGAAACGAACACAACGAAGAGCAAGGACCTCGGTTTCCAACTACAGATCCTGGGAGCGGAATCCCTGGGTGTTCGAGGGCTCTGCTGCATGATCACGCTTCCGCACCGGCGGATCTTGATCGACCCAGGAATCGCGCTTGGATACCTTCGGCATGGTCTCCATCCCCATCCGTTCCAAGTTGCCGTCGGCGCGACCATCAGACGAAACATCCTGGCCGCTTTGCACGAATCGACTGATGTCGTCCTCAGCCACTTCCATGGCGACCATGTTCCGCTGTTCGATGCCAATCCCTACCAACTGGCGCTCGAGGATGCAACACCCAGCTTACACGGGAAACGACTCTGGGCCCCCGATCCCCAAGGCTTACCAGCGTCAATGCAGGCACGATACCAAGCCATCGTTAACGCCGGATGGGCAACGATCCAAGCCGCCGATGGCTGCCACCAAGGCGTGCTATCCTTCTCCGAAGCGATGCCCCATGGAGAAGAAGAAAGCCACCTCGGAAGTGTCATCATGACTCGAATCGATTCGGGGGGCAGCGTGTTTGTGCATGCCTCCGACATTCAGCTTCTCGGCGCCACCGCCATTGACCAGATCCTGGCCTGGTCTCCAACCCTTGTGTTGGCTGGAGGGCCGCCGTTGTACTTGGCACAGCTGTCGGACGACGCGCGACGTAACGCGTGGCAGAACGCGCTCCGTCTTTCGCGGGACGTTCCCACGCTGATCCTCGACCATCATCTTCTTCGATCCACTGAAGGAATCGATTGGCTAGAAGCCCTCGCCGCGGAATCGCCGAATCACCTTGTCTGTTCTGCCGACTACATGAACGCACCACGAAGGATGCTCGAAGCCTGGCGTCCTCAGCTCTACAAAGACCTCCCCGTCCCCGAGAACTGGCACCGGGAGTACGCATCGGGGAAGACAGACACATCCGGCTTCGAAACGTGGCGTAACCTCGATGCATCCCGCGTCTGAGCCGTGATGGGCTCACGTGATGGATACTCCACGTCTTCGTCCTCGAGCCAAGCCATCTACGATGCGAGGAAGGTGCGATAATTGGCATTCGCGGCCAGACCAACGAGTGACAGCAACAGATTGCCCTGCCGAGATTCCAGCGGCGGGGTCAGGTCTTGCAATGCAACACGAAAAGCCAATCAGAGCCAGCATATCCTGCTGTTGCATTGCAAGACTTGACCCCAAGCACTCCCGCTGATCCATGGCGATTCAGGGTGTTGGATGTGGCCTCATTCCTACTCAGCCCGGTTGAAATAGGCTTCGATTCGATCGAATGCTCTGTGAATCTCGGCCTCAGGCACACAGAAAGAAAGCCGCAGGTGGTTCTCGCCGGTCGGTCCGAACGCAATGCCTGGCGTCGTCGAGACACGGGCCTCGCGAAGCAGCTTCTTGCAGAAACTCATCGAGTCCCGGCCTTCGTCTACGAGGATCCTTGGGAACATCAAGTAAGACCCTGTTGGCTTCTGATACTCGAACACGGCATTGAGCCGATCGAGCCGAGCACACATAACATCACGCGCCGACCGGTAGTGTTCCCGAAACTCGGCAACGCAATCCTGCGGCCCCGTCAACGCAGCCAGTGCCGCGTACTGCGACACAACCGGCGGGCAGATGCACGACGCAATGTGTGCCTTGCCGATGTGGGGTATCAGCGATGCATCAGCATGCAGATACCCGATGCGCCAGCCCGTCATGGCATACGTCTTGGTGAACGTGAAACAGCTCACCACCTTCTTCCTGACTTCCGGAATCGAGGCAATGCTGAAATGCTTCTCCCCGTCATAGGTGAAGTACTCATAGGCTTCGTCCGTGATGATCATGAGACCATTCTCGAGCGCAATCTCGGCCAGCTGTCTAAGCTGCTGCTCGCCGAAGACAGTGCCCGTGGGGTTGTTCGGCGTACAGAACATGACCGCCTTCGTTCTCGGCGTAATCGCTTCCCGGAATGCATCGAAATCGAAGGCATAGCCATCTTCCTCAACAGCAGGAACAAACACCGGTACGCCGGAGGCCAACCGCACCTGAAGCACGTGGGTTGAGTATGTTGGCGACGGCAGGATGACTTCATCGCCTGGATCGATGAGCGACATAACCGTGGAAGTCAAGCCCTCCACAGCCCCGACCGTCGTCATGATCTCGGCAGGGTCAGCCGGAATGTTGTTGTCACGTTCGAGTTTGCTGGCGATCTCCTCGCGCAATGACGGAATCCCTGTGTTGACTGAGTACCCTCCGACCAGCCCGTCACGGATCGCGCGAATCGCGGCTTCCTTGATATGCTCTGGCGTGTCCGCCGTCGGCTTAGCCCAGGATAGGAATGCAGGATCCTCGACCTGTTTCGACAAACGTGTCATTTCATGGATGGCAGACTTGGCAATCTCTTGGACTCGTTGTGATGCGCAGTGTTCCGTATTCGTGATGAATCTCCTCCAATACAGTGATGCAGATAGCCTGCACTCGTCGTCAGCCTGAAGCAGCCGCAACGGAGTGTCGATCATCCCCCTCTGGTTTCTTCTAGATCTTTCCGGTTTTTCAAGCCATGTCTAGTATCCGAACGTGACCACGAACATCAAGGCTCACGTCATCCGATCTTATCGATTCCCCGGGCTTGTATACCTCAGCATCTCGTACTCCACATCAGGATCCTTGCACCCCGCAGCAATGGCATCCGCGTCGGCAACGGCTCCGGACTTCTCCCGAAGTCTTGAATTTGGCCAGAACGAGTACCCAGGAAAAGCTCGAGAATGGCTTGTCTATTGCTTCCCAGTACGCTTCGGCGAGGACTACGTCCCAAATAGGCGACAGCGTTCTAGAATCTTCGGATCCCAGACCTGGACTTCGAAGCTGAGATCGTCTTCCTCTTGATGCCGGGCATACACTTCTGCAAGCTCGTCGATATGGAACACATGCCCGTCATCAGGGGATGTCTCAGCGGGCAACTGGGTATCGAAGCCCGCATCCAGCATGGCGCGCCGGTACGATCGGTGACTGTCTCGAACGGTGAAGCTGATAAGGCGTCTGTCATGAATATCCGTCAAATCGACGAGCAGGTACTTGGTCGACTTCTCGCCCAGCTCCTTTCGCTCTTCTAGTCCCTGCTGTATCGAGTCGATCGATAGGTTGGGTCGAATGTAGAAGAAGACCGGGCTGGCGGTTGGAGGCGTAGCGTACTTGTCCGAGAACTCTTCGTACATGAGCGATTCAACAAGCACTCGCCTCTGCGTGTAGTCACTTCTCTCTCCGGCCGAAAACCGTCCTCCGAACCACGCATTGGTCCGCGCGATCTCCTCGATCGCGTGTTCTCTCCGCGCACCGGTAACCATCGTCACCGTCTTGAAGAGGTGCTCATCCGAATGGTAGTAGTGAAGCATGATGCGCAAATTGGGAACGGGGATTGCCAGTTCTGCGCTTTCGACGTTTCTCATGCTAGCCCGTAGTGTAACGCTGCGATCTAGAGGTGTCATGATTGGACGATACATGGCTGGGGTGAGTTCCTCTGAAGTTTCGTATTGTGTCACCGGAACTTCAGCAGAGGCTGACACCGGAATAAGGACGCGACTCCGGCGCTTTGGACTTGCTGAGCTACTTGTGCCGGCAGTGATGCCCGCTCTCACATTCGCCGACTCTGATCCAACCAGTACCGTTGCAGACACTACACTTGACAGTCACCATGTTGCCCGATCCATGTCGGGAAGCCCCCCCATCAGCTTTGAAGCAGGTCTCACAGGAGTACTTCTTACCTTCAGATGAAGTGCAGTTCTGGCATACGCCCTTGCCATCGCAATGTCCACATTTCACGACGTTGCTCACTTCGTTTTCCTCCTGCCATACAATCATTGGCTTGGGACACGCGCATTGGCAGGATGTACGCACCCACGGCGGTTCACCTCTGTCGATCATCTCCGTCTACATACATGTCTTCCTATACTACGCTTAGAATCCTTGCTCCCCAGTCTACTTTTCTCCGCTTCCTTGATCAAAATCAGGGAATGTCCCACCAGCTTGGTGCTTGCCGTTCAGGGAGTAGTCGGAGTAACGGGCAGCCCAGCGGCTCAACTCCCACGTTGCTCGTACCCGACGAGAAGAAGTGGTTGATTTCTCCAGCCAGCCACACCCCCGTCCAGGTCAGGATCACTACGAAGAATCAGGCCAGGAGTTGAGCGACCCGAACGTTAACTCCCAAGCTGTCTGCCGTACGGGAGACAGCCCCCGTCCATCCGCACAAAATCCAATGGTAGACCCCGGCGCTCGGAGCAACTCCCAAGCTGCTCACCTGGAAGACTGAGCGGCCCTCTACACCTCATCAGGGGGCCCCTGTCCTCGTGCAAAATACAACGATAGACCCCGATACCATGCCAAGGTTGGCTGGCATCACTGGTAGCGCGTATTGCTTGTCATTTCCCAATACAGATTCCATATCGCTTTGAGGACATGTGCTGCCTGTTTATCTGTCTGGTTGGACTCATCTACGATGACGTCGTAGAACTGCTGCGCCGTAATCGGGAACTCATCGCGCTTCAGCGGCATGATAGTAATCACAGCGTTCTGCACCCGCTCACGAGCGCTCTTGGCTCCGATCGCGATGGTCTCCAAAGCATTGGTCAACCTCTCGATTGTTCTTGCCGGATCCTTGGGGTTCACTCGCATCTCCCTTGTCTGTAGCTGCCTTTCACAGGTTCTCTCTCTTACCACTATTGCGCACAGCGTTCTCGCATTCTAGCCTCTCGGCGGGACCGCCGTGCCCATCCTCACTTCCTAGACACCTGCGTCTCTGAATCGTCCCTTCAAGTACGATACCCACGACCAGGCGTAGACTGCTACGGGGAACAACGGAACACAGGCCCCTAGCAGCCAGATGAATCGGATCTGCTTCAGCGAGAGCGGCGAGGGATTCAGTATGAGAGACGACAGAGCATTGACTGCACAGCCTATGACTAATCCCCCATACACGAATCCCAGCGCAGGTGAGGTAATACTCGTCAAGAGAGATTTGCGAATCGAGGGGCGGCGGATACGCCGGAGTATCGCTCTCACAAACGAAATGGTTCTGTCATCCACATTGCTTTGAGCAAGGAGGCCAAGCGTTTGTGGGCAGATGTCGAGCCTTCTCAGCTTCGCGATCTTGTCACGTTTGCTGCCAACGAAGTCGAAAAGGCAGCCGCGCGTCTCTTGATGGAACAGCTCAGACCAGTGTAGGCCGGAAGCACGTTGGAACGCGAAAGACACAAGCTCCTGGCATATGGCCAGAGCGTAGTACTCTGGAAGAGATCTTTTAGATTTATCGAGGAGTTCCTCCGCCTGGAACGATGTAGCGATGATCGTGTCCAGGCCAACCGTTCGAGTGAAGAAGTTTCCTTCAATCGGAACAGCGGTGAGTATAACGCAGACATCGTAGCGCTCTCGATACTGCTCAACTAGATCTAAGATAGCGCCGTCGCTGTAGGCAATACCGTGAAGGTCGGGTTCGCCCATTGTCTGGATCCGCGGCCCAGGCTCGAAGGAATAGTCGAAGGAAGACAAACCCAGGATACGCCTCACAGCATTGACATTGCACTCAGAGTACCCAGCTATGAAGATTCCTACTCGCGTCATCCGATCAAACTCCTTCCGTCATCTGGTCGCACGACAATGAACATCGTGCTCCCCAGCGCGTTCTTTGTTTTCATCACTCCTATCCTCTCATATTGCTCCTAGACTCCTTGCACACCAGTCTACTTCTCACCGTTCCTTCTTCCAAACTAGTGAATGTTCCACCGGTTTGTGACTTCCCACTCAGGAAGTGGTTGGAGTGACGCCGGTGCAGTAGGGCGGATCCCAAGCTACTCACATCGGGCAGGAATAGGTGAGCGCTTCATCAAACCAGCCACGCCAGCCGCAACGGCGGGCCGGAAACTCCAAGGGCCTCGAAGCTGCTCTCGGCAGAGAGCAGCCGAAATAGCCAGTCCTGAGGGAGACCTGGCAGAAGTCAGCGTTGAGGTCAGGATGGGGGACGCGACCCCATCGCCCGAAGGCAAGTACCGAGGATTGCCGTATCTGTCGCGCAGCCTCTGGCGATCCCAACACTAGACTTGCTTCTTTCTTTTCTCCTTCCTATACTTGCAGATCCTGTCCTTGGTTTGTGTATCCTTATGCGCCACCGAAGGAGGTAGTATGAAGCGATTTGCTTTGGGAGCATTAGGGCTGCTGATCCTGGTTAGCGGCTGCGGGCTAACGCCCAACCTGACGGGCACTTGGAGCGGCTATGTAATCTTCGATCAAGGTGACGGTTTTGCAGGCCTAAGCTACGACCTGACAATGCTCATCGTACAAGATGGAAGCAACCTCTCGGGCAACATCGGCTTTGGCAATGTGCTCTTCACAATCATGGTTCCAATCGAAGAGGGAACCTGCTCGGGTGACACCCTCGACATCTACGCATCAGGCCATGTCTCCATAATCGGAACGACCAGCGATGTCGAGATATCACTGATCGGCCAAGTCTCAGAGACAAGTCTGTCAGGCACTGGCGATTACGTCGTGAATGGTGAAGTCCATCAGTTCACGTGGCAGGCAAGTCTTCAGTAGGCCCGAATAGGCCTAGTGTGTCACATCCTGCATTGCTGCGAGCAAGACGATTGGAGAACAGGACACTGGTAAGGCACTGAAATCCTGACACCAACTCAACGGCCATTCATACGCCGCCAAAGTGGGAAGGAGGCTTCAGATTCGCCAAGACACCTGCCGCGACATGAGTGCTGCAAACTCACCCTGTTTCTCCGCAAATGCACTGTGTTCGTTCCGCCATCTTTCGTTTGAGGAGATGATATCAATGACTCGGCTGGCACTAGTACTCACCTTTCTCTTCCTACTACTTGGATTCGGCAGCATGACGCAGGCTAGACAAGATGCTTCAGCCATCGAACTCGGAGGTTTCACTGGTCTATTGTGGTTCTCAGATACTGGCACACTCTCAGAGCTGGGTGCGACAATGGGATACTCCATCTCGAGGCAGTTCGCGTTTACTGTCTCCTATTGGCACGCTGGTGTATCCTTTCTTGGGATGGAGATTCTCGGCATTGATGCTGTCGATGCCGTGCTTACCTTCGACTTCTCACCGGACAAGCGATTCGGCTTCTATGTGCTCGGCGGCTTGGGGTACTTGCTTGCCGGTATGGGCGGCGAGGGAATCGACGGAATTATGGTGACCACCGGTGCAGGTCTTAGGATCCGTCCTCTCAGTACGGTGAAGATATACGCGGAGTATCGCCCGCTGATTCGCTTCGGAGTTCTGCACACCATACGTGCAGGGATATCAATGTACTTCTAGCTTATCGCACATATGCCTCCTGTGCATGGCGATGCGTCTTCCTTTTTGGTGTTCGAATGAGCCACCCACTCGGCAATGCCGCTGATCGTCGAGCAACGAGCTGCGTTGCTGGCTCCGTGCCAAGCGAAATAGGTATACGTCCCCCGATTGATTCATCAAACGCGTCTGAATCTCAATCTTCGTTGAAGTAGTCGCTGTCGATTCGTTTGATTGGATACGTCGCACGTGTCGACACACCGACGTCGAAGTCGATCATCAGCTCAGCGAGCCTCTTCCCGTCAATCAAGATGACCTTCGAGTCAATACCAGCCGCGTAATCAACCGACCCTCTCGCGAAGGTGCCTGTTGTGATGAAGACGCCCTTGCGCGCGTGCTTGCCGTGGAGAGCGCCCACGAATTTTCGAACTTCGGGCCGCCCAACCGTGCCATCCCATCGCTTCGCCTGTAGGTAGATCAAGTCGAGCCCCAGCCGATCTTCCTTGATGATCCCGTCGATGCCCTCGTCGCCTCCCTTACCCACCGCCATTCCAGCATCCCGCATGGATCCGCCGTACCCCATCCTCACGAGTAGCTCAACAACAAGACGCTCGAAGAACTCTGGACTGCACGCCTTGACCTGATCGATGATTTCGGCTGCTAACGCATCCCTAAGCTGCTGGTACGATGACTCCAGTGTCTCTTCAGGCGTTTCACCCTTCACCGTCGACTCTGAGGGCTTCTTCTCCCTGGTGCGCTCCCTGAAGGCGTTGAACTCCGGATACTTCTGGAGAAACCTGATGTCAATCTTCTCTGGTTTCATCTTCAGCGCTTCCCGACCGCGATCCGTGATCTCGTAGTGCCCCCTGCGAGGCCTTGAGAGAAGGCCGGCTTGCTGCAGGTAGACGCTAGCCCAAGCGACCCGATTGGTGAAGACCGGTTGGCTTCCGCTGGGCAAGAGTTGCTCGCGCTCCTGTGCCGTGAGCTTGAAACGCGTACCCAAGCTCTCTCGTGACTCCGCCAGAGATCTCACCCTTCCATCGGCTGCAAGCTCCAGAAGCGGCAGCATGATCGTCTGAAAATCAGGGATAGACAGATTCGCCTCCTTTCACGTGGACCGTCTGGATGCGCTTTCTTGCGCTCCTTTGAATCGTCCCCCATATGTTGCTGTTGTCTGTCTGATAACATGCTACGCACGTCATGTACTGGGAGCAAGAGCAAATGGATTGCGCACACCAATAGACCTCGACAACTGAACGCGTGCAACGGGGTCTACCATTGAATTTTGTACGGAGACGGAGCGCCCTCGTTGATGTAGACTGACCTCGACGGGGGTGTGGCTCCTGGGGTCCGCGGTCCTTGACCGCTCGGCTCTGAAATGCCGCCCCCGTCT
>Ga0272441_10009364_pt1 | contig 15161 bp, 14 predicted proteins | sample SSMProp6N_FD_193582 | JGI IMG/M metagenome (GOLD analysis project Ga0272441, IMG submission 193582) | Marine sediment archaeal communities from Little Sippewissett salt marsh, Falmouth, MA, United States - SSM-Prop-6N | ecosystem: Environmental > Aquatic > Marine > Wetlands > Sediment ... | reverse complement strand
GCACACTGACGTCCAGGCCCACGAAGCCGGATACAGGTGCGTTTCCGGAATTGGTTACAGTCACCGGTACGGTGAATTTACCACCGGGCAGGGTCGAGGAGGGTATGTTTTGCATGTTGATAGTACCGGCCAGGTCGGGTTTGTATTGATAGTCTGGCAGGGGTTCAAGGATGGTCACCGAAGTGGATAAATCACCGGAGAAAAAGGGAGGAGAAAAGTAACTGCTACCAAAGGCAGTTAAAGCCAATAAGGTATCATCAGGTCCGCGCCGAACCCACCCAGCTTCGACATAGAGTTCTCCGGGACCTCCTACTAATTGGTCCTGATGCACCAATTGGGTTCCTGTCAGGGTGTACTCATCCATGTATTCTGGGTCCGTATTGCCAATGGGATTGGTCAAATAATCCCCATCACCTAGGTCGGTTATTTCCAGTTGACCACTTTCAGTATCACCGTAAACACCGAGACCATTCACAAAAATATTGTAACTTTGATAATTATATTCACCCTCCCAGGGCCTGGGAGTTGAGCTGACAAATCCCTTTGTCATCAAACCGAGCCAGCCATCACCCCAATTTATATCGAACGAGCCGGGAGAATCGTAGCCGGCTTCCCCGCCAACCAGTAAAGCCATATTGTCATTTACCTGAACGGCAGTCATGGCCGACTGGATGTATTCCCCATCGTCCCACTCTGTGTACTCATGAGTTAAAATGTTAGGTGAGGATTCTTCGAAGAAAACTGTATCTGTATCTCCTAAGGCCAGTACATCATATCCGCCACCGTCGGCCTCTGTGACGTTAAGTAGAAGATTAAGCGGGAACGCTTCGAAGGCATCATCAACCGGATTGTCCGGGTCCCACTCAAAAGTGTATCCGCTTAAAGTCCAATACCCGGTCCAGTCTCCGCTAAGCAGGCAACGCGATTCCAGGGATTCCAGTTGCAAATGACAATTAGGTTTGGGGGTGATTAAGGGTGCGATGAATTTTTTTGCATATTTCTTGAGAAATTTCATGTTATATCTCCTGTGATTTGAAGTTTACAATCCAATAAAATTAAGGTTATGTTAATTTGGCCTCCAGAGTGTAAATACACAGGCGTAGTATATCTTATAACCGGTTATTATGTCAATAATTGATGTGATTATTTTTCTGGGTCTTACACTGATTAGGGATGATAATCGGGTTTGGCATAATGAGGGTAAAGGTGCTTCAAAGTCAATATTTTCCGACTATACAGCAGGGAGCAAATAAGTATAATAAGTTTTGAATTGATAAACTGTTAAGTTAAGGAAGCAATTATATGCTGGCTGTACTGTTGGGACCGAGTGAGGTATTAGTTATTGTCATTCTAGCCGTAGTGATTGCCTTTCTGGTCGCTCGGCGGAAGGGATAAAGGCAGGTGGTTCGGATGAGATTACTGGTAAACGGCAAAGACGTAGCAGGGGGGCTGGATAAAGGTCTAACGTTCGGAGGGGCCTTACAGGCAATAGAAGAACGGCATGTTGGGGATCAGGAAGTGATATCTTCGATATTGGTGGACTCGGAGCCGCTGACGGCGGAGCAATTGTCGTTGTGGAAGGATAGGGGGGTGGAGGAATTCCAGGAAGTACAGGTGGAGACAAAATCGCGGAGCTCTTTCGCAGCAGAGGGATTACGTTTAATCTCCCGAGTCTTATCAGAAAGCTCCACGCAGCGCGATGAGATTGTAGAACATCTGGGTCAGGGGCGCAGCGAGAGGGCCTTGCAGATGCTGCCGGAATACCTGCAGGTCTGGAATGCAGTGCAGCAAAATCTGGGCAGTGCCGTGCGGCTGATGGATTTGGAGATCGAGTCTTTGGAGGTGTTTGATCAACAAGAATCTGGGATAGCCAAGCCTTGGCCGGTAAGTGAGGCTATCGATAAACTGTCTGAACAACTGGGACAGGTTAAGTGCGCATTGGAAGCGGGGGATCTGGTTCTGTTGGGTGATATTCTGGATTATGAATTTTCAGATTTGACGGAGGGGTGGCAGGATATGCTTAGACAATTGGCGGATCAATTTGAACCGCAGGAATAAAAAGGGCAGAAGATGAAGAGGGTAGAGGGTAGCGGGAAATGGCCAACTCCCGGGCGATCTTATATCACAATTTTTCTATTATGCTGGATGCGGGTGTGCCCCTGTTGAAATCCCTGCGAACTGCGTCCGAGGGGTTGCGGGGTAAAAGGGCCCGGGCCTTTGAGTCGATGGTCGAAATAATTTCTAAAGGTGAGAGCCTGGCTGGGGCGATGGCCCAATTTCCCAAGGTGTTTAATAGGCTGGAAGTGATGATTGTAGATGCTGGTGAGACGTCGGGGGAGTTGGTGGGGGCCGTTAAAGGGTTGGCTGAGTGGTTTAGTTTTCGGGACCGGATAAGGAAGATCATTATTACCGGTTTGTTGCTTCCATTTGTAATTATGCACATTATCGCATTTGTTCCCTCTTTACCTTTTCTGTTATTTGGGATGATCAGCGTAATCGAATATTTTCAAAATGCTTTTAGTGTCCTGTCATTGTTTTATGTGCCGGCAGTGATTATCTGGGGAGTTATAAAATTTACCCCCCAGGAGGGGATACTCCGTAATTTACTAGAAAATTTGGTGATGACAATTCCCGTGTTAGGTAAAGGAGTGTTACTGTTGGGTTTGAGTCGCTATGCGCAAACGTTTCATATACTCCTGAAGGCGGGTGTACCCGCGGTGGGATGTGCGGAAAAGGCGGCGGAGGTAACCGGTAATACGGTGGTGAGGAATCTTGTTGTCGGGGCTGCACAAAGTGCACACGAGGGCCAATTATTTTCAGACGGGTTTTCTCCGCAACTGCCGGTGGAGTTTAGGGAGAGCTGGCGAATTGGAGAGGAGACCGGTGAGCTGGACGAGGTGACAAAACGGATAGCGGAAGCCAACTATGAAAGAGCGGAATATTTGGTCAAGGAATTTTGCCGCTGGGTGCCGAGGATAATATATTTTCTCCTGATAATCTACCAGGCTTTACGTATCTTGCAGGCTGCTCCCGTACTGGTGCCGACGGTATAAAATACTATACGTATAGTTGTCGGTGTAGTTTCTTTTACAAGAAACCCGCTCTTATTTTTCAATGTTGCTATAATCTTTCCAGATTGGATGGGATTTTATAATCTGACGATACAGTTCTGGTCTTCTTTGTTGAAAGTTTCTGCTGTTTTTGCGAGCCAAGCGAAGTCTTTTCAAATCGAATCCTGCGGTAATATAACATTCTCCGTTTTGTCGGCAAAATGAATTGATAATATTCGGGTATTGGGCAAGCATAGTGCCGGAACCATAGTCCTGATTGGTACATATCATGGAAACGAGATTTTGTTCCATACAGGTTTTGACGTAATAGTCCTGGATGCTGCCATATCTGCCATTAATCCATACAATGATTTCAGCTCCTTTTAGTGAAAGGACTCTGTAGGTTTCGGGAAAATAGCCGTCATAGCAGATAAGGATGCCGATTCTGGCAAAATCCAAATCGAAGACAGGCAAGGTATTTCCTTTTTTCATTATCCATTCCGGATCGTTTTCGATAAACCAAGCCTTATCTTTACCTGCCGGGGGCTGGGAGTAGGCGGGTGAATCGCCAAAAGTGTCAACCGCAGCATGAGTCTTGTAGTATTTTCCAATAATATTTCCGTCACGGCCGAACAACAGGGCCGTGCTGGAAAACGAATCATCCTTGAATACCTCCCAGCAGCCCACAATCACATAAATATTATTTTCAGAAGCTGCCTGGGATATTTTTTGAGTTTCCGGTCCTGGTACGGAGATTCTGCCCAGATGGTATTCGGGGAAAACAACCAACTGTGCACCATCTTGTGCTGCTCTTTGAACATATTTGACAACAGCCTGAACAGGATTGCATCCTTCCTTTATTTTAAGACATTTGTCATAGCCTCCAAGTTGAACAGCAGCGACTTTCACTTTGTCAGGCCATTTTGCGGCTTTTTCCGGATTTATTCCAGGTTGGTTACAGGATAGGGTAGTTAAGAGAAACGCGGTCAGAATAGTTATTGGATTTTTCACAAACTTTATCTCTCTTTTTGTATATTAAGGGCTATTAGGCCCAGTGGGTGTGTTTCAGGTTTTTTGTTTTTTCTTGCAAGTTAAAAATGAGTCGGGCATTACTGTGCATAATGGTATCGGTTAATTCCAAGGCATCCGATTGGGAAAGCCAGCCTTCTTCGACCAATTCCGAGAGGACTTGGGCAATTCCCATGCGAGCTATAATGGCGTGGCCAAGCACGGGTTCAACGGGAATATAATCGCCGCCAAATGTTAAAACCTTGTTCGCCGGGGCAGTGACCAGGTATTTTTTGAGAAAATCCTTGGCAGCGAGGGGGTTTATAATCCACGACCAACACATATCGATATAGGCATTGGTATAATGCTTGGCAACCGAGATCAATTCCTCGTAATAGGGATAGCAGATGTGCATGAATACAAAACGAGATTGCGGAGAACGTCGGCAGAGATCCGTGGCAGAGCCGGGATTGTTAATCAACCGTCCCAGCGGCATGCCATTATGTCCGGCATAATAGCCGGTATGCAGTTTTATGGGCAGGTTGTGCTGAGTAGCTTTATCAACAGCGTACCAGAACAGGTGATCTTCCAAGGCCTTGCGCTGCGGTTGCGTGAGGCTTTTGTTTTCCAGTTTTTTAGTAAAAATACTCTCCACTTTTTCGGCGGGTAATTTTTCGTAATCGATATCACGACTGTAAGCCTGCTGAGATTTAACGGCAACGGCGTAGGCGGCATATTTGTCGAACCACCAGTCGATTACCTTGTGCCAGTCCGCCAGGTTTTTCACCTCGATACCCGTAGTCGGGGCATACTGCTTGAAATTAGGACCGTTGATCATCCCCAAGATACTCAAATCCTGCATCAGGAGGGTCGGCATATCCGATTCCATGAACGGCTGAGTCAGACAATTTACCTGACAGGATTCGATATTGGCTCTATCATGCAAAATACTCTGGTAGAATCCGGGTTTACGCGTTTTAACATATCCCGCCTGGACTTTACGAACTGTCTGGGCCGACAATTCCTCCACTTCGTAGAGTTCTTGAATGGTGCGATGCACCGCCTGACCGTAACCGGTGTGTTTTACCGCCGGCCAATAAGGGGCAAGGATTTTCCATTTGTCGATGGGATCGATTTCCGGCGAGAGAAATTGATTCATCTTGGCTGCCGGCATTCCAGAGGTAATCAGGTCGGAATTAAGATAATGAGAAAACAGCAGGCTCCAATCGTCGCTTGGGATTCGAGGATGAGAAGTTCCCTGGAATCGCTGTTTTTCTTCAAGCAGGTGTTCATGGGTGTCAATCAAGGGCGTCTGCCAAACCTTTTCAAAAATTATTTTTCGCTGGTTTGGCAGTGATACAGGCGGTTTTTTGGCTTTGTCTTTGGCCTTAAGACCATCAGGGCCTAGTAGTGAAACGGCACCAGCGGCGCCAATACCCTTCAAAGAGGTTCTACGAGTTATAAGTTTTTTATCTTTCATCTGATTATTTCCCATTTACACGGCTAAAAGGCCTCCTGTGGTTCTTACAATGCCAATAATCCTACCAAATAAATCTGGAACCGTCAAAAATTCTTTCCTAAGGAAGCTATTTCATTCTGCTGTAGAGATAGAATGGTGTTTAGATGCCCACCAGGGGAAATAGTTGACTGTTTTGAGATGAAATGCTAATATTCTCAATTCTGTTTACCTGTCCAGCCGAAGTGTTTTCGGTGGGGCAGATCAGGATTGGAGAACCATTATGCCGGAGAGCATCAAGGAAGAAATTCAGAGCAAGATGCACGTAACCGCTTTCAGGGGTTATCGTTACGATTCCTCAGTGGTGGGGGATGCGGGGGAGTGTATTGCTCCGCCGTACGATGTGATCGATCTAGAGCAACAGGAAAGGCTCTATCAGCAGAGCGAATTCAATATCGTTAGGTTAATCAAGGGGAAGAGGCAAGGGGGGGATGATGATAGTCAGAATGTCTATACTCGGGCGGCAGAATATCTGGATTCTTTCATTAAATCCGGCGCCCTCAAACAGGATGGGCAGGAGCGAATTTATGTATATGCCCAGGATTTTGCCATAGAGGGGCAGAGCTACCGGCGGAGTGGCTTTGTCGCGTTGGGACAACTGGAAGAATATGGCGGTTCCGTTCAGCCCCACGAACAGACGCTTACCGGGCCCAAAGAAGACAGGCTTAAGCTTATGCGGGCGACTCAATGCCAAACCGGTCAGATTTTTGTTCTCTACAGCGATCCAGATCGTACCATCGATGCGCTTTTGGACCAAGCGTGTGCCGGAGAAGAATTGCTGCAGGCGACCGACGACGATAGAGTAGTTCATCGGCTATATGCCATAACCGAGCAGGAACAAATTAAAACCATCACCGAGGTGATGAGTAGTAAAGGGATCTTTATTGCCGACGGGCATCATCGTTATGAGACCGCCCTGAATTACTACAACGAAACCGGGAATCCCCGGGCGGCGGGGCATATGATGACCTTTGTTAATACCTTCAACGAAGGCCTGGTAGTTCTGCCTACGCATCGTTTGATTAAAAACATAAAGGATTTTAATCCAGTTCAATTCTTAGGGCGTCTAAATGAGCATTTTGATGTGGCCCGGATGGCCTTTGATGATATGGTTCAGAAAAAACAGAAGCAGCAGATGATGTTTGATGGGCTGAAAGTGGAATATGAAAGCGGTGAGCATGCGGTGGGGATGTATTTTGGTGAGGGGGCCTTTTATGTGGCCACGCTGCGTGATATGGGGGTAATGGACAATATTGCGGGAGAGAAGTCCGAAGCCTGGCGACGTCTGGATGTGACGGTTTTGCATAAGCTGATTCTGGAAAAGCTGTTGGGTATCGACGAAGCGGTTCTGGCGGCCCAGACGAATGTTGAGTATATTAAGGATTTCGGCGAGGCGACGCAACAGGGACTGGACAAGGTGGACAGCGGCGTAGGGCAAGGAATGTTTTTTTTGAATCCCACGCGCATCCAGGAAGTGGAAGATGTGGCCCGGAACGGTGAGAAGATGCCCCAGAAGTCCACCTTTTTCTATCCCAAAGTATATTCCGGATTAGTGCTTAATTTGCTAAAGTGATTTCTTGTTGAACTCACAAGAAATATTAAATGTTTGTATAATTGTTAGAGGAGATGATAATGCCACGTGTTCATAATTACTATGCTGGTCCGGCGGCTTTACCTTTAGAGGCGCTAGAAGCTGCGCGAGAAGAACTGCTCGATTTTCAAGGTAGCGGAGTGAGTGTTATGGAGACCTCACACCGTTCGAAAGAGTATGACCAGGTACACAATGAGACTATCGCTTTGGTCAAGGAACTTATGGGGCTGGGCGATAATTACCAGGTTCTGCTGCTGCAGGGTGGGGCCAGTATGCAGTTTGCCATGGTTCCTATGAATCTGCTAGGGGAGGGTCAAAGCGCTGATTATATTCTGACCGGTTCCTGGAGCCAAAAGGCGATCAAGGAAGCCAAGATCATCGGGAGCGCCCGAGTAGCGGCCACTACGGAAAAGGATGGTGTTTTTGCCTCGATACCGAAACAGGATCAACTTGATCTCGATGCTAAGGCGGTATATTGTCACCTTACCTCGAACAATACCATCTTTGGAACGCAATGGGCCAAGTTTCCGGATACCGGTTCTGTGGCACTAGTAGCGGATATGTCCAGTGATATTCTTTCGCGAAGGTTTGATCCGGCTCCATTTGGTATTATTTACGCCGGGGCTCAGAAGAACCTGGGACCGTCAGGTCTGGCGGTAGTGGTGATTCGTCAGGACATTCTGGATAAGTGCAAGAAAGGGCTACCTACTTTACTATCCTATAACACGCATGCAGACAAGAATTCGCTGTATAACACTCCGCCTTCGTTTACGATTTATATGGTTTGCCAGGTTCTGCGCTGGGTAAAGAAGTCCGGCGGGGTGGAAGTCATGGAAAAGATAAATACCGAAAAGGCAGATCTCATTTACGGGGCGATTGATGGATCAGGCGGTTTCTACACCAACAATATTCCTGCCGAAGATCGTTCACAAATGAATGTGGTGTTTCGGCTGGGCAGTGAAGAGCTGGAGAAAAAGTTTGTGGCCGAGGGATTGGCCGAGGGATTAGTCGGACTTAAAGGACACCGCAGTGTCGGTGGTATCCGAGTGAGTATCTACAACGCTAACGGCCTTGATTCCGTGAAGACGGTGGTTGGTTTTATGAACGACTTCGCCGCTAAAAACGGCTGAAATTGGTAATGAAAAACAAGGGCAGATACGGACAATTCGGCGGTTACTATGTTCCGGAAGTGCTTATACCAGCATTGGAGGAGATGGATGCGGCGTTTGAGCGATTCCGTGACGATGAGAAATTCTGCGCCGAGTTGGAGAGGCTGTTAACGGATTATGCCGGTCGGCCGACACCGTTGTATCATAGTCAGGCACTAAGTGAAAAAGTAGGGGCACAGGTCTATCTTAAACGTGAAGACCTTCTGCATGGCGGGGCCCACAAACTAAATAACACTTTGGGGCAGGGTCTGTTGGCGCATTATATGGGCAAGAAAAAGCTCATTGCCGAGACCGGGGCAGGGCAGCATGGTCTGGCTACGGCGACCATTGGGGCCATGATGGGTATGGAAGTTAAAATCTTCATGGGTACCACCGATATCGAGAGGCAAATGCCCAATGTCCAGAAGATGAAACTACTCGGTGCTGAAGTTATACCTGTGGTCGGGGCGAGCGGTACTTTGAAAGATGCTATAAATGAAGCGCTGCGGTATTGGACGGCGCATGTGGATGATACCTTTTATCTGTTTGGTACCGTGGCGGGGCCGCATCCCTACCCGAGTATGGTCCGTAAGTTTCAGGAGGTAATCGGGATTGAGACGCGAGGGCAATGTCTGGACAAAATCGGGAGACTTCCTGATGTAGTAGCAGCGTGTGTGGGGGGGGGTAGTAACGCCATGGGGATATTTGTGGCGTTTATAGATGATAAGGATGTTCGGCTGGTAGGGGTGGAGGCGGCCGGGTACGGACTTGATACCGATAAGCACGCTGCGACGTTACAAAAAGGATCCGTCGGTGTTCTACACGGGGCTCGATCGTACATATTGCAGGACGAAAATGGCCAGGTGCACGAATCTCATTCAGTAAGTGCCGGTCTGGACTATCCTGGAGTAGGGCCGGAACACAGCTTTCTCAAAGACAGCGGCCGAGCCGAGTATGTGGGGGCGACCGATGAAGAGGTGTTGGATACGTTTTTGTTTATGGCCAAGAGTGAAGGGATATTCCCGGCCTTTGAAAGTGCCCATGCAGTGGCCTGGGTGATCTCACAGGCAGGTAAGTTCAAACCGGAAGATATCATTGTGATCAATCTGAGCGGACGAGGTGATAAGGACGTCGATGCCTTTATCCGCTACCGCGGTGAAACTATAAAATAGAACGGAAGTTGTAATAAGAAAACCGGGAACCGGAAGACGCTTGTTAATGACTAACTACCACGATACATTTGCTGCACTCAAACGTCCTGCCCTGGTTCCCTTTTTGGTTCTGGGGGATCCTGATTCGGAAGTTTCTTTGGAATTGATCAAGACCGCGATTGATTCCGGTGTTGATATACTAGAACTTGGTATTCCTTTCAGCGATCCGATAGCCGATGGCCCCACAATTCAAAAGGCGGACATACGCTCGCTGGGAAAGGGGATGACGTGCGGGAAAGCCTTTGAACTTATTCAAAAAGTAAAGCAATACCGCGATATTCCGGTGGGCCTTTTGATGTATTACAACCTGATTTGTCATTATGGCAAGGAACAGTTCTATCGTGATGCGGCGGCAGCAGGGGTTAACAGTGTGCTGGTAGCGGATCTGTGTGTGGATGATGCCGTGGAAGTAACCGAACTTATCGAACGGAACAATTTGGAGTCGGTATATATGGTGACTCCCAATACCAGTACGGAGCGTAAGAGAATGATTGCTGAAGTTTGTACCGGTTTTATCTATACCGTTTCGGTGATGGGTGTTACCGGTTTGCGTGATCAATTGAGTAGTTCCATTGTACCCCTGATTCAATCTCTTAAGCAACTTACCCAGGTGCCGATTTGTGTGGGCTTTGGAGTCAGTAAGCCCGAACACGCCCGCCAACTGTCTGAAGCCGGGGCCGACGGAGTAATAGTCGGTTCCGCTATTGTCAATATCATCGAGAAAAACCTTGCCAAACCCGACCGGGCCAGGGCTGAACTTGCACAATTTTTGCAACAGATGCAAGAGGGGCTGTCGGGGAAAAAATAAGAAGATTTTACGGGACGCTGAGATAAGTGCTGGGGTATTTACGCTGAGGGATTTGAGGAAAGCTTAGGTGAGACATGTTGGTTCCCTTACGAATTGAAGAACCTTGTCAGGGGGCGGTTTTAAATCACCGTCATGGAGAGATTGTTGACGGAGGTTTAAAGATTGGTGTTGCCGGAGAGGCGTCGCTGAGTGAGAAAGTGATAGTGAACGGGGTTGTAGCCAAGCGAGCAGGTACTAAATTTACGGCGGAGCTGGTACTAAGAGAGAGGGAAACGGAGATTAGTGCCTTTTCCGAAGGTGGTTCCGGTACTCAGGAACATCGGATACGGGTGGTATGGGACAAAAATTCTTTTCCCCGTTATCGTTTTGCGGTCGATGACAACAGTTTTTTTCTACGGGACATTGCTCAGAAAAAATACAAGTCTCTGTTCGACTGTTTCTACCTGGATATGTATCGTGAACTGCATAACAAGTATGGGACGAAATTTGTTCTGAACATCTACTATACAACCGAGGACGGCTTTACCATAAAAGACTTCCCGGAGGACTATAAGAGCGAGTGGAAAGACAATTCGGAGTGGCTGAAGCTGGCTTTTCATGCTTATGCCAATATGCCTGATAGGCCCTATCAGTACGCCCAGCCATCGAAATTGATTGAAGATTTGGATTTGGTGGCGGAGCAGATTCATCGTTTTGCCGGGGAAGAGACCTATTCGCCACCGACGATTATCCATTGGGGCATGGTGCAGCCGGCGGCGCTGAAATCGCTTTATGAACGCGGGGTGCGGGTACTGAGCGGATATTTCTGCAAATGGGGCGGTGTATGGGATATCAATTATTTGCAGGACGAGGTACGGAGTGAGTATATGTCAAGGCATGACGCCTTGATGGACTTTGAGAGCAAGATTTTGTTCTCCAAAATAGATATTGTCTGCAACTGTACTCCGATAGAACAGATCGTCTCCAGGTTGGCTCCGCTGAAAGAGGATCCGAACCAGGCGGAGATTATGGATCTTTTAACGCATGAGCAGTACTTCTGGCCGTTTTACAGTGACTATATTCCCGACCATGCCCAGCGTCTTGACAAGGCTATTCGCTGGTGTACGGAACAAGGCTATCAACCTGTGCTTTTTCACGAAGGTTTTTTGGGCGCACCGGAGTGAAGTAATTTAACTATATCCTGCGTATATGCTAAGGAGCTGTGATGGTAGGTATAGTCTGTTGTTTAATCAGTCGGTCGTAGCAGGGGGAAGAGAATGACGTCGCGGATCGAAGGAGAGTTGGTCAGGAGCATTACAAGCCGATCGATACCGAAGCCTAGACCGCCGGCGGGAGGCATACCATATTTCAGGGCAGTGATAAAATCCTCATCCATTGTAGCCATGGTTTCTTCCTGGCCGCGAAGCTGGTGACGGAAGTTCTCCTCCTGGACAGCGGGGTCGTTTAGTTCGGTATAGGCGTTGGCGATTTCCATGGAGGAGATATAGAGCTCAAAACGTTCGGCGATTTCGGGATTGTCGGCCTTACGTTTGGTCAAAGGACACAGGGCGGCGGGATAATCATAGACGAAAGTGGGATTGATCAATTTGTCCTCTACACAGGTTTCAAACAGGTCGTTGACGACCACTATGTCCTCCTTGGCGGCCTCTTCAATTTGGAGTTCACGGGCCTTTTGGCGGACAGCGGGGAGGTCCGTCATGGGACAGCCTACATATTCGGCGAAAAGATCGGCATAAGTGCAACGTTTCCAAGGTGAGCTATAATCAATGGAAGACTTGTTGAATTCCAATTGCATGTTTTGATTACGCTGGCGGGCCAGATGGCAAATAAGCTCCTCAATCAGATCCATCATGTCATGATAATCAGCATAGGCCTGGTACAGTTCACACATGGTGAATTCGGGATTGTGTTGGGTGCTGATGCCTTCATTGCGAAAGTTGCGATTGATCTCAAAGACCTTTTCCATGCCGCCGACTAAAAGCCGCTTGAGATATAGTTCCGGGGCAATACGAAGGTAGAGGTCCATGTCCAGGGTATTATGATGGGTGATAAAGGGGCGAGCGGCGGCACCACCGGGGATGGGCTGCATCATAGGGGTTTCCACTTCCAGAAAGCCCCGAATCTGTAAAAATTGGCGGATTTCCTGAATGATCGCAATACGGTCCTTGAAGGTAGCCATAACCTCGGGATTAGCGAACAGGTCAACATAGCGATGACGATAACGAAGCTCGACATCCTGCAGGCCGTGCCACTTTTCGGGAGGGGGCAGAGTTGACTTGCTGAGTATGGTCAGGTTTTGAGCCCAAATTGTAATCTCGCCGGTTTTGGTTTTGCCGAGTTGGCCTTCTACACCGATGATATCACCCAGATCAAGTAATTTGGCCAGAGGCCAAGAATCGCCGAGTAAACTTTTCGTCAGACCAGTCTGAATAGTCCCTGTTTGGTCGCGCAAAGTGACAAAGATGAGTTTGCCGATATCACGAAGGAGGGTAATACGACCAGCACCGCGGACGATTTGCTCTTCGTTGTCCGGGTTGTATTTGCCGGCAATAGTATGTAGTGGCTCGGTGTCAGGGAACTTGCCGCCAAATGGGTCAACGCCCAACTCGCGGAGTTTGGCGAGTTTATCAAGGCGTGCCTGTTCGTATTCACTTATGTTGTTGCTTTTTTCCATGAACCAACCATATTACAGGCGATATATTGACAGTCAAGGAAATTTGAGGGTATTAGTATATGAGTATAAGAGTAAATGGAAAAAATACATGGTTGTTCTTATCTTACTTATAGCCGAGGTGTTGGTTGGTGGTGTATTTTTGGACGGCCTGATCTAGGTCGATATCATTGATATTGGCCAGGGTACAGAGCCAGGCGAAGACGTCGCCGAACTCCTCGAATTTTTCCTCTGGGTCGTCCTTGGCCAGGGCGGTGGCGAGTTCGCCAACTTCTTCCATGAACCAAAGAAAGGTGGCGGGGGTACCGCGCTGGCGGTCACGTTTTTCGTATTTTTCGCTGATGATTTTTTGGAATTCTTTGATAGTCATACTAGCTCCGACAAAATTTAACAAAAATAGGGGGATGAGAAAAACTTATTTAATAGAAGGCAGATTAAGTTGTTGGGATATTTCGGTAAGTTGTTCATAGAGTTCTTCGAGGGATTGACTGATGAGACGGGCATTACCTGTTGTGGACATGAAGTTGGTATCACCGTCCCAGCGGGGGACCAGGTGCAAATGAACATGGTCGGGCAGGCCGGCGCCGGCGCAGCGGCCGATATTGATTCCAATGTTGTAACCATGGGGATGGATGGCCTGGTCGAGGACTTTCTGGGCGTCACGCGTGAGGAGCATAAAATTTAAAAGGGTATCCGGATTTAGGGCCTCGAGGGTGGGTACATGGTCGGGAGGGCAGATGAGCAGGTGGCCGGCGGTATAGGGGAAGCGATTGAAAAGTACCAGGGCGCGGGGGGTGCGCCAGAGGACGAGATTTTCTTTATCCTGATCGGGGTGTTGCCAATATTCACAGAGGAAACATTTTTTTGTCCAAGGGGCGTCATCGGCAAGACTGCCTTGTTCCTTGCTGAATGATTTGAGATATTCGATCCGCCAGGGGGCCCAGAGATTATTGTTTAGCATGATAATGGTTTCCGTTTTATACTCTGCCACCGTCTATCAGAGTGGTCGGGGGCGAGAAGCAATTTTATTTATAAGCCTGCGTTTTTACGCAGGCGCATAAGGGACTGAACACATTCGCTGGGGATCAGTCCGTGTTTGTCGGGAGGTACGTTCAGAAGGAGATTAACACCTCTCTGTTTGGAAGTATTATATAAAGTAATTAGTTCCTGGTCCGATTTTGGCTTATCACCGGGCAGACAAAACCAATATTTACCGATAGTTTCGCAGATTTCGCCGGGGAGATAGTACTTTTTCCCTTCGACAGTCCGCCATTTATTGTGACCAGGGGAAGGCGGGAGATTTTTCTCGATGGAGATCAAGTCGGAAGGCCAGGCAATGGAGACACGAACTTTTGAACCATCGGTAGTGCCGGAGTTCATCAGGATAACCATCTCGGGCTGCATTTGGGCCAAATGGTTATAGAGAAAGGTGCGATAGCCGCGGCCCAAGACGTGGGGGATGTCGATCCACATTTCCATAACCGGACCATAATTATCGATTAATTCGGTAAGTTGGGCGGTCTGGAAGTTCTGATAAAGAGAAGTTGTAAAGGGGGGTATTTTTTCCGATTTGGTTTTAGGAAAGGAATCTATATATTTCCAAGCTTTACTGTCGGAGGGTGTTTGGCTGCCAAATCGGTTATAATTGTCCCAAGAACAATAATAAAAACCGGGTTTGACATTTTTCTCGGCGCAGGCGTTGACGAATTTCTCTACGACGTCGGTTTTATTGGTACTGTGGGCGACGGTGTACTCGGTGTGTTGGCTGGGCCAGAGGCAATGGCCGGGGACATGTTTGGTGGTCAGGACGGCGTATTTCATGCCGGCGTCGCGGGCTACGGATACCCACTGGTCCACGTCTAGCTTGTCCGGAGCATAGGTTGTTGCGGGGGGCGTAATTTTGGGAATATCCTTACCAATGAAGGTGTTCATGCCGAAATGGATGAACATACCGTAGTGCAGGCCCTGCCATTTTTGGAGTTGTGCGATTGAGAGGCGTTGGCTGCCCTTAGAGGATGATTTTTCGGGGGCGTCAGATTTCTTAATCGGTCCTGAGGCCAGGCTGGTCAGGGAGCAGGTTGTGGTCAGGGCCATGGCGCTATGAGTTGTTTTTTTTAGGAAGTCACGTCGGTTGTTCATTGTTTTGCTGCCTTTTGAT
>Ga0272441_10009363_pt1 | contig 15163 bp, 47 predicted proteins | sample SSMProp6N_FD_193582 | JGI IMG/M metagenome (GOLD analysis project Ga0272441, IMG submission 193582) | Marine sediment archaeal communities from Little Sippewissett salt marsh, Falmouth, MA, United States - SSM-Prop-6N | ecosystem: Environmental > Aquatic > Marine > Wetlands > Sediment ... | reverse complement strand
AAAAAAACTTGACAGTGATGATGTTGATGGTTAGCTTTCTGGCATGGAGGGTTTGCTATGAAGTTAGAAGCACAGTTCTGGAATCAACTCAGGGACCACCGCAAGGGCCACCTCAGGGGCCAACTCAAGGGCCCCCTCTGGGGCCAACTCAAGGGCCCCCTCTGGGGCCACCTCGGGGGCCACCTCTGGGGCCACCTCTGGGATCAACTCAATGAAGAATTTTACAATGACTAAAGCATCTAGAGTAGATATTTTCTTTGACCAAACACTCTCTTCTCCCCGCTGGATAGCCAAAGCTTTTTGTGACGATGGTTCGGCGCTAGAAGTATTTTTATCCGAGGAGCTTGATCCACAATCCGATTCCGTGGATATTCTCGTGGACTTAGAGCGTCGTTTAGTGACAGAAGATGTTGTGAACTCGGTAGATACCAATATCTATATATTCCCTGCTGGGGAGTACGAAAGGTACTTGAGGTATTTATGAGACTGTATGCACTAGATTCTGTATCGGTGAGAGAATATATTAATCTTCTTCACAAAGGACGCAGCACTTCTTCTGTGTTTTATGCGCTATATCCCCGGTTGGTGGGAGGCTTTGTAAGGATCAGAACTATAGGGTATTCGGAAATATCGTTAGGGTTTTTCAATGAGACTAGATCATGAAGAGCGGTTTACTCATGAAGACGCGCCGTGTTAAATAGGGGCGCGATGTTTTTCAAGCATTATATTCGTATGGAGCTTCAATGATCATTAACTGCTCTAGAAGCCCCCTGAGCGACCCTAGAAAGGTCGAAGAGTTCAAGAGGCTCTTTGGTACTGGCGAGACGTACAAAGAGATTTCTCAGGCACTAGGGGTCCACCAGGCCACTATTACGACCTATGTTCTCCGGTACAGGGATGAGCTAGATTGGTCTATGCGGCGCAGACCACGGGGAATTAGTAATTTACTAGAGGACAGAGAGTACAGAGAAAGACTCGTGGACCTTTTGAAAACAGATATGACGCCGAAAGAAATTGCTAAGGAACTAAATGTATCGGTAACAACTGTATATAATCAGAGGAAGAAATTGAATGAGACTTTGTAAGGGTAAGAGCTTTGTTAGTATGGAGGCGGATCATCGGAGCGGTAGAATTATCCTGTGGGCCAGGGATGGTGCGAGAAACACACTAGAGTCTTCTCACTTTTATACCCCAGGAATATCCTCTTTGAAGATATATTTTGTGTTTATGAGGGGGTAATATGAGACTATGTAATACTGAGAGAAAAGTAGATCGCCTCAAAGAACAGACACATTTAATGTTTTTATACTGGGAAGATGTTTTTGGTGAAATATCGAATCCAAATATTTACTTTGTAAAATGGCATATGAATGAAAGTTGGTTTCCAAATCGTTTGTCTATCAGAAACATTTTATTCGAGAGGCTGTGTGAGCGCCTGCCCTACTGGCCTTTCCGGTAGTATCATGAGACTATTTCCCAAAAATATTGAGGCTAATTGTGAATATATCACTTTAGACGAGGAGTGGTTGGAGCTGGAGATAAACAGAATTGCGTTCCAGCTATGGGATTCTTTTTTAGAGGAAAGGCGCATTGACAGGTTTCACTACATTCTTGGCTCTCAGCTATCTCTTTTTGTAGAAGGCACTTTTGATGAGACTACGAGCTGAACCAGCTAGAAGATACTTTTACCAGTACCATAACGCTGATTGTTTGGAAGAGCTTTCGAACCGTTGTGATCTTGTAAATGTTATCGCGGATAGGTATTCTGTATTCTTCTCAATAGTGTCTTCTATCTGGAGAAGATACCCTTCTTTTGCTCTCAGACTGAGAAACTATTACTTTTCTACGGAGGATAAATATGCGACTGACTAAACATACGTGGTCTGATCGTAATAGAAAGAACTGGAAGATATTGGAGGACGAAGCTTTTGATGTGTCAAAGAGTAACGTAACCGAAGGTCTTTTTAATTCTGTGTACTCTCTTCTCCGAACAAGAATATCATTTTTTCGGAGGATGTGGTCATGAGACTTTGTAAGGGAAGAGAATATGATGAGGACAAGCTTTTGATTCACTACAAAGATTACGAATCTGTTTTAATTCCTTTACTTTTCTACGGAGGATAAATATGCGACTGACTAAACATACGTGGTCTGATCGTAATAGAAAGAACTGGAAGATATTGGAGGACGAAGCTTTTGATGTGTCAAAGAGTAACGTAACCGAAGGTCTTTTTAATTCTGTGTACTCTCTTATTAGAACAAGAAAATTTGATTTTTGGAGGATGTGGTCATGAGACTTTGTAAGGGAAGAGAATATATCTCCATGTACACCGTGTTTGCTTCTGACGAGCTTATTGATCTGGTACGGGATAATCATGCGATTTATGGTATTAGTAGAACTATACTGCTTCGTGGTCTTAGAGATGCAGGTCTTCGTGCTTCATTGCGAGGGGTGGTTGGATGAGACTTTGTAGAAAGACTACTCATGAGAGACAGGTCTATATGTATAAACACAATCATTATAGATTAATGGCCGATTATATTTGCCCGATAGATAATATACATTCTTTGAAATACAGGCTATGGTATTGGCCGCATATCAGGGATAATTCTGGATTTGGATTTGAACAATGAGACTTTGTAAGAACACAGATAGATTTTGTGATAATTATTCCCTTTTGGGGGGATCGTATATCGATCTGGAGAATATTGAGTTTATTTATTCCATTGGTAGGGACTTGACACATACTGCGAGTATTCTGTACTTTACCAATTTCTGCCCGAATCACTATGATATTTTTGAGGAATCTGCTTTATTCAAGTTGTTTCTGGAAAGAAAGCTAAGGCGTGGGTTGACAGGTTGAAAATTGATGGTTAGGTTTTTATCGAGGTGTGTGTATGAGACTTTGTAGGGCTTTCGCCGGAACCTATATATCTTGTAGGGGCATGTCAGATTTTTTGGGGAGATATGACAGAGACAAGCTTCTGATTTCTTACAAAGACTATGAATCTGTTTTGCATCCTTTAATCCCGCTGGATAGAGGCATTCCAGATATGTTGGCGATTGAAAGTTTATACAGATTTTTAAAGGAGATGTATTGTGAGACTTTCTAATTTTAGTAAAATGCGTAGAACGAACACGCGGCCTCTTGGGTTTTCTGTGAATAGCCACTTGAGCTATACTCCAGTTATCCCCAGGAAAGTAGCTATGAACGATGTATATGTTTTACTGGGTGAGTATATTATTGGGGTTTTCTGTTGAGATTAGAACCTCAGATAAGAGTCTTGCAAGTTTCCTCTATTATAATGATTTGGTGTCCAGGGAAATATATCGACTACCATTTATGGTCCGATGTGCTAGAGGTGTGGTTTAGTGATATGTTGTTGGTGCATAGTCGCCTTACACCACCATATTTTATGACTTCTCCCGTGCATCTTACGTTGGACCCATATTACGCGGAGTTAGAAGAGTATGAAGCTAGAAACAGTGTTAGTGGATAACGTTCAGGGTTGGATATATAATTGTCCTTTGAACGATGTTTATGAGACTACATATGGAATGCTGTATGATGGGGTTATCTCTGTGAACAGGACAAATATTTTTCCCATGATGGGACTTTTGTGTTTTGATCTTCATTGTTTATTGAGCAATACAGGAGATTTGTTGTTGAGAAAGGATTTCTTTAAATGAGACTATGTAACAAAAGACCACATAAGGCCAGCACAAGTCTTTTCGGCTTTAGACTTTTTACTCGTCATTTTGCAGGAGAGTTGTGCCTACCAGATGATTTCTTTTATGGTTTTGTTTCTCGTGTTCGTGATAGTCAAGGTAGCTCTGGTATTTTAGATTTGTGCTATTACCAGTTGCGGAATGAGGTGAAACGAATGCTGTGGGGGAGAGTATGAGAACACGTAAAGAGGCAATAGAGTATCTTAAACAAATGCTTTCTGGTTGGGAAAATGATCGTATGGAGGCAGAAAAACTTACAGATTCTTCTATCGTTCATGAGCGGGGGTGTTAAATTGGGTATTTGTGCGATTACCAAAGATTTTCTACATCAAAATCGAAAATTGTAGATGAGTGCCCTGTATGGAGAATAGTCGTAATGGCAGAGAAGGCTAAGTCTGCCAGAATTTGTTTGCGTCTTCTAGTTAGAGGAATGAGCGCGAAGGAAGCCAGAGAAAAAGCCAGTTGTTCTAACGAAGCTAGGGATGCAGTATGGCCAAAAGAAATAAAAAACAACTCCTCTTCTCAGTAACATCTGCTGACGTAGTGTTCCAGATGTTTTCTGGTAGTGGTGCTGGTGGTCAGCATAGGAATAAACATGCAAACTGTGTAAGATGTATTCATAAACCTTCGGGGGCCAGAGCGCAGTCTACATCAGAGAAATCCTTACATAGAAATAAAAGAATCGCGTTTAGAAGGATGGCAGAAACCCAAGAGTTCCAGAAATGGGTGCGGCTGGAAGCCGCTAGGAGATCTGGTGAGCTGCAAGAAATTGAGAGAAAAGTAGACAAGTCTTTGAGGGAAAACACAAGAGTAGAAGTCCATGATGAGAATGGGCTTTGGGTGGAGTGGGAAGATGAGTAAGCGATACTGGGTAGATGAGGACACCGGGGAAAAGAAGCTTCGTTATATTTGTTGTGATTTTTGTGATAATAAAATATCCCCATATCCTGAGATTTTAGAAAGCGGTTGGACAAAGACAGTAACAGTTGATTATAAAGGTGCCGTATTTATTACATATACCTGTCCTAGCTGTAGAAAAGGATAAAAAGATGAGTGAGCCATATCCAACAAAAATGGCAGAAGAGATAGCGCAATTAAAAGAGGAGCTGAATATGCGAGACGAACTTGATTTTGAAGACAGGATTGTTTTGGCACTACTTCCGTACATTTTTAAAGTTGCTGAAGAAGATTGTTGGGCAGCAGACGATAAGGCAGGGGACCAGTGGGTAGAGCAAGTTGGGTTTGAAGCATATAAATATGCTAGACGTATTATGAATATGAAACACGCTCAGGTGAAGAAAGATGAGTAAAAAAGAAGATTTTCTATTTTCTCTAGCTATCATGATTTTCTCTCTTTCTGCGATTGCGGGCATTAGCTACAAACACTACCACGGGGTAAAAGCGGCCAGAGAGCAAACAGAATTACAGCAACAGCAGATAGAAGTTTTGATCGAAGAGTATGAAACAACGAATCATTTGTTGCGGCAATGTAACACTGAGTTAGAGAGAATATTAAATGGGGCACGGAATGAGTAAGGTATATCCAAAGTTAAAGCCTCTGTTTCAGTGTCCATACACTGAAAGGTTCGGACGCTGTAAGTTTTACGAGGCTGTAAGGAAGGGTTCTATACCAGGGTATAGTCGTCAAGATCTTCGTTGTAAGTATCGTAAGTATGTTAATTTATATGGGACAGGGGCTTTTCCAGATACAATATCTGTTTGTTCTAGTGAAGAGGTTGCTGAACATTTTATGTCCAAGCTCTGTTGACACAACAAAACTAATGGTTAGGTTTTCGCTATGAAACTCTTTCTCGACGATATTCGTGAGGCTTCTGTAGGATGGGTTTGTGTAAGAGATCCTCATGAGGCAATGGATATTCTCACACACGGAAATGTTGAGGAGATCAGCTTTGACCATGATCTGGGGGAGGATAAGCCCTCGGGATATGATGTTGCTACCTGGCTAGAGGCACAGGTCATCATGGGGCATCTTCCGTGTCCGAAGTACCTGAACTGTCATTCTGCCAATCCAGTTGGTAGAAAGAGGATTATGCAGGTAATAGAGAATCTGGAGAGATTTCAGTGAGGTTGTATACTCAATACAATGAGGAAGTCCAGTTTGATCTAGAAGAGTTTATTCGTGTTTGTTGTGGTGATAAAACATTCATTTGGTTGAACTCTTATCTGATTGACGCACTAGTTCCTGTTGAGCAGGTTGCTGAATCTATGTTGAGAGCATTGACACAAAAGAACTAATGGTTAGATTTGTGGTAAGGAGTAGTGTTAGTAATGACTTTTGAAGAAGAGCTAGATCAAACTTTAGAAGTAGACGTTGAGCGAAAGAAGCGAGATCTTAGCGAGGCACAAAAGCGTTTGGGAAATGTCGTTGATATTCTTGAGTACATAGATTTCTGTGAGCGATGCATCAAAGAGTATTGGGGAGAGGGCACAGAGATTGATAAAAAGATATCATATTATCCAGACGATGATTTTCCAAATATTGTTCTTACTAGGATTATCCTCGCTAATATAGCTGTGGAAGAGGTTGTACACGGGGAAGAGGACTTTTACGAGTTCTTTCATAACAAGCAGGATAAAGAGTATCCCGATGAGTCGCAGCGGTTTTTTCTTGACAGCGTAGTGTTTGTTACTACGGGGTATAGGTAATGGCTAATCAACACAAATTTACTATTGAAGACGATAAGTACGTGGTAGATCACTGGCTCTATAAGAGGCGTGAGTACGTCAAACTTCTAGATGATGGGGAAGATAGATGTTTTCTCTGTTCTCATCGGGAGGTTTGCTCGCACAAACCGTCATTTTGTGTTAACTTCGTACCAGGAAACTCTAGGGAGAAATACTGTCTTTCGTGCTCACACCACTATGCGAAGTACGATCACAAAGAAAAAGTCCAGTGTTTTGTCTGCAAGCACTATGATGAGGATACTGCTGCGGTAAAAGACTTTGTAGCCAAGGTAATGCTGCTGAAAGAGCATATTGAGGGGCTAGTACCTGCTGATAGGCAGGAAGAGTTCTTGGCCTATACAGAGGAGAATCACGGTTTTCCGGAATTCTCGGAATACTGGGATAGGGTTTCTAGTGAGTTTGGTGCTCCTCATGATTTGGAAGTCTTGTGGGATAAGAACCCGTTTATTGCTCCTGTGGAGGATTAGAGATGTTTCAAAAAGCAAGTGCGGCTGTGGTTGAGTCACTCAAAGAGCGGGTGGAAATACTGGAAAAGCAGAGAGATCTTTTAGTGACTTTCACCACCGCTCAACTAGAGATAAATCAAGAATTTCAAAAAACTATTACTCAGCTTGTTAATCGGGCAAATCATTTGCAGAGTCTTTTGGTTGAGGCTGGTGTCTTGACTAGGGTGGAGTCAGAAGATAACAATACTTTTCATTAAGTGGTGTTTTGTTGAGACTTTGCAATATAATATTAGAAACTGTTAGGTTGCCCGTATCTCTGCGGGAGGAAAGATGGATCTGTTATCTTAGAGATGTGCTTGGTTGGAAAATGTTTGGGGGGAGCATTGCTGAGTCTTTACCTGTTTTTAGGGTGATGATAAAAAATGAGATTAACTTCGATAAATAGTATAGATACTAGGTTTCGGGTGAATGATCTGAGTGGGTGGAGTTACTCTCCACCAGCCAAGGAATTTACCCTTTTTGGGATGGCTGTGCCTATTATGGGGCTGTTTCCCGATAGAGCGCCCACGTTCCGAGAGCTTTTGTCTCGGAGTTTTTCTGATGGGTTTTCTACCACGTCAGTTTTTCTAGCACGATGTTTCAATATCTGTGGTAGAACGCGGGGCTATCTATAATGAGACTAAAAACCTTAACTAATAATTATTATGTTACCTGGATAAATACTAAGGCTGCACCCATCATGTCTTTCAACCAATTTTCTTTTCGGGAGCGGCTTCTCTTTTCTTTTAGTAGAGGGTTCAAAAATACTGCCAAGGATTTGTGTGATATACGTATCTTGGAAGAGGAACGGGATCATTGGTAATGTGGCACTTTCATAAATGGGGTAAGGTAAAGGACGGGTATCAATATTGTACTATCTGTGGTAAGGCCCGTGCTGCACCAGTAAGAAAGTGTGATCATGTGTGGGAGACAATAGACACAGAGAGGGTTGTGATGCACATTCCTGGTACGTGGGAGCGTATTCCTAAAGGAATTAACTATCATTTGCGTTGTAAGAAGTGCGGGGATATGAAGTTTTTGGAGAGTATTTCTTGATTATGAGACTGTCTATAAAATCGGCCTGTGATTCGAGAGATAGAATCAACCACTTGGATTCTGTGTCTCGCGAGTATCATAGGCTAAATATGAAAGATGCTGGGGTAGAGTTACCAAGACAAAAGATAGTAAATGTTCTTGGAACAAGAGGTTCTACCAGCTATCTAGGATCTTCTGAGGAGCAGCTTCGTACCCAGATTTTTTGTAAACTTGCTTTTGGGTTACCTCGTATCGCGGAGTATACTTCTAGGTATTTCAGATGAGACTCTTCTGTGAGGGGAATACTAGTGCAAATACTATTGTTCAGGCAGAGTATTACAATTCCTATGGGTTTTTAACTCTTTATGGGTGGTATGAGGTAACGGAGCTGATTTTTTCAGCTCCGGGTTTCCGGGAAAATATCAAAAAAAGTATGTTACCCCTTGACGGGGGAAAATTCGATGGTTAGCTTTGCAGAGAACGGGGCAATACTGCCCTGAAACAAAATAGGCGAGTTTGCCTAAGAAAAAAGGAGTTTGGTATGTATCGACAGGGAGATCTTTTGTTCGTGGAAGTTGACGAGATTCCGAAGGATGCCAAGACAGACGAGAAGGGTATTCTCGCCTATGGCGAGGTAACCGGGCATACCCACCGTATCCGTAGTGGTGTGGAGGCTGCTATGCGGGTGGCTGCTGGTGTTGCCTATGTGCAGGCAATGAAGGAGGCTCACATTGACCATGAGGAGCATGGGACCATCACCCTGCCCCCCGGCAACTGGCAGGTTGTTCGCCAGCGTGAGCACGTTCCAGAGGGCTATCGTCAGGTGGTGGACTAGAAACCAGGAAACCAACAACGAGTATGGAGATTAAACAGTGACTAATAACATTGATACCGATAAGATTCGTGAGAAAGCTGCGGAGATGGCGCAACACTGGGTTGATAATTTCAATCCTGATGGAAAGCCCGATATGGAGGGGATTCAGAAGCTCCTCTCCCAGCGCAACTTCGAGGATGAGATGGTGATTACTATTTCCGTCAAGTCCTACCAGGAAGTCTCAGATGCCCTTCGTCGCGGTGTTCGGCTGCTTGAGTCGGATATGCGGGGTGCTTCTGACAAGGAGATCGTTGCCTATGTCAAGAAGCTCATGCCGGAATACGATGAGGTTCCGGCAGACCTCATGAAGCACCTGAAGTCTTTTGACGGCAAGAGTCTGAAGGACGCTTCGGACGCGGACGTGGATGCTAGGATCAAGGAGCTTGAGCCTTGGCGTTGCATCTGGGACTACTACGATATGGCGTTCTGGGAGAGTGTCTACTCTCAGTTGCCGTCTGACAAGAAGGTTGATGAGTTCATGAACCAGTCGTTTTTTGATGCGTTCAAGCTGGGTCTGGGCTTCTGCATCAACCTGGGTAGCCTGGTAGTGGGTGTGGCTCTTCCCGAAGCTCACAGGGATGAGGAAGGTCGTCTCCATGCTGAGGACAAGGCTGCTGTTGTCTGGGGCGATGACCACCAGTATTGGTGGAGGGGTGTCCAGATTGAGCGGGATTGGATTGAGAACAAGGATGATGTAGATCCCAAGCTGGCTATGACCTGGGAGAACATGGAGCAGCGTCGCTGCCTGACTGAGATCATCGGTTGGGAGAAGGTGCTGACCTGTGTCAACCAGAAGGAGATCCAGCGGGATGCTCGCGGTATCCTCATCGAGACCGATTCCCTCAATGATGGTGAGGAGCACCCACGTTTTGTCAAGGTGCAGGATGCCTCGACTGACCGTGAGTATATCCTCAGGGTCCCGCCAGAGACGCAGACTGCCTCTGAAGGTGTTGCTTGGACGTTCGATATTGATGCCAAGCGATACAACCCCCTCCAAGAGACCTAGAGTTCTCTGCCGTTATGCGGCTCCTTCCTAAAAGCTCTAAGAATCAGATCTATCTCATAGAGCGCTTACATACAGATGTGGGTATGCCCGTACCTAGATATTTGGAGAGTTTTTGGGTGTTCTATGAAACTGCAACGGAGTTTCTACGTTTGCTTTCTCTTGGTTCTCTGTACAAACTCAAGAACAAAACTCTTCTGAGGAAACAATGAAAAACATCGTGGGTAAAACCTTTGCGGTTATTCGTGAGGGATTAATCTTCAATATTATTGACAAGAATAATCCCTCTGGAAAAACTAGACTGATGTGGCCTGAGAAAGATGCGCAATTCGAAGTTACCGGCTATAACAAAGACAAAAAGGTTTACTATTGTGATTTGATTATTGGCAGTCACGATGCTACAAGAGATCTTTGTACGGAGATCCACGAGAACTTGTTTGAGAAGCAGTATTTCGTAGAGGCTGCTGCTGCATCAGAGAATACAGATACTGAGGGCATGTTCTATAATCCATATACCGGTAGGTGGAGTTTTCTGTAATGGAATATTTCTATCTGTACATTACCATTGGGTTTTTTCTCTACGTACTAGGGCTGATAGCTACTGTTGTGGACTCAGAGCACAAGAGTCTTTCAGAATATCTTGAGGCTACTGTAAACTATCCTATTCTCTCTTTAATGTTCGGGTTTGTTGTCTATACTTTTTTCTGGCCATTAGCTTTTGCTGTGGCTATTTTTTCTAGGGGGGAATAGTGAGATTAGCGGGTTTAGTGGGTAATGGGACGGGGCGTCACAGTATAAGAAATCGCGTAGCGTTTATTCTACATCAGGTTTTTCCTTATGATCATGCTATTTGGTATGGGTTGGAAGACGAAACGTTTTTTGTAGTGGAATTTGATAGCTTGAGTTCTGACTTAGAAGAGATTCTCTATGGGCATTTAAGAGGGCTATACTAATGAGATTGTGTAATAATGTTGTTTACTGTTCTAGGAACAGATCGGAAAATCTTCTTCATTTTTGTTTTAGCAACAGGTTTGAACAGGATATAATTACAAGTCTTTATCTTGTAGAGGGCAGCTCTATTGCGTTGAGATCCCTTGTATGGGAATATCTTTTTTGGGGGAGTCGGAAGGAAACCGTAATATGAGATTTTGCCAGAGTTTCGAGAACACAGATATTCGGCTGCGAATAATTAACGGCGGTAGCAGTAAGCTCAGAAGTTGTATTTCGAGGGAGGTGACAGTCAAGCCCCCTTGTATGGATGCCTTGACTGAGTTTTTATGGAAGTATTTGGTGGGGAACTACGAGACAGTTAGATACTAGCTCCAAGTAGCGTCGTCTGGGATACAACCACGGATAACGACGCCGTTTGCCAGAGCATCAGCACCACCGTCAACAGAGCAGATTGAGAACCAGACTGTTTCGTCAACAGCGTTGGTAACAGTGCAGTCAAATTCGCCGCTACCATCGGTTTTGACGATTGCCCAGCCAGAACCAGAGGCTAGGATGCTGCCCTTGGTGGCTACGGAGAAAGTGACGTTACCATTCTGGTCTTCGATACCAGCGTACTGTGTGTCTGATGCCACGATCTTGAACACGGCAGTTTTTGATAGAACGCCAGCAGCCAGTGTCTGTACACTAGATTCCAGGGAGGTGTTCGCACCACCGGCACCAACGTCCGCTACTGCGATAACAGCATCAACCACGTTATCGTTTACATTAGAGTCAAGGCCGGCTGCTGAACCAGTCATGTTCGTAACATCGAAGTTCGGTGTTGCGCCCGAAGTAACGTCCTGGTCAATGTAGGTGTGTGAGCTACCGTCCGAACTAGCGTGGGCAGTTGCGTCGGAGTCGATACCCGCAGCGCTGCCCGTGAAGTTCGTAACATCGAAGTTCGGTGTTGAGCCCGAAGTAACGTCCTGATCGATAAAGGTATGGCTTGAACCATCGGCAGTACGGTGTGCGGTGTTCAGAGCAACCGCAGCGGGAAGAGCACCACCAGCAGCGCTGATGACTTTCCAGTCAGTGTCCGCTTCGTTGTACATGAGGGTAACACCACCATCATCAACGTTGATGACGTAGGTAGCGCCGCCATTGATAGTCTCAGCACCATCGGGGGTCAGAGTAATGTTGTTGGTGCCAGCGTTGCTAGAAACATCCAGGAACTGGAAGATCTGTGAATCTGTGCCAGCGGGGAGGGTGCAACCAATAACGTTGGTGGTCACGTCACAACGAACCATCGTATCTGTTGAGAGTACGGTGTATGGCGAGTCACCATCATCAATATCGGTGGTGGTGGCACTGTCTAGTGCCTGGGCTTTGTCAGCGATACCGTCGGCGTTCAGGTCGAATACCGAACCATTCTGGATGCTGCTCATATTTGTGGCAGTCATTACAGTACCGGTTGCGCTACCTAGACGAACGGTGATACTACCGGCTGTAATCAGCGCCGCACACTGGGTACAGAACTGAACGTTTCCGATGGCATCTTTTACCGCGACCTGTGTCCAGCCGGTTCCACTCAGCTTGACATTAGGCTGACCATCGTCACCAGTAATGCTGACGTTGTTTGCCGTGGACTTTTTGAGATAAAGATCCATGATTTAAGCTCCTTTTTTATCCTTCGAAGGTTTATTTGAGGAAAAATCCCCAATCGTTTAAAAAAGTTCAGAATAAGAATAGCATGTGTGGTTTTGGAATTTTAAAACAGTATATTAGTAAAATAGGTTTCTTTAAGACAAAAAGACACATATACAGCAAAAATACAACAAGGAGAGAAAAATGAATTCAAAAGAGTATGTTGTAGAAGTCCTCAAAACGGAATCTATTGGCTTGGAAGAGATCAAGGCTAGAATGTCCTCTGATGAGGTTGTGCGGCTTCTACACGCCGCTCTGGGGCTTTGTACGGAGTCTGGAGAGCTTGTGGATGCTCTCAAGAAACATATTTTCTATGGAAAGGAACTCGATAAAGTAAATTTAGTAGAGGAGCTAGGAGACATTTTCTGGTATGCTGCTGTTGTAGCAGATGTATTGGGTGTTGAGTTTGAAGAGATCTGGGAAAAGAATATCAACAAACTAAGAAAACGCTATGGCGAAAAGTTTAGCTCTGATAGTGCGATAAATCGTAATTTGGATGCTGAGAGGAAGGAACTGGAATGAAGTTTACTAAAAACAAATTCAAAATAGGTGATTGGGTACGGTATACAAGGAAGTTGATGATTTATTATGACACAGAGAATAATCGTAATTATGAGATTATAGATGGTCGTATGGAGTTCAAAGGTGGTGTTGGACAGATTTGTGGGGTGTCTCGCAGACATTTTGGCTATGTTGTTCCTGCATCTGGTGGAGGATTTAACCCTTTTACAGATGAGTATGATTATGAATCTGCGTATTTAAAGACGGAGGAGACGCTTTTCTTTTGGAAAGTTGCAGTAGGTCTTTTGAACAAGGCTATTGAGGTTCCAGAAGACGGGGTTGAACTACTTTCGGAAGAAGAGATTCCGAAGAAAGGTCTTCCCGTTATGAAGCAAAGATCTTATGTTTGGGAGGATAAAGATAGGGAGATGATGAGAGTTTGCGCCCAGGTGTGGCCTAGAGATAGTAAGGGGCGTTTTTTGAAAGATAAGACTGGGGAATTTAATCGTATTTTTTTAAATGAGCTGAAGAAAAGAGGACTTCAGTAATGCCAACAGGATATACAGCAGCAATTGAAGATAACAAGGATATGTCCCTCAAGGAATTTATCCTTGTATGTATGCCCGCTTTTTCGAGATCTAGGTATGAGGAGAGAAGCCGTGATCCAGAAATACTTTTGCGGGATTTTGAGGTTGGGAGTTACTATCTAGATAAGCTAGCAGAAAATAGAAAAGAGCTAGATAATTTCATTTCATTATCAGAAGAAGAGCAAAAGGCTCTGATGGAAGAAGAAAAGCTGGAAAAAGAAGAAGGCTATAAAAAGGCTTGGAAAGAGAACGATGATCTTAAGGCTGCATATTATCGTATGTTGTTGTTTGTTGATGGGTGGGTTTGCCCAGATACGTGTAAGAATCTGAAAGAATTTATGCAGTCACAGCTTAAGGAGTCTATTAGTTTTGATTGTAAGTTTTATCCAGATCTCTATGAGTTCAAATATACTTCCTTTGAAGAGTGGAGGGATGCTAAGATAAAGAACTTGGAAGAGGATGTTTCGTATTCTGAAAAATCTCTTGAAGAAGAGGTTGCGCGAGTAAACAAGTCGAATGAGTGGATCAGGGCTTTGAGAGAAGCTGTTGAAAAACTGGAGAAATAATGGAAGTCTACGCCTGTCCGTATAATGATTGTAGTGGAACACTTAATTTTGTAACTTGTTCTACTACAGATATGTACACCCTTCCCTACGATAGAAACGCGCATACAGAGGTTTTTGTATGTTCAGCATGTGGTAAGAGGGTGTTGAGAAGTTGGTCTTGGAGATCCGAAGAACAGGAGCACCAAAATGGAAAACAATAATTGGCCAGAATGTTCGTACTGCGGTTGTGATACCGAACCACTACAGTCTTTGAATAAAGACGATATGGTTTGTCAGAACTGTTATGATACCGAAATGTTCAAGAGGCTGGAGTTTATTACACCTGAAGTACAATATTTAGGTAAGAATGAAAATGGAGAGCATATGATCTCTTTCACAATTGTTGCTAGGGATAGAGAGATCAGAGATTCTGAACAGCGAGGTATTGTTTTTACCATTCGTGAGAGTCAGCTATATAGGCGATTTGACACGGAAAAACATCAGGTTCCTGTCTGTAAGAAGAATTTTGTTGATTAGGTGTTGACAGCCTGAAAATTGATGGTTAGCTTTTGGGTAGGTAGGAAACAGGGTTCTTTGAAAAGTTGAGTGAAAAAAGAGGCTTAATGGGGTAGCCAATATGCCAGGAAACTGGAGAGCACTCCCTAGCACGAAGAGAATGACGTTGGCTGACTCTCGTGTGCGCGCCCTGAGTTGGGGGAGCCTCTTGTTAAATTGTTCTTTGAAAAGGTAAAGAAGCGCTCGAATGAAATATCGGATACTAAAATTAAAATGCCGTTAATCAACAATTTGGATGAGCATAGCATCCACCGAGGCGCTTTTGTTTTTTGAAATACCCAGGTGGCGGAAGTTAGACGCTAGAGGGAGACAGTGAGGGGATAGTATTCTAGAAAAGCTATTTCCGTGTAATACAGAACCCCAGCCGGTATGTGAACTAACCAATTCAGTGCTGCCAGGCCAGCAGCGGTATCGGGGTCAAAACCAGTAGCTGTCATGCAAGTATCGAATCTTGCCCTGGGTACAAAGAGGGTCGGAAGCTAACGGT
>Ga0272441_10009362_pt1 | contig 15163 bp, 10 predicted proteins | sample SSMProp6N_FD_193582 | JGI IMG/M metagenome (GOLD analysis project Ga0272441, IMG submission 193582) | Marine sediment archaeal communities from Little Sippewissett salt marsh, Falmouth, MA, United States - SSM-Prop-6N | ecosystem: Environmental > Aquatic > Marine > Wetlands > Sediment ... | reverse complement strand
GGATGATAAGTCCTTTCTGGACCAATCCCATTTCATCTAATATCAGTCTGTCGCCTACCTGCCGGTACATTTCCCTGATAGCATTATGCGAGTGAACTACGTAGTTAGGGGTGTTGGAAAATCTTTTTGCAAAGACATCCGAGGCGTATTTCAAATCCGGCAGATAAACATCTATAACACCTTCAAGCAACTGTAAGGTACTGATAGAGTCATAGGCATTGGTATTATAAATCAATGGAATATGCAACCCCCGTGGAATTGCCTCCATAACTGCCTTTACTAATTGAGCTACGAAATGTGATGGTGAAATGAAACTTATACTGTGGCAGCTCAATTTATCCTGCAAATACATCATGTGGTCTGCCAGAGTGCTTATCTGAACTTCTTTCGATATTTGATGTTCCGGGTCCTGGCTTATCCGGGAATTCTGGCAATAGACACATCTCATATTACAATTGCCGAAGAATATTGCTCCGGTGCCTCTGGTACCCGAAATGGCCGGTTCTTCTCCATGATGGTCACATACAGCGGAGATTACAGGCAGGTACCCTGAATGACAAAAGCCATATTCATTTTGCAGCCGATTGACATGGCATTCTCTGGGACAGATATCACATGATTTTAAACGAGCTTCAAGTATATTTACCCTGCGCTGAAGCTCACCAGTACGATATAGTTCAAGATATGAGGAGTCCATCTAACTCGAAGACTATACAGCACCTTTCTATCCTTGTCTATTTGGACAATCAACATTTCTTGCAGGGAGTATAAACAATGCATACAATGTAACCGGTTGCAGTTAGGGTAATATTAGTACTTGAATCGAAGGGGTAATGGAGAATCAGTCGGTTAGCGAGAAATCACTATATAGTATTCTGTCTCAACATGTACCTGATACCGGAGATTATGGAAGCCTGTATATCAAGGCTTCTTCACTTCCAAGTCTTACGGATGAAATGTTGCAGGGGATAACATGCAACAAATGCGTTCAAAGAATCAGGACATCGATCAGCGACAAGATACTACTTAGAGGGGCTGTTAAATATAAAACGGGAATCGCCATATTCTGGCAGGAAGTTGGACCTATTCATATTGTCCTGCCACCATTCCCCATTAACGAGGATAAAACTATCTCCGGTTCTTTTGAGTTGTCTATACTCCGCGAAGTACTGTCCAGACAATATTCCATAGCTATAATACTGGTAACCTGGGGATCATATGCATTGGGTCTTTTTCAGGGAGATAGATTAATCGCATCAAAAGTTGGTACAGGACATATACACAAAGAACATAAGAAAGGCGGCAGTAGCCAGAAAAGATTTGCCAGAAGAACTGAAGAGCAGAGGAAAGACTTTCTAAGACGGGTCAGCAGCAATATAGAAGAACGTATAGCCGGAACCACTCCGGATTATCTTTATTTTGGCGGTAACAGGTTAATCTATACCCCTCTATGTAAGTACAGTAGATACTTGCAGTTACACAATACCAAACTGTCCAACAGGGTCCTGAATATCAAACACGCCAACCAGCAAGTTCTGGAACAAGCCATTATACAGATAAAGAAACCTTTGCTACTCACCTATCCTGATACTATACAATAACTCAACAAAAGATCTGGTCTACGTCAAAAATTACTTGCCATCCCCTCTGTACTTAGAGCATCCAGAGGAAGTTGAGATACTAAATCTGACCTCCCCTGGATGACTGTCAAGTATTAATACAATATATTTTAAATAGCTAAGCTTTTCCGATTCTAAAAACCTTAGTGCCGCAGCTGGGGCATGCCCCTTGTACTGCTGGCCTGCCATTTTTTAGTGTAATCTGCTTTGGATTCTTAATGTCAACCTTTTTCCTGCATTTCATACAATACGCTGTTGCCATGATACCCCTCCTTTCTACAAGTTACTACTATTGTTACTGCAAGAACAAAGCTTTGTCAATACATTGTCTTAAATATTATGCAAAAATTACGCTAATAATACTTTTTAATTAGTATTTCCTGTTATCATGCTGTTTCTTGACGAAGAAATCCCTTTGATATAGTCTTTATTAGAAACTCGCAACGAGCCTTCAAATCACATAAACTTTTAGTATTATTTAATTACTTATGGTAGTTTCTTAGTAGTAGGCTATCTTTTTAAGTACAAACACCAGGTCAAATAAAATGAATTCAAGCAGCGAACTTAAAAACAGCTATCAGAAAAAAACAGGAACACTCTTTACTATCGGAGTTTTTGATGGCGTTCATATTGGACATCGCTTTCTGATTGAGAAACTTAAGCAAGATGCTATAAAAAGACATTTGTTGAGCGGGGTAATTACATTCGATCCTCCCCCGAGGTCTATATTACAACCCGATGCCAATAACCTCTGGATCAGTGAATTAAAGGACAAGGTCAGTACGTTAAAACAACTGGGGGTAGACGTTATTATAGTATTGTCTTTTACACAAGCTTTGAGCCAGTTAAGCGCAAAAGATTTTATAAGTTTCCTGGTAAATAGACTTAAGATGTGCGGTATTATAATCGGACCTGATCTGGTTTTAGGACGAAATCAAGAAGGGAATGCTCAAACACTTCGTTTATTAGGGCAAGAAATGGATTTTAGTGTAGAGGTCGTTCCCCCTTTTATGTTGAATGAAGAAACTGTAAGCAGCACTCTAATCCGCCAAGAACTTGACGCAGGAGATATGGTCAAAGTTGAGAGATTATTGGGACACCATTTTACGTTGAATGCAAGGGTAATTTCCGGGGATAAACGCGGCCGTACACTTGGTTTTCCAACTGCAAACCTGGCTATCGCAACCGAGCAAGCCCTGCCTGCAAGTGGGGTTTATTTAACCAATACTTATGTAAGTAATAAGCGTTTTATCTCTGCGACCTATGTTGGTTCACGCCCTACTTTTCACGGTTCTACTAATACGGTGGAGACTTATCTTCTCGACTATGAGGGTAATTTATATGGTAGAGAAATCGAGCTGTCTTTTATTCGCAGATTTCGTGATGATAAGCGTTTCAGTTCTCCACAGGAATTAGCAGCCCAGATTGATAAGGATGTTGAAGAGATAAAAAATATGGCATCATACAATCAATTTTAAGATAAAACTTTCCCAAAAACATATATATAAGATAACTTTATGTCAATTAGTAGAGTGATTAGTTATTATTCATTATCAATAGAGAGGGTTCATGACAAGACCTGTAGGCAGCTTCGGATGAAAGTAAGTTGATTTATACGGCATTCTTTCTTCGTTGTGGGAGATATCCTTAATTATGCCTGCACCCGGAGTATGTAACAGGAATGCTAACTGAGAGCTACCCGTTTTTATCTGCTGATAAGCCTCTTTTATATCGGCAATATAAGCAATATTGTCGCTGTCTTTAGCTATTTTCAGTATCTCCCCCAACACTATAGTATTAAAAAGGTTTACACTAAGATTATTGTAACTTTCCGAGTGGTCCCCTGGGATAAATGCATTAGTCGTGCCGGCCTGCTGTCTTTTTAATAGTATGACTGAGCCAGGCTCCAAGCCCAAAACAGCAATATCGTAATCGTTAATCACGTTATTTTCTAATTCTTCAAGTGTTTTCTCGGTCAGATTTACCAGTTCTGTAGTGAAATAATTCGCTAATCGTTTTTCAAATATGTCTAAATCTGAAATCTCTATTCCTCTAACAAGTCGATGAATAGGCGACATCAGTAATCCGTCATCTGAAAATTCAACAAGCGTCATCATGAGGTAATCAAATGCATTACCCTCTACAGCATCAAGTATATTTACGCCTTTATCTGTGCCGGTAAGAAGGCTTTCTCGCCTCTCGTTTTGGTATATCAATGCAGTTTCATAACGATGATGCCCATCAGCTATATAAAACGGTTCAGGATTTAATCCATCACATATATGCTTGATCAATTCACTGTCGGTAATAGACCAAACCATGTGTCTCTCATTTAAATAGGATAAATCGATTATCGGTACATTCTCTGCTGCTACAGACATAGTTTCGCCGATTATTTTTTGAGAATCACTATAAAGAGCCATGATTGGACTGAAACTAACCCGGCATGCTCTCATCAATTTAAGGCGATCCATCTTTGCCCCCGGGAATGTGAATTCATGAGGGAATATGCTTTGATACCAGGGTTGCAATTTAACACGAGCTACTAATCCGCGTCTTTTTCTTTTTACTCCCAGGTAGTCGAAATAGTGGTCATGGATATACAGAGACGCTTGTTGGTCACGAAATAGAACTCCATCTTCATTCCATTTTCGGAGTGTACCGGCTGCTCTCTCGTATCTTTTATCTGTGTTAGCTTCCTCAGCTTGAATTGCTGCATACTCTACACGTATGGCATTGTACTGACTTATATCATAGTAGTATTTTTGTTGCTCCGGTGTGATGATGTCGTAGGGAGGACAAATTACCCTGGACAAATCCCCCACAAGCTTCTGACTATAACGTATCCCTTTAAAGGGTATTACGCGCCCACTTAGTTTATAATTATCACTTGCCAATTTATTAATCCATAGATAACGGAGCTTTTTATTATCTTCGCAATTTCTCCTGCTGCTATTTAGCTATTGTGGTACTACTAAACGATGAAATAAAACTTGTATCCTGTGGGTACTAAAACAGGTTAGCTATCTATACAGATATTACGAGTCCGAAGATGTATTATCGCTATCTTTTGACTGGAGCTCGGCTAACAAACCATTAACAATCTCACTTATTTCTCTTCCATCTGCCTTGCCCTTTAATTTGGACATAAGTTGAGACATAACCTTGCCTTTGTCATTTGCCCCTTTAGCTCCAACCTGAGAAATAACCTCCTTGGTTATCTTCACAATTTCATCGTGTCCCATCTGTTCAGGAAGATACTCAAAAAGGTGGGCTAATTCCTGTTCCTCCTGGGCAACAAGATCATCACGGTTACCCTCTTTAAATGCGTGTATACTTTCCTTATGTCGTTTAACTTCTCTGCTGATGACTTCGAGGACCTTATCATCACTGAGAGAGGAACGCTGCGCTATTTCAGCGTTTTTTATTTCCGATAGAAGCAGTCTCAATATTACCACCCTACTATTATCTTGTTTAAGTAAGGCTTCTTTGAGATTTGCTCTTATTTTTTCGAGGATTGTCACCTTACCGGCCTGGAACTTTTCCTTTTCTTTACGGCTTCTTTTCTCTTTCGTTCTTCACTAGGCTTTTCATAGTACCTTCTATGTCTAACCTCTGCGAGAACTCTACTTTCCTGCACCTGCCTGTTAAATCTACGCAGTAAGCTCTCAAAACTTTCTCCTGCCCCTAATCGTACATTTGCCATATTTTATTGAATTTAAACCTCCTATTACAGTTAATTCTATCTACCTGAGTTTAATACTGTCAAGGTCACTAAAGGTATTATTTTCAGTAATTACCTTATTGGACTTTGCTCAACAGCTAATCATATTCCAAAAAGTACAAAATGGCTACATATTATTCCGAACCGCTCTTATACTATAGTACAACAAATATGAGGCCAAGCACCTGATCTCGATTCTTATCCTATATATCACCTTCACCAGCCAGCTCCAACTAGGCAACTCTACATCACCCAGAGCATACTATTTACCGCTGCTTCCTTCCGGACCTGACGGATTTCATAGCTCTCCGCCGTGTAGAACCCGGTTTTCAACACCGCTCAATAAAGACAATTCTATAAGTCTGAACCTCAAACAGGAATTCAGCCCCGCTATAGCGGATTTCGGGTACAGGGCACCGCTAGCTCCCCGCTTAGCATGACCTCTCACGCATAGTATCAGAATATTAATAACACATCAATAAAATATTTAGACTCGCTATATGACTTACCATAAATAATTGATTTACTAAAGGTATTATTGATACATGAACAAGTTTAATAAACCAATACTCACAATTAAATCTTGCATAATTTGGAAGGGCTGATTTTGACTGTTTATAGGTGGTTAATTGTTACTTTAACAATTGAATTGTAGAAAGAAGGTCAATTTAACATATATTATTTCAATGAGTAAACTCATTGACCGACCTTAGAATCAAAAGGTTATTAAACCTAAGACTCCTTAGAAAGGAGGTGATTCAGCCACACGTTCCCGTACGGCTGCCTTGTTACGACTTCACCACAGTTATCAGCACCACCTTCGACGACTATTTCTCACAAAAGTAAGTTAACGCATCGGCTTCAGGTGTTTCCGACTTCCACGATGTGACGGGCGGTGTGTACAAGGTCCGAGAACGTATTCACCGCAGTATAGCTGACCTGCGATTACTAGCAACTCCTCCTTCATGCAGGCGATTGCAGCCTGCAATCTGAACTGAGGATGATTTTAAGGGATTAGCTCCAGATCACTCTTTGGCAACCCTCTGTATCACCCATTGTAGCGTGTGTGTAGCCCAGGGCATAAAGGCCATGCTGACTTGACGTCATCCTCCTCTTCCTCCTTGCTGTACAAGGCAGTCTCCTATGAGAATTTAACATAGGACAAGGGTTGCGCTCGTTGCGGGACTTAACCCAACACCTCACGGCACGAGCTGACGACAGCCATGCAGCACCTGTGACAGTTCCTGATTGGATACAGGTCGTCCACCTTTCGGTTTCCTACTTCTGACATGTCAAACCCTGGTAAGGTTCTTCGTGTATCATCGAATTAAACCACACGCTCCGCTGCTTGTGCGGACCCCCGTCAATTCCTTTGAGTTTTAGCCTTGCGGCCGTACTCCCCAGGCGGGATATTTAAAGCGTTAGCTACGGCACAGAAAGGGTCGATACTCCCTATACCTAATATCCACCGTTTAAGGCGTGGACTACGCGGGTATCTAATCCGCTTCGCTCCCCACGCTTTCGAGTCTCAGCGTCAGGAACAGCCTGGAAAATCGCCTTCGCCACTGGTGTTCTTCCCAATATCAACGCATTTCACCGCTACACTGGGAATTCCATTTTCCTCTGCTGCCCTCAAGCCTGTCAGTTTCGAACGCAGCTCCTGATTGAGTCAGAAGATTTAACATTTGACTTAACAAACCGCCTACACTCTCTTTACGCCCAATAAATCCGGATAACGTTGGCCTCCTACGTATTACCGCGGCTGCTGGCACGTAGTTAGCCGAGGCTTATTCCTCGAGTACCGTCAGAGCTTCTTCCTCGAGAAAAGAGGTTTACGACCCGAGGGCCTTCATCCCTCACGCGGTGTCGCTGGGTCAGGCTTTCGCCCATTGCCCAATATTCCTTGCTGCTGCCTCCCGTAGGAGTTGGGGCCGTATCTCAGTCCCCATCTGGCTGACCATCCTCTCAGACCAGCTACTGATCACAGCCTTGGTGAGCCGTTACCTCACCAACTAGCTAATCAGGCATAAGCCCCACTACAAGCGCCTTGCGGCTTTAATAACCAGGAGATCCCCGGTTATCGTATGCTGTATTAGCTTGCCTTTCGGCAAGTTATCCACCACTCGCAGGCAGGTTACTTATGTATTACTCAGCCATTTGCCACTAGACTATAATCCGAAAACTATAATCCCGTACGACTTGCATGCATAAAGCACACCGCTAACGTTTATCCTGAGCCAGGATCAAACTCTCAATTTTAAAACCTTACCTTCAATCTACTATTCAATTGTTAATGTACACATATACATAAGTACATGCAGGCAAAATAGTATATGTATTCGCGTCAATTGTCAAATACGTATTTGTTCTTAAACGCTTATATAAATTTAACATACCAGCTGTATATATTATACTGCCAGGCTAGCTTAGACAAGCTAATCAATGTTAATATAACATAAACAGCGAGTGGAGAATGCAAATGTCTGTTAATGAAAAAAAAGACGTAAAAGTAAATTATGTTACACATGGAAAATTAAGCTGGTATCACATCGAAAAACCTACCATTAACGAAGTTAATTATTTACTTCAAAAGTTTAACTTCCACCCATTAGATTTAGACGATGTACTTAGTCGAGTTCAACGTCCCAAAATCGATGAATATGAAGACCGTGTTTTTATGGTTCTTCATTACCCTGTGTTCGACAGGGAAAATCATATGACCCGTCCCACCGAAGTCGATATGTTCGTTGGGGAAAATTATGTTGTTACAGTTAATAAATCAACAACGCTCAAACCATTGGCCAAACTTTTTGAGGACTGTTGTACTGATGAGAAAAGCCGCCAGATTTATCTTGGGAAAAGTTCTGGTTTTCTTCTCTATCACATCCTTGATAGGCTGGTTAATTATTGCTTTCCTATACTAGGTAAAGTAAGTGAAAATATAGATGATGTTGAGGAAATTATATTTTCAGAAACTGTTCCTAAAACAGTTCGACAAATCTCTTTAATAAGACGTGACCTTATCTCCTTCCGACGCATAATCAGACCTCAAATTGCAGTAATCGAAATACTGGAGAAAGAAGAATACCCTTTCTTTAAGGAAGATCAAGAGGTTTACTTTGGAGATGTTGCGGACCATTATCGTAAAATATGGGATGAACTTGAAGACTGCAAGGAAGTCGTTGATGGCCTTGCTGAAACAAGCAACTGGTTAACATCCCATCGAATTCAGGAAATTATGAGTGTTTTGACTATTGTTATGGCCCTTCTAGCTCCAGCAACCCTCATTGCAAGTGTCTTTGGCATGAATGTTCCCCTACCGGGAGGTGTTGAAAGTGGGAATATGGTGCCTTTAGGAATAATATCATCGGTTATGCTGCTTATCGCTATAGGCATGTATGCTTACTTACGGCATCACCAATGGCTTTAGTTATACTACTACTACAGCGATACTATAAGTATATGTTCCCTGAGTAATTTCTTTATTATTCTTACCATTTTATGCGATTGAAGGATCATTGGCATACATAGCGAAAGTAAAGGCAAGATGTTATACTCAAAACATCATTATTTTATGGCAGGTAAATCACCATGTTACTGACCATTGATATTGGAAATACAAGTATTAAATTAGGCATATTCGAGAGCAATAAAATAAAGCAGCATTGGCAGTTATCCACTGAGTTAAATAGACAGGCAGATGATTATGGAGTTTTATTACTTTCCTTACTTAATACTACAAACATCGAGGTATCAGGAATAGACGGAGTAGTTCTCTGTAGTGTTGTTCCTCCATTAGTATCCACCTTCCAACAGGCGATACAAAAGTATTTTGGTATTTCACCAATGTTAGTAGAAGCTGGAGTAAAAACAGGAGTACGTATTTGTGTTGAAAATCCACGTGAGCTTGGTGCAGATCGCGTAGTAAATGCAGTAGCTGCTCATTATCTATATCACGAAGCTGCTATTGTTATTGACTTAGGTACCGCTACAACATTCGATGTAATATCTAAAAATGGAGACTACCTTGGCGGTGTTATAGCACCAGGAGTTAGTATAGCTAGTGAGGCTTTAGTCAGACGTACTGCGGTTCTGCCGCGAATTGAATTCACCGAACCGAAAGAGGTAATTGGTAAAAATACAATATCAGCAATGCAATCTGGTATATTCTTTGGTTATATAGGACTCATCGAAAACATAGTAAAACACATTAAGCAAGAATTAGATTATAAAACGATGGTTGTGGCTACAGGTGGATACGCTCAGTTGATCTCCAGGATTCCTATTATTGAGAAAGTTGAGCCAGACCTGACTTTAATAGGATTACAGCTTATTTATGAAAGAAATAAGATTGTGGGTAGTTAGGAAACTGCAATGCTGAAAGGTAAATCTATTGTATTGGCAGTAACCGGTAGTATAGCAGCATACAAAGCAATAACTATCACCAGACAGTTAGTGCAATTAGAGGCAGATGTAAATGTAATAATGACCAGGGGAGCGACACAATTTGTCACTCCCCTGACATTTGAGAGTCTGACAGGCAAATCTGTAATCAGCAACATGTTTGCCTCAGCAACAAAACCGGGAATTAACCATGTTTCTCTAGCACAAGATTCCGATGTTGTAGTTGTCGCTCCTGCTACAGCAAACATTATTGCAAAACTAGCTAATGGTATTTCTGACGATATTGTATCTTCTACGGTATTAGCCAATAAAAAAACTACTATAGTAGCACCGGCAATGAATGTGAATATGTTTGACAATCCGGCAACTCAGGATAATTTATCCAAACTTAAAAGTCGTGGTTTTATTATGGTGGGACCGGAATTCGGCAGCCTGGCATCGGGACAGATAGGACTGGGAAGACTTGCCGGTATCAACGATATTATTGGCACAATCTGCCAGGTATTAGCTATAGGGAGTGACCTGTATAATAAACGCGTTACAATAACTGCAGGTGCTACACAGGAGCCTCTTGATCCTGTACGATATCTAACCAATCATTCATCCGGAAAAATGGGCTATGCGTTGGCTGAAGCTGCGAGAGATAGAGGAGCTATAGTGACTTTGATTACAGCACCCACTGCTCTCGATGATGTTACTGGTACTACTATTATAAGGATTACCACTGCAGATGAAATGTACCAGGCTGTGAAAAAAGCCGCTTCTACTACTGATGTCTTAATAATGGCTGCAGCAGTAAGCGACTACCGACCGATAATCAAATCCGACGAAAAACTAAAGAAGCAGGATTCTATATATGACCTGAAGCTACAAAGTACTATTGATATATTAGCAAATGTCACCGGTGACTTTATTAAAGTAGGATTTGCTGCTGAGAGTAGTAACCTTCTGGAGAATGCTAAAAGTAAACTTCAGCGGAAACAACTTGATCTCATAGTAGCTAATGATATTACTCTACAGAACAGCGGCTTTGGCTCTGACAATAATTGTGTAACCATTATTAATAGTAATGGTCAAATTGATGAATTATCTCTGCTGCCAAAGAGAACAGTGGCAGATGAAATCTTAAATCGAGTGGTTACTAAATTCACTGAAAAATAATAATATAAGGATTAGGTACTATGGCCCTTGAAATTTCGAAAGCTTATGAACCCGGCATCATAGAAGAGAAATGGTATGAGTTCTGGCAAAAAAATGGTTATTTTACTCCGGAGATTGACCATGATAAAAAACCATTTGTCATTATTATGCCGCCACTCAACGTAACCGGTGTTATTCATATGGGTCATGCAGTGGCATTGACAATAGAGGATATATTTATAAGATGGCACCGTATGAAAGGGGACCCTACATTATGGCTCCCTGGCACGGACCACGCAGGTATCGCCACACAAATTATAATAGAAAAGCAGTTATCTGAACGGGGCGTAAGCAGGGAGGAAATAGGCAGGAAGAAATTTCTGGAAATAGCCTGGCAATGGACAAATGATACCCGCGATAATATCTATCGGCAAAACAAATTGCTGGGCGCGTCTTGTGACTGGACCAGAGATAGCTTTACTCTCGATGAAGGTCCAGGCAAAGCAGTGCGTAGCGCTTTTGTGCGCCTTTACAACAAGGGGCTCATCTATAGAGGTGAACGGATAATAAACTGGTGTCCTCGCTGTCAGACAGCTCTTTCAGATCTTGAAGTTGAACATAAAGATATAATGGGACACCTTTATCATATTAAATACCAGATAGCAGATAAAGATAGCTTTATTACCATTGCAACCACCAGACCGGAGACATTACTTGGGGACACAGCTATAGCGGTCAGTAAAAACGATAAGCGTTATAAAAATCTAATCGGGAAAGAGGTGGTTCTACCTCTATTAAATAGAAATATCCCCATAGTAGCGGATGAGGCCGTCGATCCTGCTTTCGGTACAGGTGCCCTAAAAATAACTCCTGCCCATGATCCCACGGATTTTGAAGTCGGTAAACGCCATGATTTACCCGTAATAAATATTATGAATACCGATGCCAGCATGAATAGTAATGCGGGACCATATTCAGGTTTGGAGCGTCTTGATTGCCGTAATAAAGTGCTGGCTGATCTCAAAGATAACGGGTTACTCGAGAATATTGAACCGTACATGCACTCGGTTGGTCACTGTGGACGTTGTAAAACAATGATTGAGCCAAGGGTTAGTACACAATGGTTTATACAGACAAAACCTCTCGCAGAACCGGCTATTAAAGTTGTTAAAGATGGTTCTATTACTATCATTCCTGAACATTTTACTAAAGTATATTTTGACTGGATGGAGAATATAAAAGACTGGTGTATTAGCCGGCAGTTGTGGTGGGGACATAGAATTCCGGTATGGTATTGCCAAAAATGTGGAAATTTAACTGTATCTGAAGCAGATCCGACATCTTGCGAGTACTGTCATTCAAATGAGATTATTCAAGACTCCGATGTTTTAGATACGTGGTTTAGTTCTGCCCTCTGGCCACATTCGACATTAGGATGGCCTGATGATACAGAAGACCTTCGTTATTTTTACCCGACATCGGTAATGGAAACCGGCTATGACATACTGTTTTTCTGGGTCGCCAGAATGATTATGATGGGCCTTGAAAATACCGGCGACATTCCTTTCCACACAGTGTACCTGAATGGGTTGATACGTGATGAGCACGGGGAAAAAATGAGCAAAATGAAAGGTAATGTTATAGATCCGGTTGAAGTAATAAAAGAAATCGGAGTCGATGCTCTCAGATTTGCTTTGACGACAGGCACTGCCCCAGGAAACGATATAAATCTTGGTACAGATAGAGTTGAATCAAGTCGGAATTTTACCAATAAACTATGGAACGCCAGTAGATTCATTTTACAGAATCTTGAATCCGCAATACAAAAAGGTTACAAGCTTTCTACTGTTAAACCGGAAAAGCTAACCCTATCTTTAGATGACCGTTGGATGAATAGTCGTCTTAATGGTCTTATCAGAAACACAAACAAACTCATGGAGAATTTTCAATTTGGTGAAGCTGAACAAGAGATTCATGATTTTCTATGGTTTGAGTATTGCGACTGGTATATAGAATTTTCCAAGATCAAAATACGATCAGGGAATATAGATTCTTCGCCTCTTATTCAACTGGCTAACTCACTTGAAAAGTTACTACGTCTGTTACATCCTTTCATGCCATTTGTTACTGAGGAGCTCTGGCAATGTTTAAAAAATTTACTCGCAGACGAGGTTCAATACCCAGCTTCCATAATGATAGCTCCGTATCCAATTACAGACGAAGCTCTAATTGATTATGAAGCTGAAAAAATTATAGGTACAGCCATAGATATTATTCGATCCGTACGTAACGTACGGGCTGAATACAGTATAAATTCGAATCAGTATATCGAAGCCAGAGTATATACAGACGATATCCTGGAAAATCTCAGCTCTTTACATGAGTTAATTGCTTCACTGGCGAAAGTTAATCCCCTTTCGATTCTCAGTAGAAAAGGGAGGGAAACAGATAACGAGAAATCAATGGTAATCGTGTTAAACGAAACTGAGGTAGTATTGCCATGGACAGGGCCACTTGATATTTCACTGGTATGTGAACGGTTGATTAAGGAAAAAAATAGCACTCAAGAACGCATTGCACAAATTAATACAAAATTATCCAACCATGGATTTTTACACAATGCGCCGTCACACATTGTTGAAAAGGAAAGAGAAAACCTGCGTAGTTTTGTAAATAAGCTCAATAGATTGGAAGCAGAGATAGCTCAAATTGGAGGAAAGGTTGTCTGACTTTTCAACCTCATGTATCGATGCAGCTGGAGTAAGGCTTTATTTGTATCGCTGGCTATACAGGATTTATCGCTTCTCTTCAAGCGATGCTTGAAGAGCCAATAAGTAAATTCATGGAGCTCTCCTATACCAATAGTTAGATGCCTTGTATACCCTTTTTCCTTCTGGAAACGGCTAAGTAATTCAATTTGTGTAGCTCCGTAGATCTGAAGGAAAGCATCATCCTTTACTTCACCATCACGTACCAGACCGATGCTTCTTCTTCTCTTTCTAATCTCTCCCATTACCGCTAAAACCAGCATTTCTTCTACAAGTATTCCATACAGGTAATTCAGGTAAGCCTGATATTTATCAGGTCCTATCATTTCCTTAAAGCAATCTCTGGGTAATTCTACAGGTGGCTTATCGAAGAAAAGAAGGTCGATAAGTTCTTTTTCTGGAATTACTCCTTTCACTTCATCGCATATACGTTCAGCTAAAAGCAACCAATCAAAAGCTTCATTGTCAATAAGGTATTGTAAATACTTCCCGTTATAATACTCTCCGGGGCTTTTCCACAGTTTCACTGCTTCAAGTAATGCCAGATACCAGGGTTTATTCTCGGTAATCGCTAATTTGAAGTATTTTATAGCATCATTATCAATTAAATTCTGCTCAATTGAATTAGTCATCTTTAGTTGTTAGCTCCAAAGTGAAGATATGTTTGCTAAGGAAGCAGTGTTTACAACATCATCAAGTTCACACCAGGCTCGCCGTGCTATACCAACCCCGAAATGCATATAATCCAGATGAGTTTGATCATGGGAATCAGTATTAATTACCAGTTTAACTCCTAATTCTCTGGCCCTGAAGGCATGTTCATCATTTAAATCGAGTCGGATAGGCATTGCATTAATCTCAAGAATTTTATTGTTCTTGGCCGCTGCAGTAAAGACGGCTTCCATATCTAGGGAAACAGGTACTCGTTGTCCAAGAAGACGACATGTAGGATGTGCTATTATGTCAATATCAGGATTTTCTATCGCACTTAATACTCTCCTGGTCATCGTATCGACATCCTGGTTCATAGCAGAATGTACAGCTCCAATAACAATATCCAGCTTACACAACATTTCGTGCGGCATATCGATACTCCCATCTGCCCGGATATCAACTTCGATACCACTAAACACATGTATATCATCTAGTTGTTCATTGACCGATTTAATCTCATCTATTTGATTACGTAATTTTTCTGAATTGAGGCCATGAGCAATACCTCTCCCCCCGGAATGATCCGTTATGGCCAGATATTGATAGCCTCGTTCCTTTGCTGCCAGAGACATTTCAATAATAGAATTGTTTCCATCGCTCCAGTCTGTGTGCACATGAAGATCACCTTTGACATCGGCTAATTGTACCAAATCCGGCAGTGAGCTTTGCATAGCTCTTTCTATTTCTCCATGAGATTCTCTTAGTTCAGGTGGAATGTATTGCAGGTTTAGCCGGCGATATAATTCATTTTCCTGAGAAAATGTTTCTAATTCATCAGTATCCAGTTTAGTTAC
>Ga0272441_10009361_pt1 | contig 15167 bp, 11 predicted proteins | sample SSMProp6N_FD_193582 | JGI IMG/M metagenome (GOLD analysis project Ga0272441, IMG submission 193582) | Marine sediment archaeal communities from Little Sippewissett salt marsh, Falmouth, MA, United States - SSM-Prop-6N | ecosystem: Environmental > Aquatic > Marine > Wetlands > Sediment ... | reverse complement strand
CCGCGGCCATTTGCTTGCCGTCGATAATCCGTGCCGTCATTCGTCACTCCCTTATTCGAGGATTTTCAATGTACGATTTACGAATTTCGATTGAATCTGCCGGGCCCCATCACAAATCGTAAATCTCTTTTTAGAAGAGCCCCTGGACCTTTCCCGTGTTCACATCGACGTCGATGCGCCGAAACGCCGGATTCGACGCGGTGCCGGGCATCAACTTAATCGCCCCGGCCACCGGCACGATGAATCCGGCTCCTTTATACACCATGATGTCGTTAATGGGAAGCGCCCAGCCGCGCGGCCGGCCCTTGAGGTCCGGATCATGCGACAGGCTCAGATGGGTCTTGACCATACACGTCCCCATCCGGCGGGTTTGAGAATCCGCTTCGAACATCTTCGCCTTCTGTAGGGCCTTATCGGTGTACGTAACGCCATCAGCCCCGTACACTTCCTTCGCGATCAACTCGATCCGCTGTCTCAACGGCGTGCTCAGGTCATAAAGAAATTTGAAATCGGTCTTCTGCTCACAGGTATGAATCACCCTTTCCGCCAGATCGATCGCCCCGTCGCCGCCTTTGCGCCAGTGGTCCGAAATCGCCGCCAGGGCACCGTTCTGCTCGGCGATTGTGCGCACAAGGTCGATCTCGGCCTTCGTATCGGTGGTGAACTTATTGATACAGACAATCGGTGTGATGCCGCTCTTTTTGACCGTCTCGATGTGAGCGATGAGGTTCTCGCAGCCTTTCTCCACGAGTTGGAGATTCTCCCGAACGTATTCGTCCGCCAGAGGCAATCCCGGCTTGACGGTCGGTCCGCCGCCGTGCATTTTCAAAGCCCGGATGGTCGCGACAACGACCACCGCGTCCGGCGTGAGTCCCGACAGGCGACATTTCAGATTCCAAAACTTTTCAAAACCGACGTCCGCCCCAAAGCCGCTTTCGGTCACGTGATAGTCGCCCAACTTGACGCCGACTCGGTCGGCGATGATCGAGCTTTGCCCGATGGCGATATTGGCAAACGGTCCGGCGTGCACCAGGATCGGCTGGCCTTCGATCGTCTGAAGAAGATTCGGATTAATCGCATCCACCATCCAGGCGGTCATCGCGCCGTCCACCTCCAAATCGGCGGTTGTCACCTCGTTGCCCCGCTTGTCATACGCCACGACGATCCTGCTGATCCGCTCACGCATATCTTTCAGGTTTCCGGCGACGGAAAGGATTGCCATGACCTCGCTGGAGACGGCGATGGCAAATCCCGATTCCATCTCGTAGCCGTCCATCTTTCCGCCCTTGCCGATTGTGATATTCCGAAGGGCCTGGGCGCAGAAATCCATCACCCATTTCATCTGAACCCGCTCCGGATCGATATCGAGACGCTGGAGCCCGCGCTGGGCGAGTTTCGCGTCATCGTAATTTCGCTCGTGCTGCATCCGGGAGGTCAGCGCAATCATCGCCAGATTATGGGCGTTCATAATACAGTCGATATCGCCGGTCAGACGGAGGCAAAAGGGAGTTAGGGGGATGCATTGTGCCAGTCCGCCACCGGCGGCCGAGCCCTTGATATTAAAGGTCGGCCCGGCGCTCGATTGCCGAATCGCCCCGATCACGCTTTTGCCCAGCTTGCCAAGCCCCTCCACCAGGCCCAACGTGGTGGTTGTTTTGCCCTCACCCAGCGGTGTCGGCGTGATCGCCGTCACGTCGATATACTTCGCATCGGGCTGGTTCGCCAGCCGGTCAAGGACCTGAATGTAATCGACTTTACCCAGGAAACACCCATGGGGCAGTAATTCATCCCCCTGAAGCCCCAATTCCTCGGCCAGCCACCGAATCGGCTTCATCGTTTTTTCGGCCGCCTCGGCAATCTGCCAATCCTTCATTTTTGTCGGATCCAACCTCATCATCTGTCCCTTATTTCGGCCATTTCTTTGTTGATCCTTAATCGTGACACTATTCATCGGGGGTGATGACCAGAGCGTGGTCCTTGAAACACGCGAAAGGAATCACCATGGAGGTATCCATCCATGTTTTCCATCAAGTAATCAATTCTCGATTCATATTGTACAATGTGACGCACGCCGAGACAAGCATAAATTCAAGACCATTTAACCATTGCCGCCCGGTTTGTCGAGGAGTATAATTCATCAGATGAAAAGTAAAAACGAACGAAAAAATATTTTTCTTTAAATTACGAGGAACACAACCATGTCTATTCCACATAATGACAGACTCTCACGACGGGATTTCATCCGCAACAGCTCTCTGATCGCCGCCGGAACCGTCAGCGGCACGTTAAGCACCGCGGGACGCGCCGGCCGATCGGCCCGTATCGAGCGCATCGTCAAGAACGGCCGCATCAACCAATCCGTCAGCAAGTGGTGTTATGGGAAAATTCCGCTTGATGAATTCTGCGTGATCGTCAAGAAAATGGGGATGAAGGCCATCGACCTGCTCGATCCGAATGACTTTACGACACTCAAGAAACACGGCCTGGAGTGCTCGATGGTGAATACGCACGGCCTGACGAAAGGCCTCAACCGAAAAGAAAACCACGAAGAGTGCCTGGCGAAAATCCGGTCGGCCATCGACGCCGCCGCCGAGTATCACTACCCGAACGTCATCTCCTTCCCCGGCAACCGGAAAGGCATGCCCGACGACGTCGGCGTTGAGAACTCGGTCGCCGCGCTCAAGCAAATCGCCGGATACGCCGAAAAGAAAAAAGTCACGATCTGTCTGGAATATCTCAACAGCAAAGTCAACCACAAGGACTATATGTTCGATAACATGGCGTGGGGCGTCGAAGTCTGTAAAGCCGTCGGCTCCGAACGCGTGACAATTCTCTACGACATTTATCACGCCCAAATCATGGAAGGTGACATTATCCGTACGATTCGCACCTATAAGGATTACATCGGCCACTACCACACCGGCGGCAATCCCGGCAGAAATGAAATCGACGACACGCAAGAATTGTATTATCCGGCGATTATGCGCGCCATCGTCGAGACGGGATTCAAAGGATACGTCGCCCACGAGTTCGTCCCGAAACGCGATCCGATCGAATCTCTCGCATATGCCGTGCGAATCTGCGATGTCTGATTATGTGGAGGCTAACAGAGCCTAATCCGGTAAAGCTGATTGTAGGGATTTTAGCGGCCAACCGCCGGTGCTTACACGCCGCGACGGATAGCGTGACGAGCACGTTTGGCCGGGCCGATCTCATTAGCGAGGTCTGGCCGTTCGAGAAGACCGACTACTACAAAGACGAGACCGGCCCGCGCATTCTGCGGCAGTTCGTCAGTATCGAGCGGCTTATCGATCCGGGAAGGCTGGCGAAAATCAAGCTCAAGACCAACAAACTGGAGCAAAAACTGGCGAAAGCCCTGGGCATCCCTTTGCCCAGACCGGTGAACCTGGATCCCGGCTTCATCGAGCCGTCCAAACTGGTCCTGGCCACAACAAAAAACTATTCGCATCGTATATACATCGGAAACAAAATGTATGCCGAAGTGACTCTGATTTTTGATAAAGGGCACTGGCAACCGCTGGCCTATACCTACCCGGACTATCGGGAGCAATATTACTTCGATTTCTTTGAAAAAGTCAGAGCCCAATTGCTGGAGCAGTTGAAATCGTATCGTCAAAAGAAAAAAAAGACCGGGCCCTGAAGCCTGAAGGTGGGATGTATTGAATACCCTTCTTATAAGCAATATATCATGACAATTGAAATTCTGGAAAGATGATTGATGGGTGGCAGCCTCAAGCGAAGCTTGGGGATGGGGCTATGGGCCGTTCACCATCCCCAAAGCCTTCGGCTTTGAGGCTGCCACCCAATTGCGGACAGACAATTTAACATTTTCATTGGACAAAATAATAGTAGGGAGTTGCCGGCTTGTTGACATTAGCCATAGCGTTGTGCCTGGGTTCCTTTGCCCTGTCGGCTGTTTTGACGGCTGTCGTGAAGAAGCTGGCCGTTCCCGCAGGGTTTGTCGCCCATCCCGCCATGGACAGATACCATCGCAGCGTGATCCCTCTGGGCGGCGGCATTGCCATGTTCGCTACGCTCTCGATGGTGATCCTCACCTCAATCGTCGTTGTCAAATTTCCGGCGATTTTAGGCCCCCTGGTCAGCCTCGTGGAACGCACGACACTCGATCCGGCCGATTTCCTGGCCCGAACCGATGAGCTTCTGGTCCTCTGGCTAAGCGTTGCCGTCTTATTTGCATTGGGTTTATGGGATGACAGCAGACATCTCGGTCCGTTTTTCAAGCTTATTGTCCAACTGGTCGTTGCAATCGTCGCCGCGGCCTTCGGTGACATCCGGGTGGAATTTTTTATCCAGAGCAAAGTCATCGCCACCATCCTTTCCGCCGTCTGGATCGTCCTGATTATCAACGCGTTCAACTTTCTGGATAATATGGACGGGGCCTCGGCCGGGATTGCCGTGATCACAAGCTCGATGCTCTTCGTCGCCGCGGCGTTAAGCGGCCAGATTCTTGTGGGCGGCTTGGCGCTGGTCTTTATTGGTACGCTATTGGGCTTTTTGGTGTTCAATTTCCCGCCGGCCAGGATCTTCATGGGGGACGCCGGCTCGCTCGTCGTCGGATTCTTCGTGGCGCTGCTGAGTTTAAGAATCACCTACTATCACGAGGCACAGAGCGGTCGATGGTATCCCGTGTTGATGCCGCTGGTTGTCATGGCCGTGCCGCTCTATGATTTTATCAGCGTCACTTTTCTGCGTATCAGCCAGGGCAAGAGCCCCTTCGTCGGCGACACCCAGCATTTTTCTCACCGGCTGAAAAGACACGGCCTTACCGACACGCAAACCGTCCTCGCGCTGTATCTGGCGACGCTCTGCACCGGTCTCGGCGCCACGTTTTTGTATCAGGTTAATCTGATCGGGGCGATTCTCATCTTTGTGCAGACAATCTCGGTCCTATCCATTATCGCGGTTTTTGAATCTACCGTTAGAAATGATAAAACAGATCGCTAATCAGAACACGCCCAAGAGTAAATCGCTGGTGTATCTGGAATACATCCTTCTCGCCATCTGTCTTTCTATCATCGCTCTGCGGACGACGTTTACCGAAGGCCCGGCGATGCAATCCGCGACGCAGGCGGTCAATCTCGGTGATAACCTCTACAGCCTGTTGATCTCCGCCATTCTAATCTTCTCATTCGTCGTGTGGATTGTCTGGAGCTTCTTCAGCGGAAAATTCCTGTATCGCCCTGCCGGCATTGAGATCGCTCTGGGCCTCTTTGGTATCGCGGCCATCATCGCCGGGGTAGCCGCAACCGACAAGCGATTAGCTATTACGGATATCGCCATACTCGGCGCGCCCTTATTGATGGCCCTGCTATTGGTTCAGATACTGGATTCATCATCGAAAGTGAAACTCGTTTTGGCCGTCATCGCCGCGTTGGGTGTGGTCTCGGCGTACCAATGCGGCGAACAGCGTTTTGTCAGCAACCAGATTACAATCGAGCAGTACGAGGAAAACCCACAAAGCATGCTCGAACCGCTCGGCATCGACGTCGGCTCCTTCCAACAATTCATGTTCGAGCATCGACTTTATTCGCGCGGTGTACGCGGCTATTTCACCACGCGCAACTCCGCCGGCTCGTATGCCGTCATGGCCTTTTTTGCCGCCGTCGCTTTGTTTTTTGAAAAGCTTAAAAATCGAAAATCCGACCGCTCCGTCCGAATGTACCTTTTCGGTTGCGGATTCGCCGGGATTGTCATTTTGTTCAGTCTCGTCCTGACGCGCAGCAAAGGGGCGATTGGGGGCCTGGTCTTTGCCGGAACTGTATTTGTTGCGTTGCTATTATTTGGCAATTGGATAAGAACCCATAGAAAAATCATATTGGCCGTTTGTCTCGTTTTCATCATTCTCGGTGTCTGGGCGGGCGTTTTGTACGGTTTGAACCACGGCCGTCTGCCGGGCGGCGGTTCGATGCTCGTCCGATGGCAATATTGGCACGCGGCGGCACAAATGGCCGCCGATCACCCCCTCACCGGTGTCGGCCCCGGCAACTTCTCGCACTTTTATACCCATTACAAGCCGGCCGCAGCCCTGGAATCCGTGGCGGATCCGCACAATTTCCCGCTGAGCCTCCTGACCCAATATGGCCCCCTCGGCCTCGCTGCATTTTTGGCGATGCTTTTTATCCCGCTCTGGAGAGCCTTGTCGCCCATCCCTGCGAGCACCTCTACAAAAAGCCGACGGCACGAGCCCGCATTCAGAACCCTGGCGGCCGCCTTCCTCATCGTCATATCATTGGGGCTGTTGATGATCCGCCCGATCCTCATGCCCGAAACACCCACCGACGCGCTCGAGGTCCTTCTTTATATGATCGTGACCATGTATGTGGCGCCGGTAGCCGTCTTCATCATCGCTTTCTTAGTGGTCGCCGGTCCGCTATACGAGATACGAGATACGCGATACGAGATACAAAACCCACACACTTCCTTTGCCTTGTTCTGTGCCGCTTTAGCGGTGATTTTGCACAATCTCACGGACTTCGCTCTTTTCGAGCCGGGCGTTTTGACGGCGTTCTGGGCGATCATGGCCTGTCTCGTTGCGATAGACCGCCACGCACACCCCCGGCCCCCCATGACGCTGAAATCCACAACACCCATCAAGTTACTCATCGTCATAACGGCTTTGGCGGCGGGTGGCGCCTATCTCGTTTTGGCCCTCGTTCCCGTCGCCAAAAGCACCGCCGGGATGCGCCAAGCCAACACGGCGATTTCCATCGGGCAATTCGATTCTGCTCACGAATTATTGGAAAAAGCAGCTCAGGACGATATGTTAAGCAGCGCCGCGCTCTCCCTCAATGGCCGACTCTACCTGCATCATTTTCAGTTAACACAGAACAAAAATCGGGATTTGCTGCTGCGAGCCGAAGAGATTCTGAAAGCCGCGATTGAACGCAACGATGCCACTTATAAAAACTATGAGCGACTGAGCGACGTCTATTGCCGGCTCGCACAAATCTCGACACAGCAGAAAAAAACCAACTGGCTGAACAAGGCCCTGGACACGTCGTCACTGGCCATCGCCCGCTACCTCGGCTGCGGCCGGCTCCATTTCAAACAGGCCCAAATCGCCGAACGATTGGGCAACATGAAAATCGCCATTGAGGAATATAAAGAGGCTATCGACATCGAGGATCAGTACCGCGCCCAGTTTCGTCGAATGTATCCCGAAAGGAAGAAAGTCGTCAGCCGGCTTGGTGAAGACCAATACAACCTGGCCCAAGACAAACTCAAAGCCCTTGAGACATCGACTCTACCTTAGACATCAATTGACGATGGGTCCCTTGCTCAAAGAGGTAGGGTGCGATGCATCGCACCAATTTTTCTTTTCGAATAAGATTAACAAAGCCTGTCAGAACCGATAGCCAAGACCGAGGAAGTATTTGACATCGGTGCTACCCGATCCGATCGCCGGCGTGACATCGTAGTTAAAGATGGTTTTGAACGTCAAGAACATCCGCTCCGTGAAATCGGCGCGAATCCCGGCGGTCGTTGTCAAAAAATAATCGGAGAACTTGTCGATGCTCGGATAGTAGGTCAGATCGTTCGTAAAACTGATGGTCTTGTTGAGCTTCTTATCAAAATGGTAACCAAGCTGGAGGGAGATTTCACTATTGCTGTCCGTCTGATTGTCGAACTTCTCATAGAGCGAGGCAATACCGCCTTCCGTCGAGAAGTTCATCTCCGGCGACTCGATCCACTGATAACCGGCACCGCCACCGATGATCATTCTTCGATCCAATTCGGCGACTGCGTCCTTTTCGTAGCGTCCATCCACAAACGCATAAAGTTTCTTACTGACGAAGTAGTCATATTTTCCCTTCGCCCGCCACCAGTCTTCAATCGTTTCCGTCTGGCCGGTCGTCTTATCTTCCTGCTCCCCTTTGGCGTAATCTGCACTAATCGTCGTACGATCATTCTCTGTACGCTTCATCAAATTCAGGCTGGCGCTGATCGTTTCGGTCTTCGTGTTGCCGTGCGTCGAGGTAAAACCCGCGGCGATATCCCCCGTCCACTTCGGGATGGGCTTATTGATCGAGACGATATCGGCCACGGCAAATTCCTGGGCTTTCAAGGCCTCGCCGCCTTCCACCGCAAACCGGCCGGCCCCGGCGCTCGAGACTTTTTGATGAAACGTCGTGCCGTCTTTGAGATGGACCTCGATTGGACCATCCGTATTGAGCGTCTCGATGCTCGACAGGTCCACCGTCGTATCGCCCGCGACATCAGACTTAAAGAGCATCTTGCCATCGACAAGCCGGACCACCTTGCCGGTCAGACGATCCCCGTTCTTGAGGTGAAGTTCATCTCCGTAGCCCGGCTGAACAAAAAGTACCAGACATGCCACGATCGTAAGTACTTGATAACGCATTACACTCTCCTTTCGATAACAAAACAATCCGTAAACATATGTAATATTAACAATAGCCGGATGAATCCCTACACGAATTCTCAAGAATTCGTTCCGGCCTCGTTCTACGCAACGGCGTTGATCATATGAATATCGCGCTGTGGATAAGGTATCGTGATACCATTCTTATCGAGGGCGATCTTCACATTCTCCGTGATGTTAAAATATACATTCCAATAATCCGCCGTCTTCACCCAGGGTCGAACCACAAAGTTGACGCTGCTGTCACCGAGTTCCGAGACCGCCACGGTCGTCGGCGGATCTGCAAGAATCCGGTTATCCTCGGCGAGAACGTGCTCAATGACCTGCTTGGCCTTCTTCAGATCATCGTCGTAGGAAACGCCCACGACCAAATCCACGCGCCGGGTCCCGTTGACCGTAAAATTCATGATGTTGCTGCCTGTGACCTGGCCACTCGGAATGATGACCCGTACGTTATCCGGTGAATTAAGGATCGTATTGAAAATCTGAATCTCCTTGACCGTCCCCTTCTTGCCGGCCAGCTCAACGAAATCGCCCACTTTGAAGGGCTTGAAAATAATCAACATGATCCCCGCCGCAAAATTAGCCAAAGACCCTTGTAGGGCAAATCCGATAGCCAAACCCGCAGCTCCGACGACCACGGCGAAGGACGTCGTATCAATTCCAAGTTTATTCATCGCGGCGATAACGACAAAGACCAGCAATGCGACGTAGGAAAGATTTTTGACAAAATTCGTGAGTATGTCGTCTATTTTAGCCCTCTTCATGGCCTTGGCGATCAATTTTGAGATCAGTTTAGCCAGCCAACGGCCCACAACGAGGATAACGATCGCAGCAATAACCTGAAGCCAGTAGGTCGCCAGGTATTCATAGATCTTCTGTAAAATCGCATCCACATCCATATCCGCTCCTTTCAAAAAAAGTCATGTTGTGAGGGACCTTGATCCATTTAGCCCACTGAGCCGAAACTTCTAACTTTATATCCCATGCCTTGACGATTCTTCCGACGGTATTGATCTGTAGTTCACAAGTTCTCAGAACGCTCTTTATTCTATTGAAAGGTGAACGTTCTTATAGCAGCTTCTCAACAAACACACTACTCGTAAATTTACGAGTTTTTCAAGAAAACCTTTTTTTCTATGGCGATCTTCTTGGAGGCACTCATGGATGCGAAGAGCGGATAAGGCGTCTGGCGGCAATGACCGGTCTTGGGCCGACGCAGATGGCCCGCCGGGGGCTGTGGGCTAAGGTCTTGGCGGTGCAGGGATTATAGAATCCAAGATCACCGCGATTGCGTTGTCGTTCCCGGCCAATGGGGCTTCGATGCCGGCCCAGGCAGCGGGCGATCTCGGCATCGGAATACCCTTGCCATTGCATTCTATAGATGACATTTCGTTCGTCTATGGCAAGAGGGGTGTATGACATCGCGAATACTCCATAGTTTGAAGTCTTTGCATAACTCCAAGCTACCGGATTGGACTCGCGAGGTCCTCTCTATACTCGTGTTGCACTTACCATGTGACTTCGCGAATTTGGGATGCCGAACCTGATGAAATATTTTTAGAAATTTAGATTAAATTGTGGTATGATAGAATTTGAAGATAGCAGGAGTGTTTCAGCGACGTGAATATAGGAAATTCCGGGTCAAGTAAATTTACTGAGGAGGTAAGAAAAATGAAACGCAAAGATGTGGTTCTGGTTCTGATGTTCCTGTTTATTGGAACATCCACGGTTGATGCTCAGAAGATAGTCAATCTGTTTGACAACCCCGGCTTCGAGGAGGGCACGGGGATCGACGTGCAGGACATTCCCGGATGGAGACTGTACATACAAGAGAATGCGTCAGGGCTTCTCAGCATTGATACCAAAGAAGCCATCGAAGGCGAGCAGTGTGTCTTCATTGAAGTCACGGGCGTGCCGGCAGGAGGAACGTGGAATCTGCGATTCGATCACATGCGGAGATTTAGCGTCGTGTTAGGCACAACCTACACGATGTCCTTCTGGCTGAAAGGAGATCCCGGGCCGATCACGCTTTCGGCCTCCCGCGCCGAGCAGAATGAAGCAGGCGAGTGGGGTGCGCTGGCGCAAGAAATCGTCAATCCCACTGAGGAGTGGGCGGAGTATTACCTGACGTTTGAAGCCTCCGAGGATAGATCGATCATGTGGCAAATCCTGATCTCCAATGAGGGGCAGACGTACTATGTGGATCATGCCCGCTGTTATGAGGGAGAGTATGTGCCGGATAGAATAGGATCGCCGACGCAGGCCTATAAACCCCTCCCGGAGGATGGCGCCCTACATTTCGATACGTGGGTGAACCTTTCCTGGAAGCCGGGCGATAAGGCCGTATCGCATGATGTGTACTTCAGCGACAATTTTGACCTTGTGCAGGATGGGGCCGCCGAGGCCTTCCAGGGCAACCAGGGGGAGGATTTTTTCGTTGTGGGCTTTCCCGGATTTCCTTATCCGGAGGGCCTGGTGCCGGGTACGACGTACTATTGGCGAATCGATGAGGTCAATGATGCTGATCCGAATAGTCCATGGAAAGGAGAAGTTTGGAGCTTCTCGATTCCACCCAAGACGGCGTATGAACCGATTCCGGCCGATGGAACCGGACTTACAAATACATCGGTAACCCTGCGCTGGACGGCAGGTTTTGGAGGGAAAATGCACACGGTTTATCTCGGCGATGATTTTGACCAGGTGAACAACGCCACTGTGGGTATCCCAACCGGAGCAGCGTTCTACAATCCCGGCGAGCTTGAACGAGAGAAGGTGTACTACTGGCGAGTCGATGAATTTGACGGCTTCGACACGTTTGAAGGGGACGTCTGGACCTTTACAACGCCGGGTGCGATTGGAAATCCGCAACCGGTCAACGGCGCGACCGATGTGGCGATGGTCACGATCTTAAGCTGGACGCCGGCCGATAGCGCTGCTTCACACCAACTTTACCTCGGCACAGATAAAGCGGCCGTGCGTAACGCCAATACCGGAGCATCAGAGTATAAAGGCTCTATGGCGCTGGGCACGGAAACTTATGATCCCGGATTGCTGGATCTGGGCATCACGTACTATTGGCGCGTGGATGAGGTGTATAATGGAAATCCGGTTAAAGGCCCTGTCTGGAGTTTCACAGTAGGTGATTATCTTATTGTCGATGATTTCGAGAGCTACACGGATAACGACGCGGAAGGCGAGGCGGTCTGGCAAACGTGGATCGATGGCTTGGTGTTGCGGATAACGGCGCACAGGTCGGTTATCTGATGCCCCCCTATACCGAGCAGACAATCGTTCATGGCGGGGCCCAGTCCATGCCGCTGATTTATTCGAACGAAGCCGGGGTGACGAACTCGGAGGCTTCGATGACGTTAGCGGCATTACGCGACTGGACGCAGGCCGGCGTCGCAGAGTTATCGCTCTGGATCAGGGGCGTTTCAGCTAATGCAGAAGAACCGTTGTATGTGGCGATTGCCAATAGCGCCGGCGCGCCCGCGGTTGTAGCCAACGATGATCTGGCCGTAGCAGCGAGCAGCAGATGGACGCGATGGATTGTTTCGCTACAAACCTTTGCCGACCAGGGAATCGATCTCACGAATGTGGACAAGATTGCGATTGGTCTGGGAAGCAAAGCCGGTGTGGCAAGCTCCGGCGGTTCCGGAACGCTCTTTGTTGATGACGTCCGTCTGTATCAACCGGAGCCGTAGCGATAGATTGCGATGACATCAAAAATCAACATGAATCCGGGGCCTGTGCTGATAGATTGAGCATAGGCCCCTTAAGATGTATAAGCTATGGAACAACTTCAAAACGACCTTACTGCTGTCCTCGCTCATGGGCTTTCACACATCAAGCACAGGGGTATCCTATCATACATTCTATCGCGGTGCGGACCATTCCAGAACCGGCTTCAGATCGGGCAAGGATTTTGACTTTGCGTCTGACGGGCTTAAAATCACAGCCGTACGAGCCGCCTGTCCGGCGGACAAAGATACTTCAAAGCCAACAAGGCGCGTTCCCGGATTGCGTGCATCATAGTCCGCTTTCGGTTCGGTGGAATAAGTTTTGAGCTGTATCTGTTCATCCGTGAGCACGGTCAACTGCATGGTTTTTCCTTCTTGTTGCAACAGAGCAGTTTTGTTGTTTTCAATAGACACCTTGGCCGGAGTCACCATGGCCCAGCGCACCGTTGCGGGTTGTTGGGCTGCTTGAAACTCATCTTGAATGATAATCTGTCCCGTGGGGAGTAGTGCTCCACCGCGAAAGGCCTTTGCCAGTTGGCTTTTATAAACGTCCGACATGTCGAAGACCACGTGTGGGAAGGCCTTTTTATCAGAATACCGAACAATCGGCGCGTTTCCATTCACCCTCTGGTGCTGACCGTTTACAACCAGGGTGTTATGAGAAAGATTATTGTAGCGGAAGATTTTCCAGCGTTCCGCGTTCTGACTTCTGCCCCAAAGATTCATACCGAGGGACTCGATCTTGTGATAACTCTCCGGCCCCAAATCAACCGCCCAGCGCACTCCTTGGGCATCCAGCACGAACGATCCGATATCCATATGCCCATGCGAGACGCCTGGGGAGCCGCCTTTGATCGCCAGATACGCGGCTTGCGGATCGGTCCAGGAACTACGAAACATGGCGACTGAATTGCTTCCGCGCCCCATCCAACTGAGATCTTCGGGAACGACTTGTTGGCTGTCACTCCACAACAGGATCAGTGGGGAAAACCGGCTCTGAACCAGTATCGATGGATTTTTTTCCGAAGCCTCTTTCCAAAGCTGATATTGACGCCAGGCCAGCGACGGCTGGTTGTATTTCTGCGCAAACCAGAACACCGTTGGCAGAAAACCACTCCTGGAACCACTATCCGGATAATTGAAATTCAATCCCGTCGGCCCGGCTACATGCAGGTAATAAGCCGCACCGCGAGTAAAACCAGGAGCTTGCGAAAGGTTGAAATCCGTTCCCAACACCGACTCCAAAGCCGCCAGCAGGATCACATTGTAGCTGGTCCCATAGACCCAGTAACCCGGCCCTTCCGGATAGGCCCCGTCCGGCTCATACTCTTTCATCACGACCTGGACGCCGTTGATCGCCCGGTGGACCAGCTTGTGGGCCAAGTCCGGTTGGTCTTCCATGATGGCCAGAGCACCAAGCGTTATGCCTCCGTTGCACACCTGATTCCAGTTATTATGACCTCGCGCCCAGCCTTTGTTCCCCAACGAAGGCCGAAGCCCTTTTGTGAGAATGGCCTGTCGAATTGTCAGCCGACTTGTTGCGGATAGATCGTCGTAGAGCCAGTCATACCCGATCGCCAGCGCGGCGGTCATTTCCGCGACGTCCAAAAAATGACTCGGATTCCAGTCCGGAAAAGCGGCCGCCGCCAGCATCTCTTTTTCCGCTCTTTGAAGATAAGATTGTTTGCCGGTGAAACGATAAGCCGCACTGAGATGAAAGACCCTGTCCAGGCATCGCCGCGAGACACTCAGCAGACGTCGTCCTGTTTTGACCCTTCTGACCGGGGACTGATCCAATAGGCTATCTGCTTTGGTAAGCATGGCCTGGAAGAAAACCTTCAAAGATGAGTCAGACTCGAGTTGAGTCCGGATCCGTGTCATTTGCCTATCTGAAATAAACAGACGCGGATGCGGAGGGATCGGGCGATTGAAAGCGGCCTGGACCTCCTCCATCGGAATGTCGCGGAATGCGGATTCGGTACCGGCATAGGAACTTGCACACAACATGAAGCCTAAAACTGACAGACAAAGATGTTTCATGGTTATCTCCTCAAGTTAATGATTCATCAATTAGAATGGAGGCTCTTGTGGCTGATACCGGGGTGCCCGGACATTGACGCTCGCAGGCATACGGTGCTGCCATCAGCAAGGGCCAGGTAAAGTTTGCCCCTCGCTGTGGCCATGCCGTCCCAAACCGGCATAGCGGACAGTGCCGTCTTGGTTAGCACAGTACCGTCGGCGGGTGAGACGGCCAGGAGCATTCCCGGGGCTTTGCCCTCTAAAGCATCCTGTGAGACTGATTCACGGCCGCGTGGGCCGGCAACGAAGAGGACATCCTTCGTCTTCACCATCGCCCACGCCTGAATCGGAATCGGTTTCCACCAGTTGAACCGGACCTGATACTTACCGGCCAGCGCCAGTTTGCGGTATTCCCTCGCCGTCCGGTCCAACGGCACATCGCTGCGTTTCGGGCAAGCGAAAAGGGCAAACGTGCCGCCCGGATTAGTGCGCATTTTAGGCATATTGGCATAATGGTTTTGCCCATATCCGTAGATCGTGTCCTCGTCTTCGACCAGTATCCGGCCTGAGGGGAAAAGCACGCGACTCAAGCGCACATCATAAAACGCACCCTGGTGGGGAGAAGTGTAGAGAGGAGCATAGGTCCAGAGCAGCCGCGACGTCGTGTTTGAGTTGAGGTAGCCGTCAGGACTGTGCAGATGGGTGATCCGCCCCGTTTGTGGCTTACCCGCCTTGTCCAGTATCTGATGTCGCATGAAGATATGCTCCCCGTCGCTGGAGAGGATGTCATTCAGAAAACCATCGACGCCCTGCTCGTCCAGCGTCTGCGAACCATCCTCATGGCGCGTCTCCAGAACCGTGTCGATGACCTTCCGGCCGGTGTGGGGTTCCAATCCGTAAAGCCGCAGGCCCCCGTCCAGGTACGACGACTTGCCGGCGGCAAAGTAAACGGTGTCATCGACGACAAGAACGCTGCCATG
>Ga0272441_10009360_pt1 | contig 15167 bp, 2 predicted proteins | sample SSMProp6N_FD_193582 | JGI IMG/M metagenome (GOLD analysis project Ga0272441, IMG submission 193582) | Marine sediment archaeal communities from Little Sippewissett salt marsh, Falmouth, MA, United States - SSM-Prop-6N | ecosystem: Environmental > Aquatic > Marine > Wetlands > Sediment ... | reverse complement strand
CGAGGGCATCCGCCTCCGCATCAGCCTGCTCAAGCCCGACGCTCCCTATCCGCCCGACGCGGAGGCCGCGGCGCAGTGGGTGCCCTTCAAAGACCAGGGCTCGCAGCCGTGGGATGTGGTGGCCGCGCCCGAGGGCACGAAGACCCGCGCCCTGCGGTTCACCTTCTCGAAGGGCGCGGACGACGAGCTGTCCGCCGTGCTCGAAGGCGACGACAAGGACGGTGGCCTCGACCTGACCGACGGCGGCGGAGCGGATACCCAGCGCGGCGCCTGGTTCGGACGCCTGGACGGCATGAAGCTCCTGCGGCGGCGCTACAGGAACCTCTTTGCCTCTGCCGCCGTGCGCGTGAGCTCGGGCACGGTGGCCGACGACGGCTCGTGGGACGCCGAGCGCGCCGAGCCCCTCACCGAGGCCACCCCCGCCATCTACGCACTCGAATGGAAAGAGCCCCAGAAGATCCGCGGGCTCGCCGTCATGGAGATCGACGCCAAGCGCACCGAGATCGACGTCTTCACCGGCCCCGACGGCGCCGTGGACATCCGCAACGACGAGCACTGGACCCGCGTGGCCACCTACGCCTCGAGACGCCGCTACTTCTACGCCCCCGACGACAACCACAACAGCAAGGCACGCTACATGGACGGCTACGTGCCCTTCCCCCAGGAGGCCACCACCCGCGCCATCCGCCTGCGGGTGGTCGAGCAGTGGATCTCCCGTCCCACCGACCGCGCCGGCCTCTACGGCGTGCGCGACGACCGCGGCGGCCTCACCCTCGACCCCACCCGCTGCCACGTCTACGGCGTTGCCCCCCTCCAGTACCTCGGCGGCGAGCCGCCCGTCGACCCCCTCATCTCGCAGCGCATCGAAGTCCACGACATCACGGCGAAGTCCGTGGTTGCCGAGGTTCCCATCGAGAATCCCGGCCCGATCGCCCGCGACTCCGCCGGCCGCCTCTTCGCTCTCTCGGGCAAGGCCATCGTCCGCGTCGACCTCGAGGGCGGCAAGCACCAGCCCGTGGTCACCGACCTCCTCGAACCCACCACCTTCACGTTCGACCGCCAGAACCGCCTCTACGCGTTCGACAACGCCCGCGAGCGCAAGGTCGTCCGCGTCTACGCCGCCGGTGCCGATGCCTCGAAGCCGTGGGCGTGCGTGCGCGCCATCGGCACCCCGGGCGGCACCAAGGTGGGGCCGTGGGACCCCACGCGGTTCGGCAGCGTCTCGTCCCTCGCCATCGACCGCGCGGGACGCCTCTGGGCGGTCGAGCGGCAGTACTGGCCCAAGCGCATCAGCCAGTGGACCACGGATGGGAAGCACCTGCGCGACTTCCTCGGCAACACGTCCTATGGCGGCGGGGGCGTGCTCGACCCGTGGGACAAGCGCCGCGTCTTCTACGGCAACCTCGAGTTCGAGCTCGACTGGGCCAAGGGCACCACGCGCCTCAAGAACGTCACCCGCCCCGACGGCTGGGACGCGGGCGAGCTGCCCATCCGCATCCAGGACCGCACCTACGTGGTGAACCGGCCCAACGGCCCTGGGGCCGAGCTTCCGGTGGGCATCGTGTATCTCTACGAGAAGGACCACCTGAAGCTCGCGGCCGCCGTGGGGCTGGCCAACTACTTCCGCGCCCTGCGCACCCCCGAGATCCTCGGCCGCATGGGCAAGCGAGTTCTCGAGGACTTCCAGTTCATGTGGTCCGACCTGAACGGCGACGGGGAGCCGCAGTATGCGGAGCTGAGGCTCTCGCCCAAGCGCATCCGCGGCGTCTCGCGGTTCAACCGCGACCTCGGCACCCAGGGCGGCATCCTCCGCTACCAGGTCAAGGAGTTCCTCCCCAGCGGCGTGCCCGTCTACGAGGAGAAGGAGTTCCCCGGCCTGGCCGAGGGCACGGAGGGCTTCCTCTCCCACCTCTACCGCCTGGACGACGGGAACTTCTTCCGCATGGGTGCGCTCGAGGCCTGCTTCCGCCCCGACGGGCAGACGGTCTGGTCCTACCGCACCGAGGGTGCCGGGGGCCATGCCCTCAACCGAGCCAGCCCCTGGCACCCCGCACAGGTCGTCTGCGAATTCGCACCCATCGGCCACGAGACCGCCCACGCCGGCGACCTCGGGGAGTTCATCGTCTTCAAGACCAACGTGGGCTCGTGGAACATCTGGTCGAGCGACGGGCTGCTCGCCGGCCCGATCTTCCGCGACATCCGGGACCCGCGCCGCCGGCCCTGGTCGATGCGGGAGCACGAGCGCCGCCTCGCCCTCGACGACGTGACGGCCGGCCAGGAGCACTTCTCCGGCTACTTCGGCCGCACCTTCGGGGACAACCGCTACTACGCCGTGGCAGGCCACAACCACGTGAGCGTGGTCGAGGTGCTCGGCATCGACCAGTTCCAGCGTCTCGAAGGCACCCTGAGCGTCACCCCCGACGCCGTCCGCCAGGCGCAGGAGTGGCAGCGCACCCACGCCCGCCAGCTCGCACGCCGCGACGTGAAGGTCATCGACTGCGCTCCCGCCGCTCGCCCCATCAACATCGACGCCAACCTGGACGACTGGCACGGCATCGCCCAGGCACCCCTCTACTCCGAGGACTACGCGACCATCCACGGCATCCCCCACAACACCACGTTCCGCATGACCTTCGACAAGACGACCCTCTACCTCGCCTACGAGACGCAGAACATGGGGCCGTTCACGAACAGCGGGAACCAGTGGGACCGCCTGTTCAAGACGGGGGCCGCCGTGGACATCCAACTGGGGACCGACCCGAAGGCCGACCCCGCCCGCGCCCGGCCCGCGGCCGGCGACCTGCGGCTCCTCATCGCCCCGATGGCCGCCGCCAAGGGGCGCGCCGAGCCCGTGGCCGTGGTCTACCGCCCCGTCGCCCCCGACGCGCCGGAGGCCGAAAGCTGGGAAGTCGTCTCCCCCGTCTGGCGATTCAGCTTCGACTCGGTGAAGAAGCTGCCCGACGTCCGCGTGGCCTGGTCGGGCGGCGCCAGCCGCTACGTGGTCGAGGCCGCCGTGCCCCTGGCCAGCATCGGGCTGCGCATCGAGCCCGGGACGCGGCTCAAGCTCGACTGGGGCGTGCTCGCCACCGACGCCGACGGCACGGTGGTGCTGGGCCGCAACTACTGGGCCAACAAGGCCACGTCCATCCTCTCCGACGCCCCGTCGGAAGCCGCACTGCACCCCGACCTGTGGGGCTACGTGCGGTTCCGCGCACAGAGCCGCGATGCCGCCGGCATCGCCGACCCCGACGACCTGCTCCGCAGCAAGCGGGGCTCCGACGACGACCTGAACGACCTGCGACTTGAAGAGGAATGACACACGCAGTATAAGGGGACGTCTATGAGACGGGCCTCTTTTGCCGATCGTTACCGCGCACCCCGCTCCGCTCACTGCTGTGGGAGAATTCGGATGCACAGCACGTCAGGGCACTGCCAATCGCTCGTCGCCTGCGCTCAGCCACACGCGGGTGTCCCGCGCACGGCCCCAAGGCTCGGCCGCCTCGGCCTGGCCGCGGCACTGCTCCTCGGCGTCGGGCTCTCCGCGCCCGCCGGGCCACTCGAGGACGCCAAGGCCCTGCTCAAGGCCAAGAAGTACGGCGAGGTGGACGCCGCCCTCGGCAAACAGCTCGATGCCGAGAAGCCCTCGCAGGACGTGCTGCGCGTCTCGCTCGACGCCGCGCTCGCCAGCGGCACCGTGCTCACCGCGCAGAAGCGCATCACCGCACTCCTGCGCATCAACCAGGCGCCCGAGCTGCTCTTCCTGGGCGGCCAGATCGCCGAGCGCGCCGGGAACGACAACCTGGCCGTCGCACGCTACCTGACCTTCGCCCGACAGACCGCCGCCAAGAGCGCCGAGCTCAAGACCGCTCTGCGCATCCTCATCCGCCGCAATACGTATCCCGACGAGTACAAGAAGTACCTCGCCCTGTTCGGCGCCGACGGCTTCGCCTGGGAGAACGGCCGCGCGCTCCTGAGCCGCCTCGTGCAGACCGGCGAGACCGAGAAGGCGATCGACATCGCGGCCACCCTCATCCGAAGCTTCAAGCACCCCGCCCAGATCGGCGCCATCCACGGCTACCTGCGATGGGTCTCCGACCGCAACGAGCTGGGCGCCAGCGACGCCGAGAAATACTACGCTCCCCTCACCGCCGCGATCCTGGGCAAGCCCGATTCGCTGGGGAACGTCGAGCACTTCTTCGGCAACGCCTGCCGCGTGATGACGCCCGAGCAGCAGGTGGCCACCGCATTCGCCATCCAGGCCACCGAGCGTGGTCCGCTCTCGGGGGGGCTCCTGAACCGCTTCAACGCCATGCGCAGCCTGCCCTCGGACGAGGCGAAGCTGGCCGCAGGCCGCAAGTTCCTCGCCCTCGAGCCCATCTACCGCGATGCCCCCAACCCGCAACTCTACGACTACTACCTGAGCGTGATCGGCGACTCCCCGCAGGTCTTCGCCATCCAGGGCAAAGCACTCATCACCCCCGACGCCATCCAGAAGAGGTTCGATGTCCTCAAGGGCAAGTTCGCGGGCAACGCCGCGGCACTCCTCCCCAACCTCGGACGCGTCTACCGCAACTACCTCGGCAGCCAGCCCGAGCTCGCCATCGCCTTCCTCAAGAAGCACATCGCAATGCTCGACGCGGGCCACTTCGCCACCCTCCTCGAGGTGGTCAAGGGCGAGGGCTTCGAAGCCCTCCTCGCCACCGTGTGCAAGGGGCGGAGCGCCTACGAGGTCATCCAGATGCGCAGCCGCACCCTCAAGTGGCGCGCCGCCGCCAAGCAGAAGGACCCGCTCCTGGCCACGGCCCGCGAATACGTGTCCGCCTTCCCCGGCAACTTCGACTGGAGCAGCATCTACCACTACGTGCTCGTGAGCGACGTGCTGGATATGGACACGCGGATCAACCTGCTCCAGGAGCTCCGGGGCAAGGGCGGTTCGAGCGCGCCGCTCCGCGAGATCATCCGCCACCTGCTCAAGATCAAGGACAGCAAGAACAAGCGCCCCTGGGCCGAGAACCCGCGGTTCCAGGCCTTCAAGAAGGAGTTCGACGCCAAGAAGGCAGGCTCGGACATCGTGATGGCCACCCACGTGACCCTGTGCAACACCCCGACGGGGCAGGGCCGCTACATGCCCGAGGTGACCCAACGTGTGACCGAGTTGCTCGCCGCCCACAAGGGCACCATCCCCGGCGGCTGGGAGAAGACGGCGAACGCCCGCGACGTGGCGCTCGTGGGCACCTTCCACCAGCACGGCAGCATCGTGTGGAACAACCGCAAGGGCGTGGTCGAGTGGGCCGAGATGTGGGCGCCACGCCTCGGCATCGGCTCCGCATGGGAGCCCCTGGTCCGCCGCGTCGCCGAGCACAGCATGCGCAGCACGCTCTACACCGTTGCCCCCCACTACGTGGCCGCCGTCAAGGGCGCGGACAAGGGCGACCCCGCCGTGTGGTACCGGCTCAAGAGCGCCCTCAACCCCCGCACCGACCCCAAGTCGCTCTTCAAGACCCACTACGCGAAGATGGGCGGCGAAGCCGCGCTCGCCTACCTCTCCGGCCAGGACGATGCCATGGAGCCCCAGACCGTCATGGACGAGATGGGCAAGATCGTCGCACAGGCCGGCTTCAAGTTCACCGACCGCGCCCTCGCCAACAGCCTCATCCACTGGGCCTACCACAAGGCCGGGCCGAAGAGCAAGCCATCGCTCAACTTCATCCAGGCGCTCTGGACCTTCTACCTGGCCGAGGAGCAGCGCACCAAACGCTACAACGTGATGACCGAGGGCTACGCCGCCGGGCTCCTTGCCAAGGCCGGCTACGAGAAGGAGGCGGCACAGCATCTCGCCGCCTATCTCAAAGCCATCGGCACCCGAGCCCCCTGGGACCAGATCCAGGCCGTTGCCTCCGTCTACACCCTTCTGCCCGCCGAGGCTGAGAAGAAGGCCGAGCCCGGCAAGCGCACCCACACACTCCTCAAGCGCGTCAAGCCGCTCTACGAACAGGTGAAGCCCGAGGATTGGCCCCTGTGCATCACCTACGACCAGCTCCTCGGCGACACCGCCGGCATCGTGAGCGGCTGGCCCGACGGCCCCGACAAGAACGATGCCCTCGCGCTCCTGCGCCGGCAGGTGGACATGGTGATGAACGGGGCGCGCCACTCGGGACAGGGCAGCAGCCTCTTCCCCCTCATCGAGCACCGCCTGGGCGAAGTCCTCGCGGCGAAGGACTGGGCCGCCGTGAGCCGCCTGACCCGCTACTACGCCCGCGTGCTCCGCTGGGGCGGCGACTGGAACAAGAACTACCAGGAGCGCATCTTCCCCCTCGTCGAGAAGCTCCAGGCCGAGGGCGCCCACGAGATCGCCTATGTGTTCATCGACGCCATCGAGCGCTACAACCGGCCCGCCGGCAACGTGGCCAAGCAGATCGCACTCCTCAAGTCCAAGGTCGCACGCAGCATCCCCAAGCTCCTCCCCGTGGACAAGGGCCACCCCACCTACGACCTCCACCTCGCCGCCCAGGCCCTCGACTTCGGCAGCGAGGCCCGCGCCTGGGAGCTCACCGCACCCAAGCTCAAGCTCCTCCCCACCACCTGGACCACCCTCGACCCCCGCTTCGTGGCCTGGACCCTCGAGCAGATGCGCAAGCAGAAGCTCCTCAAGGAAGCCCTCGAGCTCGCCTTCACCGTGCTCCTGCGCGAGTTCGACCTCGACCCCGAGGTCGCCGCACGAGTCTCCCTGTGCAAGGGCGATATCTACAGCGACATGCAGAACTACCAGGCCGCCCGCATCGAATACGAGGGGCTCAAGAACAACCGCCGCTACAGCCGCACCCGCGCCGGCTCCCGCGCACGCTACCGCCTCATCCGCCTGCTCATCCTCACCCGCGACTACGCCGCCGCCGAATCCCTCCTCGAGCGGCTCGTGGATTCGGACAGCCTGGACACCCAGGCCGAGGCCTACTACCTCTACTCCCGCATCGCCTTCGACCAGGCCGACTACGAGCAGGCCAAAGACCACCTGCGCGAGGTCTTCAAGCGCAAGCACGACCACGTGGAAGCCCGCCTGCTCGAGGGCGAGCTCAAGCTCCTCGTCCCCCGCGGCCTCGCCTCCACCGAGGTGCTCGTCGGCAATCCCAAGCTCCGCACCACCGCCATCCCCGGCCGTCCCCTCACCCTGAAGCTCCAGGACGCCAACCTCTCGATCGCCCGCGGCGGAGCGGCCATCCCCGTCGTCGTCACCACCAGCAAGGGCGGCGACGTCGAGCACGTCAAGCTCCTGCCCAGCTCCAGCGACAAGTTCCTCTTCACAGGCACCATCGCCACCGCCCTGGGCAAGGTCGAGAAGGACAACGTGCAGCTCGAACTCCGCGGCGACGACGTCGTCTCCTACGTTATCGACCCCGCGTTCCAGAAGGCCAACGACCTGAGCTACCCGCCCAAGATGCTCGACGTGAAGTTCGACGCCCGCCTCGTGGCCAGCGCCGGCGAAATCCTCAGCGAGGAGGAGGCCGAGAAGCGCGAGCTCGAACGCCGACTCCGAGCCGCACGCGGCGAGATGGACAGCCGCCGCCTCGCCGGCAGAACCGGCCGAACCGTCCGGCCCGGAAGCCCCGTCTACGTGCAGGTGACCGACCTCGATTGCGACCTCTCCGACCAGCCCGACAGGGTGCCCGTGGACATCACGACCAGCTCGGGCGACCTGCTCAAGGCCTATCCGCTCGTCGAGACAGGCCCCCACACCGGCGCCTTCCGCGCCGCCGTGCCCAGCGGCATCCCCCTCCCCAAGGCGAGCGCCTCCGACACCCAGGAGGGCAAGGACCCCAGCGTGGTCATCAACTCCACCCGCGCCGGGCTGTGGACCAGCCTGGCCGACGGCCAGAAGCCCAAGTGGATCGAAGTGGACACCATGACCTCGCAGCTCGTCAAGAGCGTGACCATCACGATGCCCGAGCCCAAGAAGATCCGCCAGGTCGCCCTCATGGGAAGCCTGGGGGACGACCCCCGCCTCGTTGCCGTCCACCCCAAGGGCGCTCGCGGCGGCGGGCAGGGCCTCTACGGCCAATACTTCGGCGATACCGCTCTCCGCAGGCGGCGCTTCACCCGCGTCGACCCCTCGATCAACTTCGACTTCTCCAAGAAACCGCCCCGACGCGGCATGAACGGCGCCAACGTCTCCGTGCGCTGGACCGGCTACGTCGTCCCCCGAGTCACCGAGACCCACACCTTCTACACCGTCTCCGACGACGGCGTCCGCCTGTGGATCGACGGCAAGCGGATCATCAACAACTGGGGCACCCACGGCGCCACGGAGAACAACGGCAGGGCCAAGCTCACCGCCGGCAAGAAGACCCCCATCAAGCTCGAATACTTCCAGGGCACCGGCGACGCCGCGATCAAGCTGATGTGGTCGAGCGCCAAGGAGAAGAAGCAGCTCATCCCCACCTCCCAGCTCCTCCCCGGCGACGACGTGGCCGAGGTCAAGCCCCTTGGCGAGATCACGCCCACCGACACCGGATTCACCGCCACCCTCACCACCCCCACGCGCCTGCGCCGGCTCCAGTGGATCTTCGACGACTTCGAGGGCGAGTCCATCGCCGCCAAGGAGATCGCCGTCACCGCAGCCGCCGAGCCCGGCAAGCCCGACGCCAAGGACCGGCTCGTGGTCCCCGTGAAGCAGGACTTCACGACCGGCACGACCAACACCACCCTCGAGATCGCCCCCGGCGACCGCATCGACATCGTGTATGCCGACGAGCGCCGCACGCGCGACGACACCCCCACCCTCAACGCCATACTCGACTCCTCGTACTACAACGCCGAGACCCTCCTGGCCAACGAGGTGATCGAGGACCGCGACGACCGGCGCTGGATCCGCTACGAGCCCGCACGCCGCTGCCGCCCTGGCGACCAGCTCATGATCGTCGTCACCGACTACGATGAAGACCTCACCGACAAGCGCGACACCATCCCCGTCCGCGTCGAGACCTTAGGCGGCGAGCGCCTCGAAATCAAGGCACTCGAAACCTGGATCAACGATGCGACCGACGAGCGCCACCGCCACAGCGGTGTGTTCCTCGCCGTCCTCCGCATCGGCGACGCCACGGGCAAGGACACCATCAAGGTGGGCTCCGGCGATACCGTGATCGTGAGCTACCTCGACAAGGAAAACACGGATCCCGGCGTGCCCGTCGACCGCGTCTACAAGCTCGACGAGGCCGGCCGAGGCAAGCCCGAGCTTCTCGTCTACCGAACCACCGTCGATCTCGTCGAGGACAAGAGCGCCGACGCCAAGGCGCGCCTGCGCCGCATGAAGCTGCGCGGCAGAAGCACCGAGGACATGGTCATCTACCGCGAGGACATCACGGCACGGCACCCCGACTGGAAGCCCCAGGACGAGGAAGCCCCCGCCGAAGCTCAGCCCAAGCCCGAGCCGAAGCCCGCTGAGGCCAAGCCCGCCGATGCCCCGCCCATCGCCGTCAGCGTCCGCTCGCCGCTGCTCCTCGAAGTCCGCTACCCCAGGATGGCACTCAACTCCGGCAGCGTGTTCCACATCAGCGCCGTGGCCGAGAGCGAGCTCAAGGCCGCCAAGAAGGCAAACCGCAAGCCCAACATCCTCAAGGTGCCCGTCTACGTGAAGGACATCGCGACCGTCGCTCGCGACAAGGGCTACCCCATCACCCTCGAGGCCGAGGAGAAGTGGGACGAGGAGGACATGCTCGAGGAGGGCCGATTCGGCGGCGTCATCCGACTCCAGATCGGCAGCCCCGGCGATACCGTCGACGACCTCGTGCTGGCCGGAGCAAAGGAGTTCCAGAAGGAAGAACGGCGAGCCCAGAACGACTACGCCTACCGCGTGGCCACCCTGCTCGTGGCCGGCTCCGACGTCGTGCACCTCGAGGTCAAGGATGCCGAGACCGGCGAGGCCAGCGTCACCAAGGTGCGTCTGCTCTCCAACGCTCGCCTCGAACTCCTGGACATGACCTACACCGCGCGCAAGGAGTCCGTGCACCTCGGCGAGCGCTTCTACGTGCGCGTGACCGACCCCGACTGCGACGCCACCGACGCGCAGGACAAGATGACTGTGGCTCTGGCCGCCGCCTCGGGCGACAAGCTCACCCTCGAGCTCACCGAGACGCTCCCGCACTCCGGCGTGTTCACGGGCAGCCTCAAGCCCGATTTCCTGGGCGGCCCGCCCATGGAGAGGCCCGAGCCCCCTGCTGCTGAGGGCGCCGACGCACCCGCCAAGGCCGCTGCGCCCGCGAAGGCACCGGCCAAAGGTGCCGCCCCCGCCGCACCCCAGGTCCCCAAGCCCAAGCTCGACGACGCCGTGCTCAGCGTCCGCTTCGGCGACCAGGTGACCTTCACCTACCACGACGCCACATCCCTCACGGAGCTCGGCGAGGGCAAGCCCCGCGACGTTGTTGTCACCGGCAAAGTCCACTACGGCTCCGACTGCGAGCTGGCCACCTTCACCAAGCGCTTCAAAGACCCCGAGATGGCCGTCAAGACCCGCTTCCTCATGGCCGAAGCCCTCTTCGAGATGGCCAAGGAGCACCGCAAGCTCAAGCAGGAAGAAATCGCCGCCGACGAAATCGGCAGGGGCAAGCGCATCCTCGAAGAGGCCATGCGCGACTACCCGCACACCTCGCTCGCCGCCCAGGGCGAGTTCCTCCTGGCCAATCTCGCCCAGGAACTCGGCCGCTACCAGGAAGCCATCGGCCGCTACTCCAACATCATCAGCAACTGGCCGGATTCCGAATACGCGCCCCGCTCCCAGTTCAAGAAGGCCATCTGCCTCGAGAAGCTGGGCAACTACGACCAGGCCTGCGAGGAATACGTCAAGGTCACCTACATCTACCCCGACAGCTCGCTCGTGGCCGACGCCACCGTGCGCCTGGGCAACTACTACTACAAGCAGAAAGCCTTCAAGGTCGCCGGCAAGGTCTTCTTCAAGTTCCAGCAGCGGAACCCGACCCACCGGCTCGCCTGCAAAGCCCTCTTCCTCTCCGCCCAGTGCTACATGAAGATGGAGGACTACAAGGAGTCCGTGAGCCTCCTCTCGCTGCTCATCGACGAGTACACCGACGAGAAGGCCGTGCGCTCGGAGGCCATGTACTGGCTCGGCGACTCCTACTTCAAGGCACGCAACTACGAGAAGGCCTACCAGACCTTCAAGAAGCTCACGTGGGACTACCCCGAGACGAAGTGGGCCAAGATCGCCCGAGGCCGCCTCACCGAAGACGTGCTCGCACGCTTCGAGGAGGAGGGCCTGTAGGGCCCGCCGCACCCGGCTCGGCGCACGCTGCCCCGAGCCGAGCGCCTGGAGAGACGTCCGAATGCTCATCGAGTCTGCGACAAGACGGCGCGCGACGGTCGCGCTTGCCCTCACGCTCACGCTGTTTGGCGGCGCCGCACCGCTGTGTGCCAGGGACTGGACCTGGGTGCTCCCCGCCGAGCGCTACAAGACGCTCAACGTCTTCGAGCGAGCCCAGTACGACAAGGCCGCCCAGCTCCTCAAACAGAACAGCTACAAGTCCGCAGCCAGCGAATTCGAGAAGTTCAAAGTCCAGTTCACCGACTCCCCCGTCATCTCCTACATCCTCTTCATGCGAGGCTACTGCCTCCACCAGAGCAAGCATCGCAACCAGGCCGTCAAGATCTACAACGAGGTGCTCGACTACTTCTCCGAGGAGATCGCCGACGCAGCCCCCGCCCTCTACTTCATGGGCGTTGCCCACATCGAGAACGGCGACACGCGCGAGGGCATGACGTGTATGAAGGACATGGCGACCGACGAGGAGTACCAGAAGCACCCGCTCGCCGCCGGGGCTCTGGCCCGCCTGGCCGAGAACCACTGGCGAAACAAGGAACCCGAGCAGGCGGTGGCCTACTGGAAGCAGGTCGTGCGCGACTTCCACAAGGTGAGCCACACCGAGGCCAACCGCGCACGTAGCAACGTGACCATCTACTACATCAAGAAGAAGGACTACGCCGCCTACGAGGCCTGGCTGGTGACCGATGAGAACCGCGACGACGCGGCGAGCCGCTGCGCGGTGGCCACCAACGCGATGGACCGCGCCCACCACTCGGTGTTCCCCGACCACCTCCGCCAGTACAGCCGCTTCGAGCAGAAGGAGCGCGATGCCGCGGCCAAGGCGTGCTTTGACTACTTCAAGGCCCGGCGGCCCTGGTTCGCAAAGGCCGAGCGCCTGTGGGACTACCAGTCGCGAGCCGTGCAGTTCCTGTGCCGCTACCACCGCGATAAGAAAGAGCGCCACGCCATCGTCGACGAGATCGTGGCCGGGATCAAGAAGGAAACGGACAAGAAGAAGAGGGACGGCGCCTATGCCTGGCTCATCGACCGCCTTCGCGAGGGGCGCGACTACGACCGCGCTCGCTACTGCATCGCCCTGATGTCCGAGGCTCCCCACGCGGCCTACAAGGAGGCCGAGATCCACTTCGACCAGCACCAGTGGACCCAGGCCCTGGCCAAGCTCGTCCAGATCGGCCAGATGGGCGACGCGGGGTGGGCAGGCCGCGCCCTCGAGCGGCGCGCCTGGATCCACAAGGACTATCTCTACAAGTACGAGGAGGCCGTCAAGCTCTACCGCGAGCTCAACCGCCCCCCATGGTCGCTGTGGCAGATCCAGGAGTGCTACATCCGCTGGGGCAAGCTCAAGGAGGCGATCACGTCTCTCTCGGAGATCGAGAACAGCTTCCCCGACGATGCGCCCAAGGCCGCCTGGTACAAGGCCAGCTACTACCACGAGGCCAAGCAGGGCAAGATGGCGGTCGCCCAGGCCCGCAAGATTCTCAAAGCCTACAAGGAGTCGCCCGAGGCCTCACAGGCCCACCAACTGCTCGAGAAGTACGGTGTGGCCACGGGCGGCGGCGTGTTCCACGAGGAGTGATACCCGAACCCCGGCACCCGGCCGGGGAGCACCCAACTGGTCGGAGGTCACAATGACGTTCACACATCCACGCGCTGTGGCAGGTCGCGGGCTCCTCTGTGCGCTGCTGGCTGCGGCCGCCGCCGCACCGGCCACCGTCGAGGCCGCCCGAAGCCGGCGCCGCCGCGCCAGCTTCGAGCAGTCCGAAGATGCGAAGATGGAGTACAAGGCCAACGACATGCTCCGCCGCGGACTCGAGCTGCTGGACATGAAGCAGGAGGAGCGCGGCCTCAAGCTCATCGCCTCCGTGCCAAGGATGTTCCCCAAGTCGAAATCGCGCTTCCGCGCCCATCTCGCGCTCGGCCAGTACCACGTGGGCAAGCGCAGCTACGACCTGGCCATCAAGCAGTTCCGCCAGCTCAGCGAGTCCGAGGATGCCGACCAGCGCGCCCAGGCCCTCTATCAGGTCGGCATCTGCTACTACAACCTCAACAACTTCGACAAGGCCTTCATGGCCCTCCGCAAGGTCACCAACGAGTTCCCCTGGAGCGTCTACGCCAACGAAGCCTTCTACTACATCGGCCAGTGCCACTTCAAGCTCGGCCGCTGGGCCAAGGCCGTGGATGCACTCGAGAAGGTGGGCACGAGCGTGCCCTCGAATGCCAAGGGCGACGTGCTCGCCGAGGCCGGCCAGCGCCTGTTCGTGAAGATCTTCGACAAGGATCTCGTCGTCCTCACCACCACCGGCGAGAAGCCCGAAGCCCGCCTCGCCACCAAGAGCGGCGACAAAGAGAAGGTGGCGCTCGAAACCCTCGGCCGCAGTGGCGAATACTACATCGGAGCACTGCCCACCGTGCCCGGCGACCCCAAGCCCGGCGACGGCGTGCTCCAGGTCATCGGCGGCGACACCGTGGCCGTGGACTACGTGGACGCGAACACCGAGTCGGGCAAGCGCAACGAGAAGCGCCTGGCCACCATCCGCATGGTCTCCACCGCCTCCATCGGCTTCACCGACGGCGCCTACCGCGAGTACACACGCGGCGTGTTCGGCGACGGCGATGCCTTCATCCGAGTCAAAGACCTCGACCGCGACGTGAGCGCCAACAAGGACGCCGTGACCGTGAAGGTCTACACCCAGTACAAGGTGGAGAAGGAGGTGGACGTCGAGCGCGCGGGGGTGGACTTCGAGCAGGAGGAGGAGTTTGAGACGCGCGACACCGTGCAGCTCAAGCTCACCGAGACGGGCCCGCACACGGGCATCTTCGTGGGCACGGTGCTCCCCCACGTGGCCACGCGCCAGGAGGATGTGAACCAGGGCGACGACAAGCTCTCGGCCATCAAGGGCGACGACATTATCGTGGAATACTACGACGAGCTCCACATGGCCGGGGCCTACGGCGCCGAGCCGCTCCTCAGCGCCCGCAGCGGCGGGAGCCAGCCGCGCGACGTGCGCGCCACCGCCAAGCTCCTTATCGGCCAGATCCAGGACGTCAAGATCGAGCACCGCGAGGTCGACACGCTGGACCTGCGTGCCCGCAAGAACCTCATCGAGGCGAAGATCTACCTGAAGCTTGGCTCGATCTTCAAGGACGTGGGCCTGGTCAAGAAGGCCCATGAAAAAGCGGCCGAAGGCCTCGACCGCGTGGACGACGTGATCCGCATGAGCATGAAGGCCAGCCTCGACCGCTCGCTCGTCGAGGAAGCCTTCAGCGTGAAATGGGACCTCCTGCTCGTCCAGGACCGCCTGGGCGAGGCCATCGCCGTGTGCCGCACGCTCACACGCCTCTTCCCCGACTCGACGCTCGTCGACCAGGCTCTCCTCAAGATCGGCCTGGCCAGGATGGAGGGGGAGCGGCCCTACGATGCCATCGGCATCTTCAACGCCGTCATCCACCTGCCCAAGTCCGAGCTCAAGGCCGAAGCCCAGTTCCGCATCGGCGAAGTCCAGGAGAAGGTGGCCGTCGAGCAGGCGAAACAGCGCGACCGCGACCCCGAGCTCAGCCGCGCCATGCTCACCTATAAGAAGTGCGCCGAAACCTATCCCGACTCGCCGTTCGCCGGCGACTCGCTGGAGAAAATCGCCAACTACTACATCCTCACCAAGGACTACAAGCGTGCGATCGAGCTGATGGAACGCGTCTTCCAGGACTACCCCGACGCCAGCTTCCTCGACCGCATGCTCCTCAAGTGGGTCATCGCCGCCTATCGGGTCGGCAACTTCGCCATGGCGAAGCAGAAGGTCGACCAGCTCCTGGCCGAGTACCCCAACTCGACCCTGGCGCCGAA
>Ga0272441_10009359_pt1 | contig 15168 bp, 7 predicted proteins | sample SSMProp6N_FD_193582 | JGI IMG/M metagenome (GOLD analysis project Ga0272441, IMG submission 193582) | Marine sediment archaeal communities from Little Sippewissett salt marsh, Falmouth, MA, United States - SSM-Prop-6N | ecosystem: Environmental > Aquatic > Marine > Wetlands > Sediment ... | reverse complement strand
CATTTTATAAAATAGAAGATCACCTTGAATGGCAAGAGAGTCTTGATGAAAGGTTTCCAGGATGTATCGGGGCAATGAAAGACTCCTACCTTTCATCAAAAATGACGTTTTCAATTGATCCTGAATTTGTTTCCTTACGTTTTATTCAAAATAAAATGAAAAAGTTCCAGATGTGATTTTTAGGTTGTTCATTTCTTTGACTTGATATACTTGTCTATCGCACGTGCAGCTCTCTTACCTGCCCCCATTGCAAGAATTACAGTCGCCGCACCTGTCGCAATATCTCCTCCTGCAAAAACCCCAGGAACGGTTGTTTGGCCGTCCTTATCAGTTTTTAAATTACCCCATTTCTCTGTTTCTAATTCTTTAAATGATTGTGGGATAAGAGGATTGGGGTTTTGACCTATTGCTACAAGAGCTGTATCAATCTTAATTGTAAATTCAGAATTTTTAATAGGGATTGGTCTTCTCCTTCCTGATTCGTCAGGCTCCCCTAGTTTCATCCTAATGCATTTTACTGCTTTTATTTTTCCATGTTCGTCTCCAATAAATTCCACAGGATTTGTTAGCAGTTCAAATATAACTCCTTCCTCTTTTGCATGTTCAATTTCTTCATTTCTTGCTGGCATTTCTTTTTCTGTACGTCGATAGATTATGTAAGATTTTTTTGCACCCATTCGAAGAGAAGTTCGTGCACAATCCATTGCAACATTTCCCGCACCAAATGTAGCTGCGATTTCACCAACAGTACATGGAGTACAATGATGTGGAAAATCATATGCTTTCATCATATTAATACGAGTAAGAAATTCATTTGCACTGTAAACGCCATCAAGATTTTCACCAGGGATATTTAACCATCTAGGCAATCCCGCACCTGTACCGATAAAAACAGCATCAAAATCATCAAGTAATTCCTCCACCGAAATTGTTTTGCCTACAACAACGTCATAATTAATATCTACACCTAGCTTTTTTATGTAGTCAACTTCAGCATGAACAATGGCTTTGGGTAGGCGAAATTCTGGGATTCCATACATCAAAACGCCCCCTGGTGCATGAAGAGCTTCATAAACAGTTACACTATGGCCCATCCTTGCTAAATCACCCGCACATGTTAGACCTGCAGGACCTGCACCCACAATAGCTACCTTTTTACCTGTAGATTTAGGTTTTTTCGGCTTCTTAAATCCTTTATTTCTTTCATAATCTGCTATAAAACGTTCTAGTCTACCTATGCCAACAGGTTCTCCAATTTTAAGAAGTGTGCATTTACCTTCACATTGATTTTCGTATGGACAAACTCGTCCACAAACCGCAGGAAGGCTGCTTTTAGATTTAATAATTTCAGCAGATTTATCAAAATTCCCTTCAGCAATCTCTTTAATGAACTCTGGAATGTCTATCTCAACAGGACAGCCCTCAGTGCAAGGCCGATTTTTACATTGAAGGCAACGCTTTGCCTCTTCTATAGCCATTTCGGGAGTATAACCTTTAGGAACTTCATCGAAATTACTAATTCTTTTTTTTGGGTCTTGTTGAGGCATTTTGATTTTTTCTTTTTTAACGGCCATTTAAATCTCAACTCCTGCAATTTTACAGGCGTGTTCTTCCTCTTTTATAAATCGTCTATTTCTGAGCATTAAGTTATCAAAATCGACCTTGTGGCCATCAAACTCTGGTCCATCGACACATGCAAATTTAATCTCACCACCCACAGAAACTCGACAACCTCCACACATTCCTGTTCCATCAACCATTATCGGATTTAGACTCACTACAGTTTTGATATCATATTTTTTTGTAAGATTTGCAACAACCTTCATCATAATAACAGGGCCAATCGCCCATACAACATCAATTTTTTTACCAGAGTCAATTAAATTCTGTAATACGTTACTTACAAAACCTTTTACTCCTTTTGATCCGTCATCAGTACAAATATGGAGTTTGTCACTAAATTCTTCAATTTCTTTTTCAAGCATCAAAAGCTTTTCGTTTCTAGCACCAAGAATACTAATAACATGGTTACCCTCTTCTTTTAGAGCCCTAATAATAGGATATAGAGGAGCGATTCCTACACCGCCACCAATACAAACAACTGTTCCAAATTTTTCAATTTCTGAAGCAACACCCAAGGGGCCTGCAAAATTTAGGAGTTTATCACCTACATTTAAGGTTCCTAATTGTTTAGTTGTTTTTCCCACCTCCATATAAATAATTGTAATAGTGCCCTTTTTTCTATCAAAATCAGCAATAGTTAAAGGAATTCTCTCTCCCTCTTCATCTATTCGTAAAATGATAAACTGACCTGCCTGCGCCTTCTTTGCAACAAGAGGTGCTTTAACTTTCATTAGTTTAACGTTTTCTGATAGAATTTTTTTCTTAAGTATCTCGTACATAAATTATACAACTCTGTAACTTCTTGAAATACCTGTATCTACGAAATTTATTAATACTTTATGATAGAAAAAGACAAACCCCTAAAAATATTATAAATTTGATATTTTTTTATTTGATTTCTAAATTAAATCATCTTAAATTTTTTTAATTATAATTATTATTTTCAAAATTTGGTCAGCAGTTTACACTTAATCTGGTTTTAATATTAATCCTGATCCACTTCTACCATCAAGGAAAATTTTCAGCGGTTTTTCAAGCTTTATTTGTTGTACAAACTTTTTTTCTTTGATTATTTTTTGTTGATTTAACCATTTCCAATCAACGAAGCTGTCTTTTGGATTCAATGATGTGCTTAGATAGCCAATACCCTTTGAAATGATGTTTTGGAAAAAATGTGTGCCTTGTGTAGGTTTGATATTAAAGTTTTCGATTGCGGTTTCCACCATTATTTTTACATTTGAAATCTGATACCATTTGACTGGTACACCCAACCATCTATCAGCAGTTCCCCATCGTCCCGGCCCTAATAACACGTAAGGGTTTTGGATTTCTTTGTTTAATTGTTCAATCTCTACAGCCATTTCTAATGTTTTTGATGGATCAAAGTGACCTGGTGAAATAAAAATAATATCTTTTATTGACTCAGTAATCCCATTTCCCATTGCCCTCTCAGATTTTATAAAAATTTTATCTGTAGCAATTTCATCCAAGTTCCATTCAACAACCTGGTGTTCCTGTGAAAGAATCAACGGCCGAACCTGCAACAGTGAGAAAGTAGGTTTTTGGGATAAATTTGAGGGGAGCACTACAGCAAATTCTATCTCAACGGCACATCCCATTGCTTTTTGAAATATTTTCAAAAGAGCCCCTACTATTGATGCCAATGGAAACACATTATATTTCAATATGCCTGCAAATGTTATTAGATAAGGACCTTCCTCAGAAAAAACGTCTCTAATCATCCAATCGTTTCGATCAAAACTACTCGTAACTGAGGTAAGTGTTCCATCTTGTGCAATATCCGAAATTTCGATTTTATTTAACGTGGCCGTATCAATTTCGGAAAGACTTACATTAGATTTCTTTGTATTCAGTACATAAAGTTTTCTTTGAGTATTTTCAACAATTTTTTCTGGAGATGAAAATTCCGGTATGATTTCTGGATATTTCGGAGAAAAACGAAATACATTTTCACCCCCTACCACTGAATGCCCTAAACCAACTGCAACACTTACTATGCCATCTTTACGATCTTGATATGAGACCGGATAGAAATTGTAAGATTGGGCAAGACCTGAAATTGTCGGATAAAACCTCCAATTATGCCCCTCACCTATTATCTCCTGGATTATTACTGCCATTTTTTCCTCTTCAATTTTTGAGGAAATAGATTTGATATATGATCTAGGCTCTTTGTAAAAAACCGAAGCATACACAAGTTTTATTGCCTGGCATAACTGCCTTAGTCTAACCTGATTGTTTTTATGATTATTTGGAATCATATATGTTGAATAAATGCCTGCAAAGGGATAATTCTGCGAATCTTCTAGCAAACTTGAGGATCTTATTGCGAGGGGCGATTTGAATTGTTCTAAAATCTTTTTAATCTTTAAGAGGGTTTTATCGGGAAGTCTTGCTTTGACAAAGGCATTTGCAATATCTTTATCCTCATAATCAATTTTTTCATCCTTGAATTTATATAAATCGTTCTCTTGAATAAAATTGTCAAATATCTCGGTACCTATCACCAAAGTATTAGGAACAATGATATTTACAGCTGGATATTTTTTTTGTAAATCATATCGAGCCAGCATTGAGCGGATAAACGCAATTCCCCTACCTTTCCCGCCTAAAGAACCCCCACCAATTTTTGTAAATGACGAATCAAATTCAAAGCTTTGTTGTGAAAAATCCGTAATTACTCCGAGTTGTCTTTCTCTACGCCGTTCATTAAAAACATCAATGAGGTATTTTCTGTTTTCTTGGAGGCTATCAAAATCTGTTATCTTTTGTGGGCGTAATTTAATTGCTAGTTTAAATTCAGCTCTAGCCATCAACCAATTGGAGAAATCATTTCGATTTGCATGAAACTCGATTGATTTTAATGGCACCTTTTGCAATGCATTTTCAAATTCCTGCATATTGGATGCTCGAGCAATTTCTTTGGTTTGCTGATGTATCGCAACATCGTCAAATCCAGTTTTTTTTGGTTCTGTAGGCAAAAGGAAAACAAAATCCCCAAATCCAAGATGATTAAGTAAGAAATGATCAAAATCCCGCAAAAGTGATGGGGAGTTTTTATTAATAAAAAATGCACCTATTTTCTCTGCCCCAGTGCGATTTCTAGAATCGGAAGACTGGAGAAGAACCGGTAAATATGGATTATCTTTTTTGATCGATTTAATAAAATCATGTCCTGCCCTAGAATCTAAAATACCATTACGATAAAATTTTACATCCGAAATTGCACTAAGTATGTTGTCTTTGAATTTTTGATAAAGATTCATTCCTTCCTCAAAATTATCTGTTAGTAAAATTTTTGGACGTGCTCTTCTTCTAAGTAATCGTTGCATTTCATTATAATCATCAGAAATAGATCTCTGAGTTTGTCTAACAACTTCTGTGTATATTATCGGAAGAAACATTGAATAAAACCTAATGGAATCCTCGAGTAATATGATAATCCTTACATCTGCATTTCTAATATCGTATTCTGCATTAATGCTATCCTCAACATATTTAATAATAGCAAGAAAAAGACTGGTATCTCCATTCCAAAAAAATGCTCTGTCTATGCCTTCTAAATGAATGTGTTTTTGACAAGAATAGAGATCCGCTGTGTCTGTTGCAAGAATAACAACAGGAATGCCGGGGCACTCTTTTTTTATCTTTTTTCCAAAATTATAGGGGTTCATGCCTATGTTTTTAGACATTGTTATTACAAGATCGTACTTTTTTTGTCGTATCTTTTCAAGTGCCTTTTTCCCTGATGCAACACGTGTAACCCTAGGTGGACTGCTTAACAAGAGATGGCGATATTCTTCTATAACCATTTCTGAAATGAGGCCTTCTTGCTCTATTATAAATGCATCGTAAAGGCTTGAAACTAGGAGTATCTCTCTTACTTTAAAGGGCATCAAACGATATAACAACTGGCTTTGAAATTCAAAATCATCTTTCTTGATCGCCGATTTTTTTATGTCAAGACATGCTTTTTTATCAACCTTCATTAATTAAACTCTCCTAATAATATAATTGTTATTAACAGAATATTGAAATTTTATTTGCAAACAATATCATATACACTTAATAAGAATATTATCTCCACACAATTAGTTATGGGGGCCATCCATATCATTTATAGGTCCAAAATCTTATTAACAATTTTCTATTGAATAGGATTATTTAAACCTTCAGGGTGTAAAAGTTGAACAGCATCTTCGTTTCGGATTTGCACGGGAGAAAAGGGCATTATGAAAGGCTTTTCAAAATAATTTCAAAGGAATTGCCTGAAGGTGTTTTTTTTGGTGGAGATCTCTTACCTTTAAAACTTAAACACGATGATTCCATGAAGGGGTTTATTGAAAATACGCTATTTTCAAATATTGAACTAATACATAGGGAAAGTGATAAACAAGTAAGATTCTTTTTGATAATGGGAAATGACGATCCAAGAATATACGAAAACATTTTTATTGAAGCCGATCGCAGGGGGACAATTAATTATGTTAATGAATCTAGCGCGAAATTTGGCGATTATTATGTTTCCGGTTATCCCTATGTTCCGCCAACACCGTTTATGTTAAAAGATTGGGAAAAATATGATGTTTCTAGATTTGTAGATGTTGGTGCCATTTCACCTGAGGACGGAATACGTAGTATCCCTCTAACTAATGATAAAATAAAATTCAGTACAATTTCAAATGATTTAATGAAATTAAAAGAGATTACACCTCCAGAAAAAACAATATTTTTATTCCACTCTCCACCGTATAACTCCCTCCTTGATAGAGCATCACTCGATGGAAAAAAAATAGATCACGCCCCGTTGGATGTCCATATCGGCAGTATCGCAATAAAACGATTTATCGCGAAATTTCAGCCTTTTATTACTCTTCATGGTCACGTTCATGAATCTTCAAGATTAACTGGCTCGTGGAAAGAACAATTTGGAAAAACGTTTTCTTTTTCTGCTGCATATGAGGGGCCTGAACTTGCCATAATCAGATTTGATACTGAAAATTTGGAAAATGCATCTCGCAAACTTATCAAATTAAGCTAGATGTTTAAGTATTCAATTGAATTTTTTTAACTCCCAAATATGGAGAGGTTAAATGAGATGCCCATGACGTATTCTGTTTTATGTCGTCATCTGTAATTATGTGAACATCTAAAAGTCCCTCAGTTTTAAATCCTGTTCGTTCTTGGTTTTCTTTTTCAAGTTTTTTACCCCACTGGGAAAACCAATCTTCTAGTATTTCTCTTTGCTCTTCATTTCCATTAAAATGTACTATTAGATCAATATCACTGGCAGGCCCAGCACTTCCATCCTTTGTACTGCCTATTAAATATAGAGCTTTGACACCATAAACAGGAGGATCAAGTGCACTAGCGATTTCTTGAACTTTTTGCATTCGCCAATCCCAATGATCCGGTGGTTTAAGATATGCCAAAGCTTCACCTGCCTCTCCATCCATTATAACAGAAGCAGTTCCCCCTTCGATTATATCAGCCACTTTAATGACCCTGACTGTGCTTTCGAATCCCTTGAAATTGGTAAGCAGTTCACCTAAATGGTTTTTTGAATTCAATAATAAGTCGTCATTGAAAGTTATCTTAGGTTGATCAGGGTATAATGGTAAATATCGTATCTCTGCTTCAACAAGATCTTGGAAGAAGTGTGTGCCAAAAGAAAGTTCTGGGACATATTTGCCTTTTTCTTTTGCAATCTCTACGATTAGGGAGGTATTGTTAATATCTCCATAGTTGACTGGAACACCAAGCTTCATATCCCCTCTACTCCCCCATCTACCAGGGCCCATCAAAATGAACTTCCTTTTTGGTAGAGAGTTATTAAGTTCGTTGATAATTTTTGCAATCTTTTGCATTTCTTCTCTATTTTTAAGCGATGCATACATCTCTGGAACTACATATACAATATATTCGATATTTTCAATTTGGGCAGTTGTTACATATTTGTTAGTTGAAAACAATTTGTTTGCATCAGGAATATTTTTTGGTATTGGTTTTCTTTCTATGCCCCGGGACTGGCTCTGAGGCCTACATTGCAAAATATATAATTTTTCACCATCTGAGGCGAATTCAACATCAACTGGTGTGCCAATTTTTTCCTCAAGAATTTGTAAAATAATTTTTGTTTTTTCAAGAAAGTCACTTTTTTCAAAAAGATTAGAAAACGTCACTACCAAGTCTTCTTTTTCTGGATTTAAAAGTATATTTGATAAATCTGTAAGTCGACTGTTTTTATAAACCGATACAATTTGTTTTAGATTTGGATATGAGTCATAATATTTCTTAAAAACTCCTGCTGCATCCACCGTTTCAATTGCACCAGTTTCAAGATTTATTACATCCATGTCTCTTGGAGAATATTTGACTCTTTCCTCGACAAGTGCATTTACCTGTAATTTTGGCCTTTTTGGTGAAATAAGAATGGGGTAATCATTCCCTACTCTATCAACAGCCCTGGTGCCTAAACCAGGAACAAGTCTAATCATTCCATCTTCACGCTGTATCCTAGGCGACCATCGGAATTCGTTTCTACTGAATGCAACACCTGCATAAATCGGCAAATAGTATGATCCAATCTTAGTACCAACAACTTCCTGAATCAGTATGGCCATTTCCTCACTAAAATCTAGCAGGCCCCTTTCTCTTCTATATTCAATAGGATCAGGTCCAAAAGTCGAAGCGTAGACCTCGGCGATAGCGTCAACTAACGCATATAGCCTTTCCTCTTCAGAACCAGTATTGGGAACAAAAAGACTTTTATATTTACCGGAAAAGGCTGCACCAAAACTATCTTCAAGTAAGCTTGATGATCTTACAATTATTGGTTTTCCCTCTAAATCTCGAATTATTCTTCTTAATCCCTCTATTGTATCATATGGGAATGTTGCATTTTTAAATATTTGTTCCAAAAAAGGTTGCTCTTGTCTGATATCGTTAGGATCTAAATATTTAATATGAAAAACCTCATCTAAATCATTAAAATGAATAAAATTCATTACTGTATCTGAAGTAACATACCAACTTTTTGGAAATGCAATATCCTGCAGTATTGCATTTGATTTCATTTCTTCTTTTAAAATTTTTTCGGCCAGATAAACTCCGGATGTTTTACCGCCAAGTTTTCCAGATCCTTGCGCCGGTCCGATAGTGTGTTCTAACAAAACTGCAAAATCTTCTATTTCAATAAACTTTTTAGCGACATTTACATACTCAAGTCTATCGGTAAAAAATCTTCGAATTAGTGCCGTTTTTATTCCCATTTTATCTTCGGTTGCTAGTGCTTTTTCCTCCTCAGATTTTTCGAAAAAACGCACTAGTTCATCAGTGATTTCGACTAAAGGAACGCCTGGTTTTTGTGATGTTAACAACAAGGGTCTTGCTTTATCTTGCTTCATCCATTCATGAAAAAGCCGGGATATTTCGTCTGGTTCTATACATTCTTTTGCAATCTCGAAAACTTGTCGTTGAACATTTTTCAAAGAATCAAGGTTTTGACGGGGATTTGGCATGTTAATACCACACCACTGAGTTGATGAAGAATCTCTATCAATTGGGCATATTCTGTTAAGTAACTCTGTGATTTTTTCATATTCAGACCTATAAAGATAATATGTCATTTTTCTTGTTAATCTTAATAAGGTACGGGGATCTGTTTTTATCAGCAGATCGATGATTACTTCCCAATCTTGCTTTATCTCTGGTAGAATTGTTTTTTTGCCTTTATCGATGTTATTTTTCACTAGATCTAATTTTTTTTGTTGTTCTGCTAATTCCTCTTTTATATTTATTTCTTCGAGAAATTTACCAATTAAATCTGCTATTGCATCTAATAATCGTTTTTCTTCAGGGAGAAACGGCCCTTCCGATACTATCGGTTTTTTTTCTAAAAAATTCACTTCTAACTTGCCAATTTTTTTATCATCAACAATGATATCGCTAAATTGTGTCCATTTTGACTCAATGAAATTTTCTGATTTAAATTCGCGATCTTTTAATTTTATTCTTGCACATGTTAATTTTGGATATTGCATTGCAGGTGGAATCAATTTTACAATTCTTTGTAAAACTTCATCTTTACTGTATTTTTTATTTTTAACAATTTTAGTAAGTCTATACAGACAATTAAGTTCCTTAACCCTTTCATTCAATTTTTTTGTATCTACGGTCATCACTGTTTTTCTGTTCTTTGCATTATTATTTTTTTTGTTCATATTTACCTTCCATCAATTTATTGCAATATTGGTTAACCAGGTCATTTTTTAATTTTTATTCGTTTTTTTTCTTATAACTCCTCTTCCAGTTTTTCCATCAATTTTTACCTCAAGTTCATATGGTAATTTTACATGTCGGACGTCTTCCGTTTCTGTTTCAAACGATAAAGAATTCAGCCAGTTCCACTTAATATTGCCTCTATTTTCCTCAGTAATAAAATATGCAACTTGAGATGACATCATATCATGGAAGAAATGAGAACCCTGAGACGGTTCAATGGTTCTGTGTTTGTATGGAGTTTCAATTATAACTTTCGCCCCAGCAATATCGCTCCAAATTACAGGAATTCCTAGCCAAGGGTCGGCAGTTCCCCATCGGCCAGGCCCAACCAAGATATAGGGTCTTTTTTCGTTCATGAGTTTTGAATTTAATGTTCTAATCTGATTTACTGCTCTTGTTGAATTTGCCATATCAAAATCTTCTGGAGAGATAAAAACTAAATCTCTTATTCCATCAATAATCCCATGACCTAAAGAATTCGTACTAAAACAAATATCTCTTTGAGAGTTATAATCCTCGATTACAACTTCATGTGATTTTCCTGGAGGCATCATATTTCTAATTTGCAATATTATTAATTCTGCTGGTTTAGATTCATCCCGGAAAATATTTACTGCAAATTCGATTTCAACAGGGTAACCTAATGCTATTTCACTTATGCTTATCAGTAAATTTAAAGCTTTAGCTAATGGTATGGAATCGTAATTTATAATTGGGCTGAAATCTATTATCAAAAAACCTTCATCAACAACTCCAGGACATAAACTATCATCTTGCTGAAGATAAGTTGAAGCTATTTTATCCAATACTCCATGCTTCTTCGCAATATCAATATCCAATTTCTCCAATGTTGTTTCTTCGTTTTTATTGACGATTCTATAGACTGATCTCAAATTTATTGCAAAAAAACTAGTTTGAGAATACCTGATAAAATCTTTTGGGGTCCCGCACATCGGCGTCTTCGGTCTTTTAGGAGAAAAACAATAAGTACTTCCTCCATCCACTATTGCTTTGCCAAGTCCAAGAGCAAGATATACAATACCATCTTCAGGAGTACATGGACCTGAAGGATAGTAATTATATGATTTTGCCACTCCCGAAATTGTTGGATAGAAATAATTTTCGTGTTTTGATCCGACAACTTCTTGAATGATTACCGACATCTTTTCATCGCCAATGTTTTTGGGCGTGGATTTTATATATGTACGCGATTTTTCAAAATATGTTGATGCGTAAACATATTTGATTGAATTACAAACCTCTTGAAATCTAAGATCCGTTTCCCAAGACTCATTAGGAAGCAACATTGATGCGTATATGCCAGCAAATGGTTGTAACAAAGAATCCTCCAAAACTCCTGATGATCTAATTATTAGGGGCTTTCTTGTGTTTCTAACAAAAGATCTCAGATCCCCTAACACAGTCGAAGGGAGGTCCGCCTTCATAAAAAATGCGGCGATTCGATCATCTGACTTTTGCAATAAGTCTGAATTCATTAATTCATTATTATCAATAAATGCTTCAAAAACATCAGTTGATAAGACAATGGTTCTCGGGATTGTAATTTGCAGTCCTGGAAACATATCTTCCCTAATGTATTTTGAAATAATTTTTGCTAGAAATGCTAATCCCCGTGCCTTACCACCAAGCGCCCCTTTACCTATACGAGATATTTTAACACGAGGTTCCTGTTTGTGCGGTGCATAATTGGTTATAGAAACTTGGTTTGTAGCATAATGCAATTCCTCCAAAATCGTGAGCATTTTTTGGGGATCGAAAATTTCTTTTATTAAATCCTTCTCAACCTTATAAAATTCCTTTGATAATTCAATTTCTTCTCTTGCAAGTAGCCATCTTGAGAACTGGTGTTTTTTTGCAGCAGTTTTAATTATTGACGTATTTTGTGAAATTAGCAGATTTTCGAGATCTTTTATATTTTTAATTATGAAAATTACTTTGTCATTCTTGTCCTTAATTTTTAATTTTATTGGTCCGAGATTTTTTTTTATATAGGATCTAATTTCTTTATGTAGTTGTGGCGAATTTTTTAATATGAAATTAATGTTTTTATTAATGAATTTATGATCGTTGATTGGCTCAGAGGATTGAACTAATATAGATATATTCGGATTTTCAGCAATGATTGATTGTGCAAATTGTATCCCTGTCTGGTTTTTTGTTTCCCCCAGGTCTTTGGCATTGTTGTCTGTTATTATTCCAATTATCTGATCTTTATATTTCTCATAGTATTTTTTACCAGAATCGAAATCTTTCGCATGAATTAGAAATGGTTTTCTTAAATATCTGCGTAGTTTTCTTATTCTATGTAATGATTCGGCCAAAACTTCTTCTGAATATTTGAAAATCTCATCATATATCAAAGGAATATAACTAGAATAATATTGAACCGAGTCCTCAATCAAAAGCAGACATCTTCTATTTTTTGATTTTAAATTGTCCTTACTATTAATTCTATCTTCTATTAGGTGTTTAATACTCAGAATAATACTTCCATCACCGTTCCAGGTGAAAGCATCGTCTATTGTTTTTTGGCAATCCTTTTCAATTATTTGAATGATTTCTCTCTCGTTATTCCAGAGAAGAATTATCTTTGTTTTGGGACTGTAGCTTTTTGCCTTTTCAATAAATTTTAATATATCATTTTTTTGCGGTTTATTGAAAATAATGAGAATTTCGAAATTATTCTTTTTAATTTGTTCTAAACATTCTGTCACTGATTCAACATGAATAATTTCTGGAGGATTAATGCCTTCAACATGAGAATACATTTCTGAGAATAGTGATTGCAATCTTCCCTCTTCTTCAAGCAGAAAAAAATTATACGAATTTGAAAGGATTAGAATATTTTGAATTTTAAAGTAGTCAATAGCGTTACCACTATCTAAATCGCTAGTTGTTTCTAACTCTGGAGTGAATCCAGTTATTTCACGAATTTTTGAATGGATTTGATTTTCCTTATCCTTTTCATCCATGTTGAAAGTTATACCCAGCCTCGCAATTTGCAAGCCTCGGCTACTCTTGATATAGCAATCATGTAAGCAGCGTCACTTACTCTAATTTTTTGCCGCTTTGCAAGTTGCCAGACAGCGTAAAAAGCGTCAGTCATTTTATTATCTAGTTTTCCTAGAACTTCTTCTTTAGTCCAATAGTAATTTTGATTTGATTGTACTTGTTCAAAATAACTGCAAACTACCCCGCCTGCGTTTGCTAGAAAGTCTGGAATTACAAAAATGCCTTGTTTTTCAAGGACATCATCTGCTTCAGGAGTAATTGGCCCGTTAGCGCCGCATGCAATTATCTTCACTCTTGATTTAATATCATCCACATTCTCTTTTGTAATAGAATTCTCGAGGGCAGCTGGGATTAAAATATCAACTTCGCAGGTAAGCCAATCATCGCCCGATTTAACTACATATCCTTTTTTTTCTGCTTTTTTCTTATCTATTGTTCCAAAACGATCTGTTATTTCAACTAATTCGTTAAGATCAACACCCTCCTTTTTGTAGTAGCTATAAGTACATCCGTCTTTTTGATCCCAGCATGAAACAGATACAACGGTTCCCCCATATTCAAGATACAATTCTGCTGCATACCTTGCAACATTTCCAAAGCCTTGTATTGATGCTGTTGTTTTTGTAATGTCCATATCCATTTCTTTTAATGCTTCTCTTAAAATGTAAATTAATCCATATCCTGTTGCCTCAGTTCGGCCAAGTGAGCCTCCAAGCACAACTGGCTTTCCAGTTATTACACCAGGATATTTGCCGCTCATCAGAGTTTCATATTCATCCATCATCCATAACATATGTTGATTATTTGTCATTACGTCAGGAGCTGGGACATCTCTCATTGGCCCGATATCCTTTGAAAGTTGTCTAATCCATCCTCGGCATATCTTTTCCTGTTCGTTTTCGGAAAGATTATGAGGATCGCAAATTACTCCGCCTTTGCCTCCCCCCAGAGGAATATCAACAACTGCACATTTCCAAGTCATCCACATAGCAAGTGCTTTAACCGTATCTGCTGTCTCTTGCGGATGAAATCTTATGCCTCCTTTAACTGGACCTCGGGCATCATTGTGCTGAACTCTAAATCCTTTGAATACTTTGTAACTGCCATCATCCATTTTAATTGGAATTGTTAGGTGATATTCTCGTAATGGACTTCTTAACAGATCCTTGGTAGCTTCATCTAAATCAAGCATATCGGCAATGCGATCAAATTGCTGTTGTGCCATATTAAATGCATTATAACCTTTATCTGCCATTCAAATCGTCTCCTATAAGGGCAAGCGCCGATATCTAATCCCATATAAAAAACTTGGTCATAAAAAGTAAACAGTAATATGTACAAATTGTCCCTCTTTTATAATTATTAATATTCAAATTGTATACAGCAATTAATTTATATATCTTAAAATTATTTTATTTTCCTGAATTATATTTATTGTTTAATTTTCCACAACCTTCTTTCTATCCAACCCAAGGAAAGTTTTTGCGGTTTTATTGTATGAATCATACGAGACGAAAGGACTAAATTAGATATTCCTCCAATAACATCTGGGAATTTTGAAATCAACTCTTCCCCATATACAAAAAAATCCTCAAAGGTTTTAAAAGCAGAAAAAACTAGGAAATTATAGCGCCCAGTGCTTGCATCCAGCGCCCTTGAAATGCTGTTGTTACTATGAATATATTCCCTGATTTCTGACATGCGTGATTTTACTTCAATAAGAGAGACTACCAGATTATATCCAGGAGGAATGAACAAATTGGGAAAATAACATTTTGGCTGGGAAATTATACTTTCGTTCAACAAATTTTGGACTCTTTTTTTTACTGTCTTTCTGTTCAAGTCTAATTCGCGGGCAAGATATGAGTCGTTTCTTTGCACAAATTTTCCATGCATCAGATAATCAAGTATCTTAAATGTTTTTGAGTCAATTGTAACATTATTTAAATTCAAAAAACTTTGTTTTTTGAATTCTTTTTTGAAATTTTGAAAAAAGCAGTTTGGGTCGTATTTAAATGTCAATTTATTACTAAAAATATTGGCATCCGCGGGCACTCTTGTTTCACGCGATGGGATTTTACGATCAATAACGATTTGTTCTCTCCAAGAATGATAGGATTCAAGATCTTTAAAAAATTCAATTAAAAATGTATTATAGGGGCCTTCCATGCATGAAAAAGCTGCAAAAATATGGGAATCGTCTATGTA
>Ga0272441_10009358_pt1 | contig 15168 bp, 15 predicted proteins | sample SSMProp6N_FD_193582 | JGI IMG/M metagenome (GOLD analysis project Ga0272441, IMG submission 193582) | Marine sediment archaeal communities from Little Sippewissett salt marsh, Falmouth, MA, United States - SSM-Prop-6N | ecosystem: Environmental > Aquatic > Marine > Wetlands > Sediment ... | reverse complement strand
GAAATTAGGGAATTAATTTGGCAATTTGGTAGGCATTAAGGGCACTTGTTGTCGATAATTGCGTATTAACCTCATCAGCAGCCATCCCCTATGTAGGGACGACGCGTAATGAAGTAAGTTGGAACGCTTGGTAATCTGAAGCAGTCACTAGATGTTGGTTTCACTGTACACCAAGCGATCTAGATCAGTCATAACCCTAAATCGAGCCGAGTTAAGGTTTAAAATAGTTCACATCTATAGAATAACCTGATGATAAACTCGCTTAAAGGCGCTGGAAGTCTACTACGCAAAATATGATCGTGGGTTCAATCGTTCGTTCTTACAAGGAGATTAATCCTATATTCATGGTGACAATAATTTCCAAAAAATAATGAATTAAACAAAATCGAAGATATATCTAACTCTCCACGAATGATCACTTGGATCTGGTTGAAATGTCTCAGGAAACAGGATTTGGCCTGATCGCCTCGAACCCCCAGCTCGGATTGAGCCTCATGATCCTTGGCGGGTTCCTTGCGGCCAAGCTCTTTAGAACTATGAAAATTCCGGCCGTCACATCCTACATACTCTTGGGGATCGTGATTGGTCCTGCGGGCCTGAACATGATTCCAGGCGGAATCCTGTCTGCTTCTGGTTTTATCTCGGACGTGGTCCTGGGGCTTATCGCCTTCAGCATCGGGCGAAACTTCTCTCCTGGCCAGTTTGGAAGGATCAGAAGGCTCGTAATCCAGGTCTCGGTGATGGAATCCTTGGGTGCTCTGATCCTCGTGACTCTGGGTTTCATCATCTTCCTGGGCGAGCCGTTTCACATTGCGATCCTCTTTGGGGCAATCGCAACCGCCACCGCCCCGGCGGCTACCGTCATGGTGATCCAAGAAGCAAAAGCCAGAGGCCCACTCACAGAAACGCTTCTTGGGGTCGTGGCCCTCGACGACGCCTGGTCTCTTATGCTCTTTGCAATCTCGATGGTGATATCAAGGACCATCGCGTTGGGGGAATCTACAGGGCTCAAGATCTTCACTGAGGTAAGCTTCGCAGTAGTTGAGATCGGAGCATCTTTCCTATTGGGCGCAGCCCTCGCCTGGATCCTTCACCATTACGCCATCCGGGTCAAAGACACCTCCGACCTTGAGATCATGACTCTGGGCATAATCCTCCTCACCGTGGGAGTTGCAAGCTCCCTTGGATTTTCCGTCTTATTGTCCTGCCTTTCCCTTGGGATCGCGCTCATAAACATCGATTCAGAAGGCTTTAGGTTCTTTGACATAATCCACCCAGTAGATACGCCCCTCTACCTGATCTTCTTCGTCCTGGCAGGAGCGCTCCTCGATATCGGACTCTTGAGAGAAGTTAGCCTGATCGGCCTTGCCTACATCGTCTTCAGGGTGGCAGGCAAGATGATCGGCGCGTATATTGGAGCTGCCAGGCCCGCAGGGATGGGGCCAGTGGTTAGAAAGTACATCGGCCTTGGCCTAATTCCCCAGGCAGGCGTGGCACTGGGCCTGGCACTCGTGACAAGAGAACAGTTTCCTCTCGTTGGAAACCTGATATTCAATACCATCGTCGCCACAACAGTTGTCTTTGAGCTGGTCGGCCCCATCGCCACGAGAACTGCGCTCAGCCTTGCCAAAGAGCTACCTTCAGACGAGGAAAACCTCAAGACAACATAAATAGTATCAGATCTTGAAGAGTACATCAAACTTTCATCGTTAGGTGGTTGATTATGGAAGACGATTTCAAAAAAGCGGCAGAATTTCATGGCCACGTCTGCCCAGGGCTTGCAATAGGCTATCGGGTCGCAAAATACGTCAAGAACTTCTACGACAAATCCGAAGACGAAGAGCTGGTGGCCATCGTTGAGAACAACTCTTGTAGCGTCGATGCAATCCAGTATATGCTCAGTTGCACTTTTGGCAAGGGAAACCTCATATTCAGGGACTATGGAAAACACGTCTACACAGTCTACTCCAGAAACAAGAACAAGGCTTTGAGAATATACTTAAAAGACGTCCTTCCCAAGACTGATCCCGAGATGACGAAGAAATTCATTGCAGGCGAGCTGACTGGCGAAGAGCGTGAACAGGTCATAAAGTCAAGAGAAAAGAGCATGAACTATATCTTGGACGCCAGCGACGACGAGCTTTTCAAGGTCGAAGAAGTCGACATTCCCGAACCTCCAAAGGCGCGGATCTATCCATCTATAGAGTGCCAAAGTTGTGGCGAGACTTTCATGGAGATCAAGGGTCGCACCGCAAAGGGAATGACAGTGTGCAAGGATTGCTTCGAGAAATTGGTGGGGTAGGCCAGGAATCGTCCAAGTTAATCCCCTCATATTTTCGACTGCCAGGCGGCGTTTGGGCTGACTTGATCTGGCAGGATCGGCTTGATTAGATCCCGTGTCTCAATTGGCATTTTTCTTGCAACTCGCGACCATGAAAAATTCTCGCCTAGACCTCAATCCTCTGTAGATCGCGTCCGATCTCTACATTTGCGTCGGGTCCAAGACCTCTCTTCACGTCTTTTACCATCTCTTCTTCGTGCCCGATCGTCTCCGGGTATAGGTGGGTCAGAACTACTCGGTCCACCTCTTCGAAAACTTCACCCAATCGGCGAGGCGTCGTGTGGTTTGTTACCTCAAACGGCTCTGGAAAAGAGCACTCGTGGATCAAAAGGTCTACATCCATCGCCAGATTCGCCACAGAAGAGACCGGCTCGGTGTCACCTGAGTAGACCACGGCCTTTTTGCAGTACTCAACCCTGTAAGCGAGAGCAGGAACGCTATGAACCGCCTTTGCCGTCGCGATTCTGGCGCCCGAAACGTTGAACTCTTCCTCTGGCTCGACCTCGTGAAACTCGATATCGATATCTTTCAGGTAAGAATAAAGCCTTTGACAGTTCCTAAACCACTCTTCAGTCCCGCATGGTCCAAAGATCTCCATATCGCACACACCCAAAAGCCAACGGGCTTTCGAGAGGGCCAAAAGGTCGGAGACGTGATCTAGATGAAGATGGCTCAAAAAGGCAACGTCGATGTCAAGAGGGCCAAAACCTGCCTCTGCCAACCTGAGAAGTGTGCCAGCTCCACAATCGAAAAGCAGCGGATCTTTTGCCTTCACGACCAATCCTGCCTGAGATCGCCCCGAATGGGGTATGCCAACGCCAGTTCCAAGCAAGGTCACCTCGATGCTCATAGCGTTGGTATTAAGAAAAGATGGGCAATAGATATGCCGGTACGTCGATTTTAAGTACATCTAACGAATTTTGATCACCAGCGCGATTTGAAACTCAAGGTGATATATTTGCAAAAAAACGTGATCAAAGATCCAGGGTTGGCAGAAGAAGGCGAGAAGAGAATCGAATGGGCTCGGCGCCACATGCCGGTTCTCCAGAAGATCAAAGACGAGTACGAAAAAGAAAAACCGTTAGAGGGCGTCCGAGTAGTGGCCTGTCTCCATGTCACAGTTGAGACTGCAAACCTCCTTACGACTCTTGTAGCGGGCGGCGCAGAAATCTCAGTCACCGGCTCTAACCCTCTCAGCACTCAAGACGACGTGGCCGCAGCTTTGGCCAACAGAGGGATGCACGTTTACGCGTTCTACGGAGAGAACGATGCCAAGTATTACGAATGCATCGAGAAAGCTCTTGACATCAAACCCAACGTCACCCTGGACGATGGCGCAGACACCATCGCCACAATTCACAAAGATAAAAGAGACCTGGCAGATGAAATGCTTGGTGGATGTGAAGAGACCACCACCGGCGTCATAAGGCTCAAAGCATTGGCAGACCAGGGTGAACTTCTCTATCCTGTGATGGCGGTGAACGATGCCGAGACAAAGATGATGTTTGACAACAGGTACGGAACCGGGCAGAGCACGCTTCATGGAATAATGAACGCCACCAACTTCCTCTTTGCAGGAAAGAACGTGGTGGTAGGAGGATACGGCTGGTGCGGCAGAGGCCTCGCAAACAGGGCCAGAGGAATGGGCTCAAACGTCATAGTGGTCGAAGTCGAACCTAGAAAAGCTCTCGAAGCTGCAATGGACGGGTTCAGAGTAATGCCGATGATCAAGGCTGCACCCTTGGGCGACTTGTTCGTCACGGTCACAGGAGATATCTCGGTCATAAGAAAAGAGCACATGGACCTTATGAAAGACCAGACAATCATCTGTAACAGTGGCCACTTCAACGTGGAGATCGACATCAAGGCCCTGGAAGATCTCTCGGTGAAGACGACCGAGATCCAAAAGGACGTCGTCGAGTACAAGATGAAAGACGGTCGAAGACTCTACCTTCTTGCAGAAGGCCGCCTGATCAACCTCGCATCAGCTTACGGCCATCCGCCCGAAGTCATGGACATGAGCTTTGCAAACCAGGCCCTTTCTGTAAGGTACATCGCCGAAAACGGGCCAAGTTTGGAAAAGAAAGTCTATTCAGTTCCTGCCGAGATCGACCAGAGGGTGGCAAGGCTCAAGCTAGAAGCGATGGAAATAGAGATCGAAACCCTAACGCCTGAGCAATATGAATACCTCCACAGCTGGCAGATCGGAACCTAACGGCAGCGAGAGGTGTAACAGATGGACTTAAAAAGCGAATCTGTAGAGTCTTATCTTTGCGAGATGGCGGGCCAAAAGGTCCGGCTTCTTGCCATGAGCACTCTTGGCGAGACCATTCCAACCACCGAAGACGTGAAGGGTTTTGGCTATGGAAGCCCGGTCATGGTCGAATACGAGCTGGAAGGCGAAAGAAAGTCCGCGGTTCTTTCTACCATGCGGGTCCAGGAAGGCTTTGGCCACGACCACTTTTCGGATAGAGCCCAGGCTATTCTTTGGCAACATTCGACTTTTGATGCACTCCCCAAACATGCAAAGTCCATTGATGTGGGGTATTTCACTCAAGACGGCAATCTCAAGTCCTGTGGTTCTGCCGCAGAGTTCTTCCTTCTCATGGAAACGATCGAAGGAAAAGAGTACTTCTTCGATTTAGAACGAGTCAAAGAAGATGGCGCAACCGATCTCGATATCGAGAGGGCTCTGGCACTTTCTTCTTACCTTGCAGAGATTCATTCAGTCAAGAAAGATTCAGCGGCCCTCTATCAAAGGAAGATAAGAGACACCGTGGGCCATGGTGAATGTATCATGGGAATCTTGGACGACTACCCATCTCATCCCACCTTCTTAGAGCCAAACGAGCTTTGCGAGATCGAGAAGAAATGCGTTGAATGGCGTTGGAAGCTTAGGGAACAGGACCATAGACTCTGCCAGACACATGGCGATTTTCATCCCTGGAACGTGATGTTCAGAGAAGGGGCCGACTTTTCGGTTCTGGATCGAAGTCGTGGAGAATGGGGTGAAGCTGCTGACGACATAACCGCCATGACCACTAACTACATCTTCTACTCAGTCCAGAAAAGCCTGAAGTTAGAAGGCGGACTCGAAATGTTGTTCGAACAATTTTTCGAAAACTATCTTGACAAGACTGGTGATGAGCAACTGCTCCAGGTTATCGCCCCCTTCTTCGCCTTCAGGATGATGGTGGTGGCCAGCCCCACTTGGTATCCACTGTTATCCGACGATGTGAGGCGCGCGCTCTTCAACTTCGCCGAAAACCTCTTGGACGAGGATGAGTTCGACTACAAGGCAGCCAATCGCTATCTGAAGCGATGATCTGAATGAAACGCCTATACGCCTTCGAGCTTTCAGGCGAGCACCCCACCATTCCCAAGAGTGAGGCACTCGCCCTCCTGGAGATCTACTCTCTTGAGTACAGGGTGATCTCTTCTCTGGATCGGTGCCTGATAGTCGAGGCGAGCGACCTGGATCTTGATATCGGCGCTCGCCTTGCCATGACTCATCGCATTCTCCAGGTTCAGTCAATGGTCGATGCCGACCTGGAAGCGATTATGAATGCTGCTGGCGAGTTGGATATTCCAAAGCTGCGGTACAAAGTGAGGGCAAAACGGCTGGGACTCGCAACCCTTCCAAACGATCTTGTGGAACGAAAGGTGGGCTCTGTCTTGTGGGAAAAGGGGTATCAAGCAGACCTCAAGGACCCAGAAATCGAGATTAGAGTCCTCACTACAGGAGAGAAGGCCATCTTGGGTTTGGAGGTTGCCAGGGTCGACAGAGGAACTTTTGAGCTGCGTCGCCCCCACCTCAAGCCCTTTTTCCATCCCGGAGCGATGGGGCCCAGGATGGCTCGGGCTTTGGTGAACATGGCAAGGTTAAAGGCGGGCGAGAGGCTTTTGGATCCATTCTCAGGAACAGGTGGATTCCTGGTGGAAGCGGGCCTAATGGGAATTAGAGGCGTGGGCGTGGACGCGCAAGAATACATCGTTAGAGGCGCCAAGTCCAACCTTTCAGGTCTACCTTGTGATCTGGTGGCAGGCGATGCAAGGCGCATCCCTTTGCGATCTTGCTCCATTGAAGGTGCGGTATCAGACGTGCCCTATGGCAGATCGGCTCGCATAGAGGCGGGATCTAGGGACGAGCTTCTCGTCCGCAGTCTTGAAGAGCTCTACCGAGTGTTAATTCCAGGACGGTACATGGTCTTTGTGGATGATAGATCTATAGGATACGCAATAAAAAAATCAGGATTCAAGGTGATCGAGGTTCACGAGGAGAGGATCCATCGTAGCCTGACCCGACACGTATACATCTCTTGCCGCTAATAACTATCTAATATTTAATTTTAAGATTTATATATAAAATAAAATTTACTTATTTATGTTTTTACGTACGATTAACTATTAATAGTGCAAAATTGATATAGCCCCATCCTTACCATATGGTGAATCCCACCAGTCTTTGAAAGCAAATGGCTTGGTGTGCCATCTGGAAACTTTTTGAAATTATCATAAGGAAGATGACGTTATGTCACCAAATGAGATATATGCAATTGCAGAGGAACAGCTCAAGTCCTTTACCCGATCCAAGATTCGAACTCAGATCATGCTAAGCCTCTTGGAACGGGCAAAAAGCTCATCCGATTTATCAACGGAGACTGGAATCCGAAACACCACGATCTTACATGCCATAAGAGACATGAGCGACTCGGAGATCATTACCAGAACCGGAGATGGATATGACCTTACCAACTTGGGCAAGATGCAGGCATATCTGCTGGACGATATGGTCAATTTCGTTCAGATAGTAGAAAAGTACCGACATTTTTGGAAAAACCACGACATAACAGGGATTCCCACTAAATTAATACCAAGAATGGGGATGCTCATCGAATCCGAGATCATAGAAGGAAATCCTGCTGAGGTTCTCAAAAGTCAAGAGTATTTCATATCAGAGCTCAGTAACGCAAAGATGATCCAATGTGTATCTCCCATAATAGTGCCAGGATATGCTGAAGCCATTGCCACCGCCCTGATGAACGGTGCCGAGGTCGATCTGATCCTGACTGGGGAGATCCTCGATATCGTGGCCGAAAACTATTCAGACTTGCTAAATGAGCTGCTCAAGCTTGAAACCTTCAGGCTGTATCGGATCGATACAGACGTTACGGTGGCGTTCACAGTCACCGATAAGATACTCGTGTTGGGGCTTTTCAGGATGGATGGTGGATACGATGTCGGAACGGACCTCAATTGTATCGGGGATTCGGCCAGGGAATGGGGCAGCGAGCTTTTTGAATGTTATCTGAAAATATCTGAGGAGATAGAATCCTTATAATCTACCCGTCCTTTTTTAGTTCAGGTTTTTTGACATGTACGGCCCTTCGAGTCGGTACCCATGACGTCGATAATAAGGTCTTGCCCCAATCCCGCTGGTGACGGCCAATTCTGAGTAACCTGCATCTAGCGCCATCTCTTCAGCTTTTGCCAGAAGCTTTGCACCAAAACCCCTGTGCTGCCAGCCGCCTTTTTTCCCCAAAGGCATCATGGGTCCGTAGACGTGAAGCTCTCTTACCCTTGCTGTTTTGCTCAGCCTCAGCCTCAGAAAACCGGCCAGAGTTCCGTCCTTTCCCTCGTAGGACAAGAACCGTTCCTCGCCACCACAGGCTCGATATCTGATATGAGTGACGGATACCTTTATTTCGGAAATGCCTCGAAGTCCTGCTTCACGACACCGGATGCATCGGCACATTTTCCCTCGCGTCATCAGATTTCCTTGTGCCATCTGGCGAAGGTTGCTCTTTTTCACCCCTGCAACGATCTGGTGAGCCGGTATGTCTCTTTGAACCCTCTGGATCCTGGTATATGGTGGGACAAACTCTTTGATCTGGGATATGAGCTCTGCGGCCTCGTCCCCCTCAAGTGGGGCGTACTCACCCTTTTGGTAAAGCTCGTGAAGCTCGGTCCCTGCCACCACCAGGGTAGGATAGATCTTGAGATAGTCCGGCCTGAAATTCTCGTCGTCAAAGAGCGTTCTGAAGCTTTCAAGGTCGATCTCGAAGTTTGACCCGGGCAATCCTGGCATCATGTGAAACCCTACTTTCAGCCCCGCTTCCCGAAGATCGCAGTTTGCGCGTACGGAATCTTCAACCGTGTGGCCTCGTCTCATCTTTTTTAAGATTAGGTCGTTTGTGCTCTGGACTCCGAGCTCGACCTTGGTTCCGCCAAGATAGAGGATATTTGCTATCTGAATGGGCGTGCACCAGTCAGGCCTCGTCTCAAAGGTGGTGCCCACGTTTCTCACCCGGGCAGATTCGTTCTCGTTTGCAACTTCCAAGAAGCTCTTTCGTCTTCTGCAAGATTTGACCTGGACAGGATAATCATTCATGGCCTCAATACACCGCTTCACGAACCAGTGTTGATACCCAAGTGGCCTTGATGTTATCGTCCCGCCCATGATGATGAGGTCGACCTTGTCGAGGGGGTGACCTATCTGATCGAGCTGGGTGAGCCTCGCAAAGACTTGATTGTAAGGATCGTAGTTGTGCTGGCCTGCCCTGAGTGCTGCAGGTTCCCTTCCCGTGTAGCTCTGGGGCGTTGCAGGCATCTCTTTTAGCCCGACTCCGCCAGGACAAGGGACGCAGACCCCGTGAGGACAGGGCGCAGGCGATGTCATGGCTGCAACTACCGCAACTCCAGAAAGGGTGCGAGTGGGCTTTCTTACGAGGAGTTTGAGACGATCTCGCTCATCATATTCCGCATGGGCCAATATGTCTGCGTTCTTGGGAAGGCTCGATAGGCAAAGCCTCTTGCTAACCTTCCGTTTCCATCTTTCCAGCTCTGATTGATTTGAGACGTCTCCGGATAGGACTGCATCCACGATCTCTCTCAAGGCGGAATCGAGATCGTTGCCAGGATCACGACTGTGTTGGGTTCGTCGAATCGAGTCATTTGGTTTGCTATTACTTATTGCCATCTTGCCCTTCCAGATCGTCAGATTGGCTTATTTCACCCAGTGGACCGCCTCCGCCATGTCCTGACCTGATGGGGGGGTGGGCTTTTCGTCGGGCCAGCCCAATGTGATTATGGCAGTTGGGATTAATCGCTCGGGGATGGCCAAAACGTCTTTTACGGCCTCGTCATCGAAAGCCCCAGTCCAGCAAGATCCAAGTCCCGTGTTTTGAGCAGATAGGAGAATACAGGTGGCAGCAGAGGCCGCATCCTGGATGCAGTAGAGATGGCCTCGATCACCGTACCGTCTTTCAGACTTCATCGGATCTGCGCAGACCACTATCAGGACGGGAGCTTTTGCCACATGTTCTTGGCCGTAGGCGGCCATCGACAACATCGTCTTGATTTCAGGGCGGGTCACGACGAAGTATTCTCTTGCCCTGAAGTTTCCTGCAGAGGGCGCGGTCTCGGCCATCTCCAGGATAGATTCGACCACATCTTGCTCGATCGATCGATCTTTGTATTTCCTGATCGACCTTCGACTCTGGAGCGCGTCCTTGAGGTTCATCAATTGGAGATCGACCCGAAGATATAAAAATCTCGCCTAGACCCTCCTCCTTGGATGAGGGGCAAAAATATAAAAGCTCTCGATCTCTCCAGAGGCGTGTGGTGTACTTTCCGATGATAGATATTGCAATTCCCAAAGGAAGCTTGGAGCAACAGACCCTCCAGCTCTTCAAACAGGCAGGTCTTGAAATCAAGAGGACTGAACGCGAGTACAACGCCAGGATCAACGATCCTCGAATAGGGAAAGTGAAGATATTAAGGCCTCAGGAGATCCCAACTTACGTTGCCAAAGGGTACTTCGACCTTGGCATATCTGGAACCGATTGGATCAAGGAATCTGAATCTGACGTCGTCACTGTTGCAGAGCTTGACTACGGAAAACAGGGGCCTGGCAAGGTCAAAGTGATCGTGGCAGTTCCGGAAAGCCAGAACGCAAAATCCGCAAAGGACGTCCTTCCTAATAGCAGGGTCTCTACAGAGTACCCCAACTTGACCAAGAAGTTCTTCGACGATCTCAGAGTGCCGGTTGAAATCCAGTACTCTTATGGGGCTACCGAAGCCAAGGTTCCTGAACTTGTAGATGCTGTGGTCGACCTGACCGAGACTGGATCTACCTTGAGAAAGAACGGGCTTAAGATCATCGACGTGATTTTGGAGTCCACTTCTGAACTCATCGCCAACAAAGAAAGCTGGAACGACCCCGAGAAGCGAGAGGATATCCTGGCCGTGGAAACGTTGCTCTTCGCGGTGACAAGAGCAAGAGGCAAGGTCATGATCGCCCTGAACATTCCCGAAGATAAGATCGAAGATCTAGTATCGCTCCTGCCGAGCATGAAACGGCCCACCATCTCTAAGCTCTACAACTCTGGCTATTACGCAGTCCAAAGCGTAGTCGACAGGTCGCAGGTAAACCTCCTCATACCCGAGCTGAAGAAGGTGGGGGCAGAAGACATCCTGGAGTTAGACATTACCAAGATTGTACCTTGAAAACGTGGGCGCATAACCGACATCCATGATCAAAAGGCTCATGTCCGAAATATGAAAATCGATATGTTGCGATGCCATTCTCATGGAAAATCAAGTGGAAAATTGATGGCGGGCGTGAGGGGATTCGAACCCCCGATCTACAGCTTAGGAGGCTGCCGCCTTATCCTGGCTAGGCTACACGCCCACAACGCCACGACTTTGAGGGGGGACACTCATATATCAACTTTTCTGGAGACGAAAGCGCATCGGCGCGCGCAACTATCGATTCGCCAAGGTAGAGCTCCTGATCCCTGCAGCCGTATCTGTAGACTGTGGTCCCTTTGCATCCAAGCTTATAGGTAAGCTCGAAGATTTTCATGACGTCTTCCGCCTGGGCTTCGTTAGATAAGTTCACGGTCTTAGAGACGGCGTTGTCCGCATATTTCTGGAAGGCTGCCTGCATCCGGACGTGCTGTTCTGGCGAAACTTCCATCGCCGTGACGAATATGTCCTTTAGACTCTTTGGGGCTTTCACGTCCTGGAGAGTTCCTTTTTCTGCAACCGTTTTCATCAGCGTTGGGCTGTATACGCCCCATTTTTTGGCCATCTTCTCAAAGTGTGGGGACGTGACCACCACGGCCTTTTCGCCCAGAAGGTTCCGCTCCCAACTTTCTTGACGCTTCCCTCGTCTCTATTGATATGAAGCTCATCACCCTTTCTGCGATGTCGAGCGCGTCTGTTGAATTGTAAGAGATCTCCATGTCGATCAGCATCTCTGCAAACCCCATCATGCCGAGCCCGATTTTTCGGGTCTTGAGAGTGGCGTCTTCAATGGCCAAGAGGGGAAACGGTTTCATCTCGATAACGTCGTCAAGAAACCTGACTGCAAGAGAGACCACATCGCCGAGCAGATTCCATTCGATCGATCGATTGATGGGATCCAAAAATAGTATTCCAGGATCGCCCCGCATCCAGGCAGTCGTGGCGATCTCCCTTAGAAGGTGGCGCGCGTCGACGGAATCCGAAACGTCGCCAGTTCTGGGGTTAATCAGCTCAAGTTCTTGACCAATCGTGGCTTTCTCTCAGATGGTTCCTACGGCAAAACGCTGTGAGTGTATGTGGGGCTGCAAGTTGTGGAGTGGGTTACGGTGCAGGTATCGTGTGTTGGCGTAGGACATGTGTAACAACAGGTAGATCCGCAGGTGTAGTCGTAACAAGTGGCATCGCAACATGTGTAATCGTAGCAGGTTGGACCACAGCAAGTATAATCATAGGTAGCGCCACAAGTGTATTCGTAGCTTGTTGGACTGCAACATGTAGAGCCACAAGTGTATTCGTAGCTTGTTGGACTGCAACATGTAGAGCCACAAGTGTATTCGTAGCTTGTTGGACTGCAACATGTAGAGCCACAAGTGTATTCGTAGCTTGTTGGACTGCAACATGTAGTGCCACAAGTGTATTCGTAGCTTGTTGGACTGCAACATGTAGAGCCACAAGTGAGGCCGTAAGTTGGGCCGCAGATATATTCGTAACTTGTGGGGCAACAGCAGGCTTGATATGTGCCAGGTCCAGTAAGGCTGCATTTTGAGCTGCCAGTGTCAGCACACGTATATGAAGGGCACTTCAACGTCTCAACGTCCATGCTTCCGTAATTCCATCCGGCCATAGACGCACCGTCGGGAAGAAGGTACATTCCCTCTACCGCCTGGTTCAACCTCAGATCGTATAGAGGCGAATGTTCGTTCCCAGAGGCACCAACTTCCAAGATCGGAACGCTTAAGACAACCCCTGCTACGATCAGAATAGAAACAAGATTTACAATTTCCGTTTTTCTCATCTACATACTCCCCTTTAACACCTACAGTATGATACCCAACCGAGATCGATTTTGTTCTGACTGGGCACAAATATCCCTTGTTTGAGTCTCCCGTCCGCCGGTTTCTATACCTGCTTGACGGTCTGGACCTTGGCCGAAATATCGCCAAAACTTGGGCATGCTGGTCTATGTATAACTAACTTATTCCACAAATAGTTGCCGATGACCGACACATAAATCTTGTGAAAACGCCCATAGCTGCAAGTTTGCACAAGCTGGACGAAAATCGATGTGTTACGATGCCATTTTTGTGTGAAATGTCCATGAGCGCTTCTGCGGAGAATCGGGAGATGGGCCGTTGCGGTCCAGCACCCCCTGACACCTCTTCACAAACAACATCGACTTTGGTGATCGAACTCGAGCGTCATTCCACCGGTGGATAGACGAAAGCTCCATGCTCTTCGAGGTCATAATCAGAGCCCAAAAATCCCTTCAGGAACTCTTCGTGGATTGCGTCCACGTCCATGTCCTCAAACTCCTCTGGATAAAGCCACTTGGCCATTGCCACCGCGCCTATGACCAGCTGAGGACCTACTGCGAAATCGCCTGAGATGACATGGACCCTTCCGTTCTTTACAGCCTCCAAGTTATCAAAACCAGGCACATCCATGATTTTGTCACGATAGTCTTTGAGGGGTGTATCATCGTCCTTTTTGTACCCAGCCCCATAAGAGAGGCCAACGATAACATCTGGGTTCTGAGTCATCACCCACTCAGACTCCACATCACCATTGTATTCGACGTAACCTTGTGCCACGTTCACTCCGCCAGCTACATCACAGAGGTCTGAGTAACCAGTATCTGTGGCGTAAGCCCACCTCATGATCTGCACTTCGCCGGATCGTTCCCTTTCCATGAAGACTAAAGGTCGGTCCTCTTCAGGAATCTCAAAGACCCTTTCTTTCACCGTGTCCATGTAAAGATCGTACCATTCGGTGTAATCTTCTGCTGCGTTTCTATCGCCTATGAGGTAGCCAAGCTTTATCATCTCTTCTTTTATACCTTTGGCTCTGGAAAGGTCAAAACGTATTACGGCCACGCTACCGTGCAGTTTATCTTCCAGCTCGGCAGAAGTAGGCATGTTCGTAAAGGTCACGATCAGATCAGGATCCAAGATGATTATCTGCTCTGCATCTGGCTCTCTCACTTTCCCAACAGAAGGCAGCTTGCAAAGATACGGAAATAGGAGCTCTCGTTCGATCACGGTATCGTCGACGCCCACAATCATCTCCTTTCCGCCAAGGGCGCAGATCGCGCTGGCGTGGCGCATGTGAAGAGAGATTACCCTCTCGACAGGAACGTTTACTGTCATGATCCGCCCCACAGAGTCTATGAGGGTGATCTTGGCCGCTTCGCCGTCTATGATCGCTTCTATCTGGGTGATGTCCTCTTGATTTATCTCGCCGTCATAATTGGCGTCTGCAAGTTCAGTTGCCTCGTTAATTTCGTCGATTATTCCCTGGACGTATTCCACATCGTCCTCATCGATGACGTCGTCCATGTTGGCATTCCCGAATATATCCAAGGCATCAGTTGCTGCCAACGCGATTCCAGAATATAAGAACAATATCTGTATCAAAAGTGTTAAAGTCGTTCGTCTCATGTTGTCCCCCTTTTTAGCTAGGTAATCAAGTATTGGACCATCGGGCATTCTTGGATTGATTCCTATTTGTCTGAAGGATGCAAAGATGGCCCGTTGCCGTCCAATTGTTGTTCATGGATTATATTTATGGCGAACCACATATTATAAAAAGAAAATGTGAATATAAATGGCTACATATCTCCAAATCCTCACAAAGGTCAAATCGGAAGCAATATCCTCCGCCCTTTATGCGCTAAGACCTCGACATCCACCACGTAAGCGTCTTTGATGTTTCTTGGAGTCATCACTCTCGGCAGGAGGTCCATGAACCACCACGTTTCCAGCAAATTCTTCTTTTTCGCCACAAATCTTGCCCGTTTTATTCCCGCCCCTCGTTTTTGATGATTTATTAGCATTTCATATGTTCAATTGAGATCCTAGTATCACAAATGCCTGCGTGGTTATAAACATTTCCTTTCAGATAACACGAAATTAGATGTGAAATGAAATATATAGTGCTTAACGATACCGTTTGGAATTTGTCCTATTCGTATCGTTAAGCACTATTCTGGCGAGAACCGATTAGACTCATTTGGTCGGTTCTCAACTATAATAGGTACTAACAAAGCGCAGATCGGGTGCGTCAACTCCGGGGCTCGGCTGAGGTCGGCGCATCCAGCAGCGCATCCTGCTTTTCACCAGACCAATTTCCAGGCCAGAACGACGACGAAGGGGGCGTAAACTACCCCCCTTTGAAGAGGGGGGCTTTCTGTAGCCCTGGAACGTTTTCTGCCTCGATTAAGCAGAACAATCCCGGACCTCCAGGCTGGTTTACAACAGCCCCAAGATCAGCAATGTTCTTTGCACCGTTGAAGTCTGCAT
>Ga0272441_10009357_pt1 | contig 15169 bp, 19 predicted proteins | sample SSMProp6N_FD_193582 | JGI IMG/M metagenome (GOLD analysis project Ga0272441, IMG submission 193582) | Marine sediment archaeal communities from Little Sippewissett salt marsh, Falmouth, MA, United States - SSM-Prop-6N | ecosystem: Environmental > Aquatic > Marine > Wetlands > Sediment ... | reverse complement strand
TTATTACTTCAAAAGAAGAAGCCTTCTTCCCTCCTGAACAAAGGGGCGCCTGAATCAAAAATAAAATCTCTTCTGTTTTTTGTTTTCTTGAGTGTCCTTTTTATCCCTGTATGGATTCAATCAAAATTTTATCCCATGGGAGGATGGGATGCCTGGTCTGTCTGGAATTTTAAGGCAAAATTTCTTTTCCTCTCCATGGGCGAGTGGAAGAATCTTTTTGACGTCAGGCTTTGGCGTACAAGCCCCCACTACCCGCTTCTTCTGCCATTGATCAACATCTGGGGATGGACTTTTGCAAAAAGCCCATCCTCTTTTGTCCCGCAGTTGACATCTGTTGTTTTCACATTTCTGGTAGCAGGCCTTTTATTCTCAACATTGAAAAGTTTTACAAAAAATGCTTTCAGTTTATTTGCTCCTCTCTTGCTTATCACTCTGCCTTTTTATAATACACTTGCAACCAGCCAGTATTGCGACATTGTCCTGAGTTACTATTGCCTGGCAAGCGTATATTGTCTCATCATGACAATCCATTTGAATAAATCTTCCTATGCGTTCTTGGCAGGCGTATTTACCGGAATGCTGGCTTTTACAAAACCCGAAGGCCTGATTGCCTCTCTTTTGTTACTGGCCATAGGACTGACCCAATTCTTATTATTTGAAAGGAAAAAAATCCAGTTAAAAACAAAAAGAGCCCCCTTGCTCTTCTTATCCCTGGGAGCATTGCTCGCGTTCCTTCCTTCTATCTTTTTCAAATCATTTTGTTCTCCAGGAAACCAAACATTCATCAACGGTTTCATGTCGGAAAGCAATCCTGTAAGCCTTTATCGTTTGAAAATGATTTTTGCCTTTCTTCTGCTGGAACTGAAAAGCGGCAAATGGAATGGAATATGGATTCTTCTGGTTTTGGGCCTGGTTCTAAGCAAAGGAAGGTGCTTTTCAAAAACAACAAGCCTTATCCCTTTTTTTGCATTCACTTATGTGACCGTTGTTCTTTTTTACTATTTCTTAAACACCTACTTCTTAATAGACTGGTGGCTCTCCGTCACATTAAGCCGAATTCTTTTCTCTTTGCTTCCCATTCTTCTCTTCTGGATGTTTGCTAGCCTATGGAAGGGCGACAAAAAGATAAGAAAAAACGGCTAGCCAAAAACTTCTATCGCTCATTGACCAGCCGTTTTTCTATTAAGGTCTTTCTATTTTAAGAATTGTATATTTCACCATCCCGGAAGGAGTTTCAATCTCTACCTCTGCTCCTTGGGGTTGACCCATGAGTCCTTTCCCGATAGGAGAGAATATAGATAGTTTATTATTCTCAAAATCAGCTTCTGGAGGAGCGACAAGCATGTATTTGACTTCTTTGCTGCTGCTCTTCTCTTTTAAAGTAACGATAGCACCAATATAAACTTTATCCGATGGGATATTCTGATCTTCAATGATCTTAACCCCTGTTAAAGTCATCTCCAGCTCGGCAATGCGTGCTTCACAATGGGCCTGGGCTTCTTTGGCGGCATCGTATTCTGCATTTTCTGAAAGGTCTCCTTGGAGCCTGGCTTCCCCAATCGCTTTAGAAATTCTCGGACGTTCGGACGTCTTTAAATATTCTAACTCTTCAGTTAACTTTTCAAAGCCTGCTCTTGTCAAATAAACCTCTTGAGACATAATAACTCCTTTACATATTCTCGGCGGCTTTCATCATAATAGGAAGAATTTCCTGCGCTTCTTGTTTGGTCAACCTTCCCAATTTTGCAAAGCGCCATTCTCCTGTTTGTCCCATATTTTCACGGGAAAGTTGTAATTTTTTTTCTCCTCCATTATATGAAAATACGCCAACGCTAATTCGTGTATCTTCAAATTCCTTGACTTCTTTGAAGGATTCAACATCTAGTGATTTGTCATACGGCATCTGTGTAACCTCCTTTTTAAAATCCCGGCAAGCCAGGCATTACCGAAGCCATCTTGGAAGCAGCAACATTTTGAGATTTTTTAATTGCCGCGTTCATGCTTCTTAATAAGTTGTTTTCCAAATCCTGTTTTCCTTCCCGACCCAATAAGCTCTCGTCTATATCGATAGACTGAAAACTCTGTACCCCACTAATTTGTATTCTAATCCCATGGACTTCTTCCACTTCGACAACTTCTCTTTCAAGGTCTTTTTTTATCTTTTCGGCTTGGCTTTTGAATTCCATCAATTGCTTCATTTTATCAAACATCTTTTTTCCCTTTCCAAAATCTCTCTGTTTTAGCTATGAGCATCTTTAACGTTATACTTTAAAATATATATTCTTTCAAGTATTAATATTTCTACTATTTTAAACTATATCCCAAATCAAATAAGCTTTGTACCAAAAAGGGCCTTAAAAATATAATCAATAAAAAAGCTATGATCGGGGAAATATCAATCCGCATATAGGGAAGATACCTTCTAATCGGCTCTAAAATAGGCTCTGTCGTAGCATACAGAAAACGGACAACCGCATTATAGGGATCCGGATTCACCCAACTGATCAAAGCACGGATAAGAATAAGCCAATAGACGATTGTTAGAATCGTATTAACGACAACCGCAAGGGCAATAAATAAATTCCCGATAACAAACATAAATATTTCCTTTCCTCTCAATCATATAATCCATATGATATGATGCTAAAAAACTTTAAATAAATTTCCTTCAATGACCCGCTGCTCAATCCTCTGCATCAGGCGTCTTACCTCAACAGAAATGTCCTTAAGCTCAATCGATATACCTTGGATATCCCCAATAACAATGTCAATGGCCTTTCCTGCTTCAAGAAGGGCAACCGCCGCCTCCCCAAAGGTTTCAGCCAAATTCTGAACATCCAACGGGTCCTCTCCAATAATCGCTTGGTCTAAATCTTTGCGCCAAAAATTTGGAGCCGTCCTTATTTCAATAATTTTTTCTCCCAAAACGCCTTCTGTGATAATGGCAACCTGCACCCCTTTGTACAATTGTCTTCTGTAGCGCTCATAGAGATTCATGACCACTTTTACGCCGCGCCCCTGTACTTCGCGATCAAGAAAATCGATATTATAAACAGTCCCTACCGTTACCCCGGAAAGCCGAACAGGAGCTCCTTCCGCCAAGCCACCAACTTCACGAAACAAAGCTGTCATTTTGAATTTCGGCTCCGTGAATCCCTTTTCAACGCCTATAATAAAAACAACGCAAGTTATCAAAACAACACACAAAACAAAAAATACGCCTGCAAGAAATTTTTTCATCAAATCTTTGCTTTTCATACCTTGCTCCTATTTCTCATAATTCTACCCAACGATTAATTTACCATTGAATTCAACCAAAAAATTCTTTAACAAAATGATCTTGGGACGCCACCAATTTATCAGGATTGCCTTCTGCGACAATAGCCCCATCTCGAATCAAAATCAGACGATCGGCTATGCGCAGGGCATTTTGAATGTCATGCGACGTAACCACCGTCGTACAATTCATTTGCACCTTAATATTTTTAATAAGATCCGATATTTCTCTGCTCTTAATGGGGTCCAATCCGGATGTCGGTTCATCACAAAAAAGGATCTTAGAGTCCAAGATAATCGACCTGGCGAGCGCTGCCCTTTTATTCATCCCTCCACTGAGCTCGGAGGGGTATTTTTCTCCTGCATCCTCAAGCCCCACCATTGCCAGTACTTTTTGCACCTTTTTATCAATGGCCTCGGCCTTCAATTTTGTATGCTCCCTTAAAGGAAACGCAACGTTTTCGGAAACCGTCATAAAATCATAAAGGGCCCCCTCCTGAAAAAGATAACCTATTTTTTCTCGTATTTTTAAGAGCCTCTTCTCGGGAAGGCATGTAATCTCCTCCCCATCAATAGTGATCGTCCCTTGATCCGGTTTCATCAACCCAATCATATGTTGCAGCAATACACTTTTGCCCGACCCGCTCTCTCCCAGAATAAATAAGAGTTCTCCCTCGTTGATCTGAAAATTGATGTCTTTCAGAACAACCTGATCATGAAATCCTTTAACCAGTCCTTTTACGGATATCATTCGTATCTCTTTGTAAAAATCCGATATTTATTATTAGCAAATTTTGTATACAAACGGTTATACGGTCGGACATCTATCTTTTCAATGAAAAATTGAACGCCTTTGTACTCTCCCATCAAATGAACTTCCGCATCAATGAGGACATTTACCCTGTCTTGAGGATACCAAAGCTCCCCTTCAAATTCTATGGGATCACCATTTCTGAGCCATTCTGCCTCGCCTGAAAGCGGGATCTTGTAGCTTGGCATATTTCCAATGTTCCCCTTGGTAGTTTCACATCCCCCAAAAGCAAAAACACAAATCAATAACATGCCCCCAAAAAGTATGCCTTTATTTTTCATATTCCTTACCCCCAAAACGTTAATATGATCTTGGTTAAAATAGTATTTGAGATAACAACCAAAATATAAGACAGAGCCACGGCTCTGGTTGTATACTTTCCAACACCCAGTGAGCCGCCCTTGGTGCGAAACCCTTGATAACAGCATACCCAACTGATGATCAGAGCAAAGAAAAACGTTTTTATAAAACCACTGAAAAAATCAACATAAGCAATGGATTTCAATGTCTGCTGGATATAACTTGCCGAGGGGATGTTCGCATCAAAAACACCAACCACATACCCTCCGAATATACCTATGACTTCCGAAAGAACAACGAGTCCAGGCAAAACCAAAAAGGATGCAACCATCCGGGGAACGACAAGAAACTCAATGGGATCTACTCCCAGTGTCTGTGTTGCCGTAATCTGGTTATTAACGTTCATGGTCCCCAATTCGGCGGCAATACGCGCTCCTGCTTTTCCTGAAAAAATAAATGAGCTAAATACCGGCGAAAGTTCCCTGACCAAAGACAAAGCAACAAGGTGTGCCACATACTCTTTGGCTCCAAAGCGGCTCAGCATAACATACCCTTGAAGGGCCAAGACAGCCCCAGAGGCAAAAGAAGCCATGGCAACAATGACAACCGACTGAATCCCTTGTTCATAAATTTGTTTTAAAACTTCTCCCCAACGAACCCGGCCCGTGAGCACATGCCAAACAATGTCTCCCAAAAAAAACAAGGCATCGCCCACCTTAACAAAAAAATTAATTATGCAACTCAAAATAATTGTCATCAAGCTTTCCTAAATGATTTTTTATGATTTCTTCCTCAACCATATATCCTTTAACTCTGAATTGATCTTTGCCGCTAGACTACCTGATAATTTCTTTTTCCCTATATCTATTAAAGCTTCTCTCTTCTTTTTGCCTTTGGCGGACGATGCCGACCAACGGCTTTTATCAAGAAATTCTTTCACCTGACAAACTTGCGCTCCCAACGCCCTCACATAAAATCGAACATCCTTATCATTGGTGACAACAACTGTGTTTTTCCTGTTTTTTGTTTTATCAACTAAATCCTTTATTTTTTCGTCCGCCGAATGACCACTCGTAAACAATATTCTTGCACAAGAGCTTGCTGTAGACCCAAAAACGCCCGGTTTTCCATCAAAAATTATCGTAACCTTGTTGTTGACGCTTCCTTGCGGCTTTTGGGTCTCAACAATTTTAATAAGACCCTTGCGGCCCTGTTCAAGATCCTTCTCCGCTAGCAGAGATGTTTGCTTAATCACATTATAACCATCTAATATAAAGTGCAATGCCATAACTTATGGTTACTGGGGACTAGTTACTGCTTACCAGTTGCTGGCAGTCCCTAGTCTCCAGTCCCTAGTCCCCAGCCCCTATTAGAATTGTGTCCATTCAATCTTCATCAATCAGTTTTCGTAACCATAAAGAAAATCCATCCAAAAAGACCTACAATCACCATAAACAAAAAATTAACCAGACTCATGCTGACGGCGACACCCGAGGCAACGCCGACCTTGGCAAAAAGAAACGCGGTCCCCGCCTCTCTGACACCCAATCCTCCAATAGAAGGAAAAGAAGAGGCCACACAGATTAACGGAACAAAGATCAAAAAATAAATAAAAGAGATATCCTGATGCAAAGCCTTGGCAATAAAGTAAAAAGTCACCGCAAGAAATATTTGTCCCAAACAAGACATGCTGACGGCTTTGACAATCGTGATTTTATTATCTTTAAGAAGAACCACATCGTAATGCATGTTCATGAGTGCGCTTTTGAATTTTGGAAAAGCAGAGAAAATCCTGCAACAAAAGGAATACACTTTTTCATTGAAAAGAACAAATGCTGTTGTAACCGAAACCACGGCCATCCCAACGATCGAAATAGACAATGACAAATCATTAATATAGCGAAATCCTAAAATGAATGCCACTGTTGCAACCACAACCATGCCGGCGAATCCACTCAAGCGATCCAACAAAACAGATCCCACGACGGCAGGTTTCTGAGAGCTGTTGCTGCAAAGTCCCACGGTTTTGATAACATCTCCGCCAATCGCACTGGGAAGAAACAAGTTCCCAAACAACCCAAGAAAGAAAAATCGCCAGAGTTTCAAAAGAGAAGCTTCAATCCCTAAAGCAACAATGTAAAGTCTCCATCGAAAAATCAGAAAAGAATGCAAAACAAGAAAAGTAGCAAGTGCATAGAAAAAATATTTCAATTCAGCTGTTCTAACAATATTTGCTGTTTTTTCCACATCGATTTTCGTGTAAAGATAAAATAAAAGAAGAGCGCTTAATCCGAAACGAAAAAGTAAAGATAAAATGTTTTTTGTTTTCTCGCCAAGTTGCATACGCATCCTTTCACATACTTAACGTTGATAGGACAAGTTTTCCAAACACGCCGCATATCCTTCTTCAGCAAAAAAGGAACTTCTCGTCAAAGGAGAGCTCATCACGTGCCGAAATCCCATCTGAAGAGCTATTCGTTTATATTCATCAAATTCTTCGGGAGGAACATATCTTTTGACCCGACAATGACGTTGTGACCGACTGGGGGCCAAGTATTGCCCTACCGTTAAAATATCACACCCTACTGCGAGTAAATCCCGCATCAGACCCAAAATCTCCTGAATGTCCTCCCCCAAACCAACCATAAACCCTGACTTTAAAAAAATGGAAGCATTCCATTCCTTTATCCTCTTAAGGACACCCAGGGACCGACGATACTCTGCCCGAGGGCGCACAAAAGGAAAAAGCCGTGCAACCGTCTCCATATTATGTCCTATCACATCAGGTTTGGCTTCAGCCATCGTTTTCAACACTTCAGGTCGTCCCATAAAATCCGGAATCAGCACTTCAATTTTTGTGGATGGATTTATCGACCGAACCTCTTGTATCGTTTGGACAAACTGACTTGCCCCCTGATCTTCAAGGTCATCACGTGTAACCGAAGTAATAACAACATAACGCAATCCCAACTTCTTAACAGCCAAGGCAACGTTTTTGGGCTCATTAGGATTGATCCCCCCAGGTCTTCCATGACGGACAGCACAAAACCGGCATTCCCTTGTACACGTATCCCCCAATATCATCAATGTTGCCACAGACCGTTGCCAGCATTCTCCTATATTAGGACAATGGGCCTCTTCGCAAACCGTATGAAGTCCTGTTGTATCAAGAAGTTTGCGCATTTTACTTATTTTTTTTGTATCAGGAATATCCTGTTTTAACCAGAAAGGTAATCTTTTTATTGTCGAAGTAGGGCTATCTTTAAGCATATCTGCTTATTTATAATGACAATTTGGATTGGTTATTGGTCCCTTTTGTTTTGGACAATTGCTTTTCAAAAACATCTTTATCTTTGGAATCGATATAATCAACAATGACTGTTCCCATCAAATGGTCGTATTCGTGCAAAAAAATTCTTGCCATAAGTTCGCTAAATTTCTTTTTTACGATTCGATTATCCTGATTGAGGTATTCGACTTCTATGGTCTTAGGACGTCGGATATCGACCGCAACCCCAGGAAAACTCAAGCAACCTTCTTCCATACGGCAAGACCCTTTCTTCTTCAAAATCTTAGGATTGGCAATAACGATTAGGCCTTCTCCGCTGTCCGCGACAAAAAGTTGTTTATTGATACCCACTTGAGGAGCCGCCAAGCCGACCCCTTGGGCTTCATACATGGTTTTTAACATCGAGCCAATAAGGATACGTTCGCTGGCACCAATAAAATCAAGCATATCGGATTTTTGATGCAGGCAAGGATCATCAAATATTCTAATCTGTAATCGTGTTGGTTCCATCTCTTATTTGCGTATTTTATTATTATCGTTGAGATAAATCGTTTTTGTTTTAAAACTTCGAGCTTCTTTTTGTTCCATCAAGACGTAGCTTAAAAGGATAACTTTATCTCCAATGGCCCCACAACGGGCTGCCGGTCCATTCAAACATATCTGGCCTGAACCGGCTTTACCTGCAATCGCATACGTTTCAAGCCTCACGCCATTGTTTAAATTCAAAACCTCTACTTTTTCTGAAGGAAGAATATCAACGGCCTTAAGTAACTCTTCATCAACAGTAATACTGCCTGCATAATAAAGTTCCGCTTCCGTAATCCGTGCATGGGCAATTTTTGACTTACAAAATGTTATTAACATTAACTACCTCCCGATGAACACCGATTTCTTCGATGCGAATCGCCCCGCGAGGACAAAATTTTTTGTCGGAGCAGGGATTTTTCCATATTATATTATTAAAAATTAACCTGTTACAATTCATTTACAAATGAGGATTGATTTTGGCCAATAACTGTTCTTTAGCCATCGCCCCTGTTATTTGTTCGGCAACCTTTCCATTTTTAAAAATCATCATATTGGGAATAGCCATGATGTTGTATTTTCCCGCTAAGATTTGAGCTTCGTCCACATTGATTGTGGCAACATGACACTTGCCTTCCATTTCCTTTGCTACTTCGTCAAGAATGGGTCCCATTATCTTGCAAGGCGCACACCATTCCGCACTAAAATCCACCAGAACCGGAACTTCGGACTGCAATACTTTTTCATCAAAATTCTGTTCATTAACATCCAACAAACTCATTGCTTTTCCTCCTAGATTAAAAATGTTAGAATCTTAGTAGATTAATATGAGTATACATATAGATAGGCATTATATATAGCAGAAACACTTATGGCAAGAATATTCTCAAGAGCCAGAAAATGACATCCGAAGGATCATCCTAAACCTAATCCTATCAGACCCGGATTGACCAAAAGCACAATTCCTAAGAGGATCATGATAATGCCACCGATAAATTTAATGATTTCCATTTGTCTTTGGGTTATCTGTCTTGCCCTGAATGTATAAATGAAAAGCATAATGATGACCAAAAGAGGCAACACATAAACCAAATTATAATAAAATAAATATGCATAATAGGCAAAAGTATTGTTTAATCCCTTGCCAGCCAAAATACTCGTATAAACAATAGGAAAACCTGCCGTACAAGGAAGCTCCACCAAAGAGGCCAAAGCCGCAAGTCCCAGGGAAGAGAAAATCAATAAAGGAAACGAGCCTGTCTGGATAATCTCCTTCATCCCCTGCATCCTTTTCATCAGAGGGCCTTTATGTTTTTCTGAAATCATCAAAGATATCCCTTTCTTAAAGAAAAAAAGTTCCTTGCAATTGATCACGCCCACTCCCAAGGCCATAATCGCAATCGTAATCCTCAGAGGGGTTACAAAACCAATATATTTCATCGCCTCAAGCCAAGCAGCCATAAACATAAAATAAAACACATATACCATGGCGACGAAACTAAAGGCAACCACATACAACCTTCTTTTAGAATCGGAAGTCGATATCAAAAGAGCCAAAAGACATGTCAAAACAAACATATTGCATGGATTAAACCCGTCAATGACCGCAATCAAAAAAGTGAAAACAAAAAGAGGCATTTTGTATCCGGATTCTTTTAAAAACTCCGAAGAAACATTTTTCGCCAAAACAAAGAAAATGATCAGTACACAAATCGAAATAGCAACGATCACAACATCCCGTACCCTAGCCTTTAGTTCCAATTTGACCGGAGCCCCTTTGCCTGTCTTGTAAACCCTAAAAAATGACAGCGACATCCCTAAGACAACCAAAATAAGTAACATCAGATACATTGAAGTTTCCATCGAAACAAAATTTGTTCTTTTTTCTGCCACAGAGGCTCCATTCCATTGCAGTTGCCAGTCTCCCAGCCGAACGGCATTTTCAAAATTAAGTTCCCCTTTTGAAATAGCCACCGGCTTTGGTAAAACTTTTCTATAAGAAACACCTTTAAGGGCAGCAGGAATATCATCACAAAGTAACAATTTTCTTAAAAGCTCACTATTGCCCTTCTTGCCTTTGAGCAAAACTCGGTTTTTTGTCCAGATGACGACATGCCCGGGCAATTGAGCAATATCTAGCTCATCAAAATTGATTTTCACTCCCTGCGGTGTATGAAAGGGGTTAGACGAAAGCCTGTGGACCTTTTTTGCAGAATCGATAACTTCATTTCTCCCTATGGCTATCGATTTTTCATTAACGATCAAAAAAGGAACCCCTGCCATTTGCCCAGATAAAAATATCGCATAATAAGCGTCCTTGACCTCTTTATTTTCTTTTCTATGACGATAGATTTCATATTCAAAGATAACAAGCCTTGGGTTTTCCCTTAAAACTTCCCTTAAAATGACAGAATCTGATTTTGCACAATTAGAACAACCAATGCCCGTTAAATAAACCGCACAAATAGGCCATTTCTCTTCACAATAAGCAGAAAAAGAAAAGGCGCTTAACAAAACAAGCGCAGTCAACAGGCCTGCGTAAAAAATATTTTTAAATGCCGTTGGTGTCTTTTTTATGCTCATATTATCCTTTTATTAATTTTGCAACTTCATTCATAATTTTCAGGCTATCATGTCGAACCAATTCTGTTTCATGCCCAACATCGGCAATGATCACTTTGGCCTTTGTTATTTTTGAAAGTTTTTGCAATCCATCCAGAGAGACCGGCCTCTGGTGTTTCTGCGCATATTCCTGCATGGCCTTGGCAGAAAGTTTCGTGTTAGATAAAATGATACTATTAAGATAATCACCCTTCATGTATCTTACAATTTCTTTGATGTGCCTGAAGGCATTGTAATGGGAGGTTTCTCCCGGCTTGGTCATCAGGTTGCAAATGTAAATCTTCTTTGCCCTCGTTTCCAAAAGGGCCTCGGGAATAGCTTTAACAAGAAAATTCGTAATCACACTGGTATAAAGATCCCCTGGGCCAATAATTACATAATCTGAGTTAACAATGGAAGAAAAAGCATCTGTTGTGCATTTCGTTTGAGGTTCATGCCAGATTTCCTGAATCGAAAGATCAGGATTTCTATCTTCGGCCAAGTCGATTTTGCTTTCCCCCTCAATAACGCTTCCGTCTTCAAAGCGGGCACATAACGTTGTCAGATTATCCGTAACTGGAAAAACGATGCCCTGCGTGTTTAATATATCGCTGATCGTTCTGACCGCTTCGGGAACAGATCCTTTGATCTCCGTTAAAGCAGTCAAAAAAAGGTTCCCCAAATTATGCCCGCTGAAATGCCCGCCCCGTTGAAAACGGAATTGCATCAATTCATTCATGATCTGCGGTGCATTGGATAAGGCGACAAGGCTTCTTCGAATATCTCCCGGAGGCAAGATCCCGAAAGAAGATCTCAACTTTCCGGAAGAGCCGCCGTCATCGCTCATGCTCACAATAGAAGTCAAAAGAATGTTGGGCAGTCTTTTTAATCCTATTAAAATCTGAAAGAGGCCAGTTCCTCCCCCCATGCAGACAATGCGTTGTTTTCCTTCGATAATGGCTCGAAAGCGGGAAAAAAATTCCCGATAGTTGAAAGGGCGAATAATAAAATCACTCGCTCCCCATTGTTTAGCCTCTCGAACTGCTGTAAGCGATTTTCTTGATGAGACAACGATAAATTTCACCTTTGTCTCAGAAAGGGTCTCGAGGATCTTGCAGCGTAGGTTCTTTTTGCCGCAGCGAAAGTGATCGTCATCATAAATAACCGCATGAATGCCCCCGATCTTGCAGATACTTTTGATCTGATTCTCCCCTGTATCGCTGATAATCGAAATCCCTAAAGGAGAAAACATATTCTTGATGCTGTCTGCAAACCTCTGACTGCCTATCGTAAGGACTGTTTTGGGCATTTGTTTCTCTTTTTGCTAACTCCCAAACCACCAGAGCAAGGGAGCAAAACCTATCCTCCCATGAAGCGTTAAATAAGACAACTGAAGAAAAATAAAAATTAATAAGATAAAAAAAGAATAAAAAACAATTCTGTACAGGTAACGATGGATTTTTTTGAGGCCCATGATGCCCGATAACGTCAAAAAAAGCACAACAGGGCAAAAGAACAAAGACGTTCTCGGAACCGAGAAAGGATATCTTTGGATACATCCCATCAAAAACAATTCTGCAAAAATAACCAAACCAATCGTTTTCATAGAAGTAAGATAATATTTATCTTCCTTGATATGCGCAAAAAAACTGACAAACATATTCAAGAATCCAAAAACAAAAAAGGACAAAATGATTTTCTTTAAGATGCGGGGACGCTCCACAAGCCAACGGGAAAAAAGATTGGTAATGCCTTCTCCCAATGTTTTAAAGAATGTCCCCACAGAAGCAAATGAGATAAAATAATCATCATAACCATATACATCCCTAAGACGCATATCAAAATAATACGCCAAAAAAGAAAACAAAACTAAAGAAACGACATAAATCATAATAAAGCGGACTGACTTCTTGTCTTCCCTGGCAGACAAAATAAGATTGTACAAAGGAAACAGGAAATAAAAAAAAGCGGTATAAGAAAACAAAATTAAGGCCGGCAAAACCACAAGAATGAGCCCATATCTTTTAAAACCGACTTTTTCCTGAAGATGTCTCTGCTGATAAAGAAACAGCATAAAAATTCCGCTTACCAAAACATCCATGGAATATTGTTTGAGTTCGGCTGCATAATAAATGAGGGCCGCCGATGAACACCACAAAAGCATGTAAGTAAACCGAGAAAATTCTTCCTTGAATTCAAGACGAGCAATCTTCATCCAAACAAAAAAAGCAGAGATCATCGCCACAAATGAGAAAAAACGTAAACTCAGAATGGAAAAATCAAACGGCTTGGATATATGATGAATCAAACACAAATAAAAGCGGGGAAAGTTCTGCCCATTGATAAGAACTTTTGTGAAAAAATCTTTTGTTTCAAAGGCTTCCACGCTCTGAAAAACAGCTGCCTCATCATTCCACAGCGGACGAGCTTGTAAATAATGGCGGGCACAGAGAAAGACATACCACAAGGAAAGGAAAACAGATAAAACAATCCATATCCTACGGCCAAAAGCATTTAACAGGAAATCTTTGACATCTGACTTTTGCAAGATCATCTTCTATCGTAGGTGTGCCCGAAACAATTCTTTCTATTTGGAAAAAGACCAGAAATGTCCTAAAAACCAAGCCTATGGCCGCATCCGCATTCTTCTTTTTGCAACCTCACCGGATAAATCCTGCCTGACGTCGTCCAACGACTCCTCTTGGGGCTGGTTAACCGTTTGCTTTTCTGCAGACGTAATGATAGCGATAAAAGCAACAATAATCAGAAGAATCGCACCAACAAAAATTGATATAAGAACCTTAGGCAATGTCTTCATAAAAAACCTCCTTTAGTCCTTTTTATTAATTTTGAAATTGAATGACAACCTTGAGGGATTCCTTCGCTTGAGAAACAAGCCGAAACCCTTCCTGAATATCATCTAAAGGCAGTTCATGCGTTATCATTGCACCGACATCTATCTTTTTCTTGGCAATTAAATCCAGGGCTTCCTCAAGGTCCCGCGGTGCCGCTCCGTAAGAAGAGCTCACCGTTATTTCATTGCGCCAAAAATCAACGATCGGTATTTTGACATCCTCTTGAGGGATCGCAAAAAATAGGATCGTCCCCTTTTTGTCAACGCAATCAAATGCCTGGACTGCTGCACTCGCAGCACCCGTGCATATGATAATTCTATCAGTTTTAAAATCCAATTTCAATTTTGCATTGAAAATTTTATCGGCCCCAAACTCTTTTGCTTTCTTTAACCTATACGCATCGATATCGGTTGCAATAACTTCCGCCCCTTTTAGCTTTGCCATCTGAATATTCATGAGCCCCGATACGCCACTTCCTAAAATGAGAACCGTCTGCCCTTCTTTAATACCGATCACACGCTGGGCCCTGACAACGCAGGCCAGGGGTTCAATCATTGTCCCTTCATTATAGGAAACATTATCGGACAAAACATAAACTCCGTTATCCACATTGATTTTGGGAACCCTGATGAACTCGCTATATCCGCCGGGATCATAGTTGCCGTTGTGCAATGTATCACAAGCGGTATGATTATCGTTTAAGCAATACTTGCAGTTATTGCACGGAACATGATGACTGACAAATACCCGCATACCCACCTTGTATTTGTCCGTTTTGGATTCAACGATATCGCCAGCGATCTCATGGCCTAAAATGCGGGGCGCTTTCTTGATGCGATACCATTCCATGGCATCTGTGCCACAAATACCGCTTGCAATCACCTTCACCAGAAGTTCTCCATCGCCGATTTGGGGCTTGGGGATCTCTTCGATGCGAATGTCGTTATTGTTGTAATATTTTGCGACTTTCATAAAATTCAAAAGTAAGGGGTAAGAGGTAAGGGATAAGGGATAAGAAATGTGAGAGGGGAAGTAAGTTCTTATCTTACTCCTTATCCCTTACCCCTTATCCCTTTTATCTCTTTTCCTGTTCATATATCTTTTCTGCTTCATCCACCGATGCATTCTCATGCACAATTGCGCGTAAAGCTTTGGCGACAGCAACAGGGTGAGGGCTTTGCCAAACGTTTCTCCCCAAGTTGATGCCGACGGCTCCCTTTTGCATGCCGTCGGAAACAAATTCAAAAACTTCTTTAGCGGTTTTACATTTTGGGCCTCCGGCGACAATAATAGGAACAGGACACCCCCCAACAACTTTGTCAAAATCCTTATCGCACCAATACGTTTTAACGACTTTGGCACCCAACTCTGCGGCAATACGACAACAAAGCGCTAAATAGCGCGCTTCTCTCTTTTCCATTTCTTTGCCGACAGCCGTAACCGCCATGACCGGAATGCCATAAGGTTCGCATTGATTGACCAATGTAGCCAAATTCTTCAATGTCTCCTTTT
>Ga0272441_10009356_pt1 | contig 15175 bp, 16 predicted proteins | sample SSMProp6N_FD_193582 | JGI IMG/M metagenome (GOLD analysis project Ga0272441, IMG submission 193582) | Marine sediment archaeal communities from Little Sippewissett salt marsh, Falmouth, MA, United States - SSM-Prop-6N | ecosystem: Environmental > Aquatic > Marine > Wetlands > Sediment ... | reverse complement strand
GTCCTCCTTGGAGGCGTATCTGTCTGGGACAGTGTTTTCGCTTCTTTGGTTCGGCAGCGCCGGATCAAGGTTGATGTTGATGAAGCTGCCTTTCTCTCGGGTTGCCCTCAAGTACTCTTCGTAGAACATTTGTGACCAGCCACTTCTTTGTCTACTACGTTATTTAACTATTAAGCTGAACGAAAAAACTTCCTTCTAGCCACAACACCAACCAGAGTAGCAACAAAAAACAGCGGCAAAACAATCCATGACGGAAACTCTGGGATGTAATCTGCTGGTGTGTATTTTTCGTTTTCGTTCCGATAGTTTTCTCCGTCATATCCTCCAATCACGTATATTTCATCGTTTACGACAGCAACACCCACTCCAGAACGAGATGTTAACATACGGGTCTCTTGGGTCCAAGAATCGTTTTCCGGATCATAACCATAATGAATGTTCTCTTTAAGCAAATGAATTCGTTTTGGTGCAAAGAAACCGCTCGTGGCACATGCTGTTGCACCGAAAATAGAGGAGGAAAGTGGGGTTTTGTAACTCCAAGTGTCTGTTTCTACGTCATAAACGTGATTGAGGTCGTATTTAGCGTTAAATTCAATGTCTTGGCCCCCTATTACGTATAGTTCGTTGTCCAGAACTGTTGATGCATGATGCGATACAGCAGTGGGCAACGGTTCTTTTATTGTCCAAGTATCAGTTAAAGGATGATAAACTCGGTTCTCATCAGAAGTGTGCCAAGGATGAAAAGGCGACAGGCTTCCACCTATCAAAAAGATTTCATTACCAACAACGTTTGCACTGAAATATGCCCCATAAGAAGAACTGTTGTTTCGGGTTTCCCATGTGTCTGTCTCCACATCATAAACTTCATGGACATCTAAAAATCCAGAATATCGAACATAACCGCCCATTACATGTATTTTGTTTTGAAAAACGGCTATTCCAAAATTGCTTCTCGCCGTAGGCATTGACGTTTTTCTAGTCCAAGTGTCTGTTTCGGGGTCGTACATTTCGTTTGTGTTAAGAGCTGTGCCATTGTAACCACCAATAGCATATATCTTCCCATCAACAACAGCAACACCAAAACTACTTCTTGCTGTGGGCATCGGCTCCAAGGTCGTCCAAGAATCCTCAGCTGCTCTGACCAGAGGTAGGGTTGAGAGAACAAGACAGAGGAGCAGAATCAAAACGAATGATGATGCCTTTTTCATTCTAAACCATTCTTTCTAATTTTATTTCTAACAATGACACCAACCAAAGTTGCTACAACAAGTAACGGCAGAATAGCCCATGACGGAAACTCTGGGACTGTTTCTGGTATTGTGGTTTCAGGGATTTCAACGGGTTCCATGAGCGGAAAATAGTCTGCGTTGTTCTCGTTTATGACATATGCCCTATCGCCTACGCCGTCGCCATCAATGTCGGTTCCGTTGTAACTGCTCCAGTAGTTTCCTTTTTCACCCTTATTCCAACTATTGTCGCCTGAAACCCAACCTGCGAAGGCATCTTGAGTGTTGTTTATGAAATTGTTGTGGTAAAACACGTTATCCTCAACTTCGCGGTCAGAGTATTCTCGGTCATAACCTAGACTAACCCCAACAGAGCAATTGGTTACTTGGTTATCGTGGACAGTATTGCTGGAACCCCAAGAGACTTCAATACCGCCCTCCTTTTTCCCTGTAACGTTGTTGCCGAAAACCGAGTTGCGTGAACCAGAACCTGTTACTTTAATTCCGTCTCTGCCGTTCACCATCATGTTTTTTGAGATAGTGTTCTCGTCGCCCTTTACCAAAACGTTAGTTCCGCCTCTTACGAAATAGTTTCCAGAGATTACGTTATGTTCTACGTCTATGGCTCGAACGGCTATGCCTATGTCAGTGAAACTGTTTCTGAGGATACTGTTTTTGGATGAACCAGAATTGAGTTGCACACCATATCCGAAACCCGTGTCTTGACCTGTGATGTTGTTTCCTATGATTTGATTGTTAGAAGATGAGTCAAGCACCACGTTCATGCATGTGAGCATAACGTTGTCGCGTATGGTGTTGTTTGTTGACTGCTGAAGCCGGACGCTGCCCACATAATTTTTGATGTATACATTTTTTATTGTCACGTTTTTTCTGCCTGAAAGTGTGATGCCCGTGTTGACGCCCACTCCTTTGAGGATGAAACCTGCCCCGTCAACCACAATGTTGTCCCGCTCAACTGTGAGAGTGTGGTTAAGAAGATTGTCCGCGAAAACGTAAACGTCCCCAACCTGTTCAATAGGTGTTGTTGCAGGCTCCACGGTTCCGTCAGCCTTAATGTAAACTTGCACTGTTGGAGGCGGAGTGGGCATAATGTTTGCTGACGCCAACTCAACAAACTGAATGCTGGTGCACACTAAAAAAAGGGCGAACAGCAGAACAAATTTTGATACGACTTTTTTCACAACCGCCACCATAACGGTTTATTGCATCTCCAACAGCGCATAAAACAATTTTTGTAAAGACTTCTTGACCAACAGTCCAATTCATTAGTCAAGTTTTCTTGACAAAACTTTTCGTTCTTTAGGCAACTGTGTTGTTGTTTTGTTTGGTTTCGAGTGCTTGCTTTTCAGCGGCTATTTAACAACCCGTCAAACACAATCTCTTATTTAAAGCCTTATTTTCTGAAATAATGCTTTTTAAACAGTTGTTTTCGTGAACTAATCTTAAATCAGCCTTATTATCTCTATTGTGTCTGGTGACGCAAGCTTTGGTTTCCGTTTCAGCCGATGATGTCCGCGACGTAATCAACGTAACCTCAGAGGAGATTCCAGACAGCAAAATCTCCAAGATGATTAAAAGAGCTGAAGTTACAGTGGCGCTCGAAACAGACCGACAGGTGGACAGCGGCGACTGCAGCGAAGCAGAAAAAGAAGCCATAACAGTTCTCTCCGCAGTCTATGCCATCTGCTACCTAACCGGAGGCTCAGCCGTTGGATTAAGCTTCAGCGTGGGAGACCAGAACGTAGCTGCTCTAGATGATTCTCCGCCGTTAACGGTTCTGCAGGCGGAGCTGAAACGACTCTTAGCCAAGCTGAAGGGGTCAACGCTGAGGAGAGCATAGAAGTTGGTGACAGTTCCGCAGCAATACATAGATTTCATCATGGATTATGCCCCATACTTCTACGTCATCCCAGAAACAGGCGTTGCCACGGAGTGGGGGAGAGGTCCAGCCGCAGCCGCACACGCCATCGACTTCCTAGCCCAAGCATACCAGAGCAGCCAGTTTGAAAGCCAAAAAACCGGGGTCTACAACAAAATCGTTGAACTCGCAAACTACCTGCTGTCTATACAGTGCACAGACGACCAGAAACTGGCTTACGGCGGCTTCCAAAGCAAGGACGGCAGCACAGACTACTACAGCATCGACGCCATGCGGGCAGTTTCTGCGCTCCTGAAAGCACACGACCTAACGGGCACACAATCATATCTTGACGCTGCCCTGTTGGCTGGAGAAACCTTCCTCTACAAGATGCAGCATCAGCCCAGCATTTTGGGAATACACGACAAGTATTATGGCGGCTTTGCTCAGGCAGTCACCATCACGGACGAGTGGCTCCCAGAGATGCACATCATAGACCTGTACGGCTTGATTTCCCTCAAAATGCTCCACAACCTGACAGGCGAAACCCAGATTCAAGCCATGATAGACGACGCCCTAGACTTTTACCGAAGCGGATTCGAAGCCCTGTACAGCCGTTTTTCTCCTCCCCCAAGTGGAGACGGAGAATGGCACAGAGTAGGCACATCAGATGTTATCTACGATGACGATTTCGGTTACGCCCTCACAGGACTACACTACTATGAGGGATGGAGCTCCACAGTTAAACAGGTTTACTGGTGCATCAACGCCATCGGACCAAGCGCAGACCATCCCGCCTACAACCCCGCCGTCTGCTGGTCAGGATACGTTGACGTGGTCAACGGAAAGGCTGACAGCAGCTACTACGACTCCGTAACCTCCGGAATCCTGTGGCAGCTCAGAAGCGGACACGACAAATCCGCGCTAGAATTCAGCTTCAACATAATAAACGGTCGCTCTGAAGAGTTCATGTTTTGGGGCACAAAATTCGGCGACTACAGCCCCGTGGAAAACAAGCAATCCGTTGTCACGGTTTCGTGGCTTTCCCTCCTCTTCCTAAACTACAGCCCACCCATAACGCCGTTCACCCGAATCCTGCGCAGCCACGGCGAAGACGTAACACTGTATCCAATAACCGAAGCCACGGAGTCAACATCCTACGGGGAGGGCGTAACAGTCAAGGCGCTGGTCAGCCCCTCCAGAGCCGAAGAAATAGCCCTGGAGCCCGGTTACGTCGCCAACGATTACATCACAGTGCACACCTTCACACCCATCCTTCACCACTACAAGCTGCGGCACAGGGGCGTAGACTACGATGTGGGACAGGTGGAAACCTACAGCTTTCAGGAACAACTCATGTCCAGAAGAGCGGTTTGCAGGAGGCTCATAAGCTAATGGCGCAAATCGAAGACCCAGTTACAACCCTTGTCCGCCTGTTGGACACGAACATCCAAGTTGTGAAGGACGACGGCAGCTTAGCGGACATCAGCGTCACAACCGAGTGGTACGACAGGGAGCTCCTCAAAAACGTTGACGGACAAGTCACGGTGGGATTAGACCACAGCGAAGACCAGAAACTGGGGTTCTCAGCAACCTCACGTCGAAGAGTCGGGTATGCCCGCGTCAAAATCTGGGTGGTCGACAAGCCCGGCTCTGCGGCAAAGCAGATCAGGAACCGGCTGAGGCAGGAGGTTAACAGGGTTGTCCGAGAGAAGAGAACGAAACCCAACCAGACCCTGTACAGTTACAGGGGCGTTGGAGCCTCATCTACAACTCACAAGGCGTACTACACGGAATCAGCATTTGAGCCTGCTCCAGACGCTCAGGAGTGGACAGAGTTTTCGGCGGCGGATTACGAGAAGCTGTGGCAGAGCGACGACAGCCGCTTCAGTTTTTCGCAGTCCGAGGATGGAGAGTATTCTCTTCTGTTGTTCCGCATCAAGATTGAGTCCGACCAGAAAACCGTCAAGAAGATGGTGCTCCGTTTCGAGGGTTACGGGGATGCGCCTGCCGGAAACGGGGTTACAGTGAAGGCTTGGAATTCTGAGGTGTCCGCTTGGCAGAATGCGATGTCTGGAACTGGAGACGCAGATGAAGAAGTTACCCTTACTTTGGAGTCTTCGCTCACGGACTTCATTGACTCTGAAGGCTACGTGTATCTGCTTGCCCGCACAACAAACGCAAGCAACGGCAGTTCCCCGGCTGTTATCCACTGCGACTACGCGGACTACATGGTAACGGTTGAGGGAATCACGTATGTGGACATGGTTTCGTACCGGGACACGGATGATGTGCGGTTTAAGCCCTACATCTGGCGCACAGAGTTCACAGTCAAAACTTGGCTGTTCGAAGATGTTACGGTCACATAAACTTTGGAGACAAAAAACTTGACTACACCAGTATATGGAGCCCATGAGGCAACAGCATACTACGTCGTAGAATCAACCTACGGCACAACCCCAACAAACCCATCCATGACAGGATTAGCCACAGCCGAAAACGTGGAACCCAACCTAAACCCTGGACACATCAGAGTCAGAGGCACAGGCTCACGGGACCTACAGACCATCCGCAAAGGATTACGGCAAGTGGGACTCAAAATCGCCTACAACCTGCCAAGCGTGTCGCCCATCGACTTTCTGCTGCACATCCAAACCCTAGACTCGCTGAGCATGGAGGTTGTCTACGAGAAGACAACAGGGATAATCGACCTGCTGTATACAGGCTGCAGATTCAACACTCTGACTGTTGAATGTTCAGTGGAAGACCTAGTAAAAGCAACTGTAGAGCTGATCGGACAGGATGTGGCTGTGGGAACAGCTAAAATCAGCGGCGCATCCTACGCTGACCACTCCGGAGCCGTGCCCTACTACGAGAGCTACGTCAAAAAGGACACAACAACGTTGGATCGTGTGACGGATTTCCGCTTCACCATAGAAAACAACCTGAAACGCGTACCCGTTATCCGAACATCAAACGGGCATCTGCTCAAGTATCTGCCTGAGCGGCACAGAAACTGCACAGGAGAATTGACCTTCGATTTTGAAACCAAAGACGAGTTCGACGACGTTATCAACGACTCGGAGTTCAGTTTGGAGTTTGGTTTAGGCGGAACCAGCAAGGCGGTTTTCAGCAACTGCAAATGGGACAGCGTTTCGCCGCCGACAAGGATAGAGGATTTGGTTTCTGTGAAGGCACCATTCGTTGCCAAAAGCGTGGCAATCAGCTAAAGAGCGGGTGACGTTTGTTGAGGACAGAAACAGTTGAAGTTGACGGCAGATTCGGCGAGGAGTATTTTGGCAGCTACGTTTTCGGCGAGATTTCCTGGGCGAAACGTAACCGAATCATCCAGAAGCACACTCGATACCATCCGGTGACGGGTCAGGTCGTGAAGAGCGACTACGTGGCGATTCAGGCGGAAACTGTGTGGGCAAGCCTCAGGCAGCAGCCACAGAACCAGCCAATAAGCCTCCAGAAGCTGCTCAGCGAAGAAGACGGGGTTCCCATCGAGCTTGGAGAACTGTTCAGCCAAGTCGCCAACAAGCTGTGCAGCGTAACGGTTGAGGAGACCCGTTTTTTATCAGGGCAATCAGGCGAGGCAAGCCCCACCAGTCAATCACAGAATTTAGGCTCTGCAAAGAACTCGGATACACTCCAACCCAGCTCGGCAAGCAGCCAGCCAAAACAGTCCAGGAGTTCATCCTGATCCTCAACGAGCTGGACCGTCAGGCAGAGGAGGAGAAACAGAAAATGGAGCGGAAAGGAAAATGGCAGTCACGATAAACATCGAAGTGAAAGGCGCCGAAGAATTCAAGGCTGCGATGGAAAAGTTCGATTCTGGCATGCAGCGTCAGGTGCGTGAACAGCTCTTTAACTGGGCTGCGGACGTTAAAGAGTCTGCCCGGCAGCGGGTTCCTGTCAAAACTGGAAATTTACAGTGGTCGATTTACTCTAAGGTCGGCGAGTGGGTTGCAGAGGTCGGCGCGGAAGCCTCCTACGCAATGTTTGTGGAGCTGGGAACCCGTTACATGAGGGCGCGTCCCTTCCTTTTTCCTGCTGTTCAGGAGAGTCTGCCCCGTTTGGAGGCTGTAATCTGTGAAGCCATCGAAGCGGCGAAGCGGGAGGCGGGGTTGTGAGTTTCCGTGAGATAGCGGTTACTGTGAGGGCGGTTAACCGTGCAAGCAACGAGTTCACCCGAATACAGACAGACGCTGAAGCATTAACTACCAGAATCAAAAGCTTAGGCTCCGCGGTGGCGGGCTTAGGCGCAGCAGGCGTTGCGGTTGGCTATGTTGCACACCAGTTTGGTTTACTTGACGACGAGCAGTCCAGAGCCTTCAGCAGCGCAATGACTGTTGTCACGGTTATGGGCACTTTCATGCGAACAAGCGTGGGAGTAGCCGTTGCCCAGAAGGTTTACGCTGCCGCATGCTGGGTTGCAACCGCTGCACAGAACGCCCTGAACATCAGCTACGCCACGTTCTTGGCTTTAACTGGGGTGGGAGTGGCTGTGATTGTTGCCGCCGCGGCTGCGATGTGGCATTTTGCGTCTCAGATGGACGCTGCAACCGCTTCTGTGAAGAGCTACAATGCGGCTTGGTCTGAATCCTCAGGTTACAGTCGGAGCGTGAGGCGAGCTGGAGAGGAGGAGGCTTTCAGGAGGAGAGGCGTGGAATGAGCGTGGCTTTGCCTGTTGTTGCCCTGGTTTTCGGCTCGGTTACTCCGCCGCAGGGCGACGTGTTGGATTTGAAAGTTCATCTGGGCTGCACCAACGAGGTTTCAAGCTTCTCCTGCCTTCTACAGAACTTCGACAAAAAATACACGGTCACCTACCCAATCACCGTGGGAGTTAACGGCAGCTTAAACATCGGAAGAGGAACTAACTGTCCGCTGGTAGCTAGCATACGGGTCGAAGAGGTCGCCTGTGAGTCTTCGCCTACTGAGAACTACATGAGGGTTAAGGGGCGATGCTGGGGCGAGAAGCTGTTCAGACGCGTGATAACGAAAACTTACGAGAACATGAAGGGCGAAGCCATCGTAAAAGACCTCATCGACTACTATGCTGGTCTCAGCCACGTCCGCGACTCAACAGAGCTGATAGAAGACACCGACACAACATACACGCTGCTGGAGTACGAGAACACGCCAGTTTTTGATGTCCTAAAATATGTTGCCTCTTCAGCAGATAAATCTGGGTTGGTTGGCTTCGACTTTAGGGTTGAGCCTGACGCCAAATTTGCTTTTTTTCCGCGAAACAGCAAAACCAGCAGCGTCAGCCTGTCTGATTTGGTCGAGTCTAGCGAGTATAGTCGGGACATTCACAGGATACGAAACAGGATTATGACGTATGGTGCTCGGGGGAGACCTTATCCGTTGGGTGTTGATGGGCAAACATGGAGCGATTCTCTGTCCGAGGATTTGACTCAGGTGAATTACTGGCTGGAGCATACGCTTGGAAAGTGGGAGCCCATAACCGCGAACACGACCATGAGCATCGAATCGTCCAGCATGTTTCAGGGGTCGAAGTGTGTTAAGGCGACGTGCACGGCTTACATGTATTATGTTTCTTTTTGGTGGGTGTTCACGGACGGCTACTTGAACGCGAACAGTTACCCATCTTTGGCTTTCGCCATCAACGCGGACTCCAGTCACAGCCTGAGCCATTCGATTCAGCTTCACGACGGCAGCGGCGACGACAATGTTGTGTGGAGGGGTTTCACTATCCCCAAAACTGGCGAGTGGGGTGTAATCAAGCTGGACATAGGAAAAAATCATGTGGACGAGTGGACGGAGAGCGTCTTCAACACCACAGATTTCAGGTGGGACCTCATCCGGGGCGTCAGATTCACAGTTAACCAACTCTCTGGGCAGTATGGCGACGTGTGGGTGGACATGTTCCATTTTGGGGAGGGCAGATGGCAGGCTAGGCGACCCTTAGAGGCGCAGGAGCCGACGGGCAGCCAAACAATGTATGGTGTGCGTGAATTGGCGGAGGTGGATGAGGAGCTGCACAGCGACAACGAGTGTGACCTCAGGGCTAAGGCTTTGCTGGCGCATCTGGAGAGCCCCGCCGAGTACATAACATTGAGCAGCACAGTCATAGACTACGGAGCCGACGTTTTGTTGCCGGGAGACAAGATTCATGTGTCACTCCCAAACGAGAACATCGACGCCGACTACCGCATCATAAGCGTGGAGTACAGGCTGAACGCCGCCACGCAGACTCTTGAGGTTGTATTGGAGCTTGGAAAAGAGGCTCCGCTGCTCGCCGATTACCTGTACACCCTCAGGAGCAGAAGCAGCTCGTTAGCAAGATACAAACGGGGACAATAAAGATGGACAAAAAACTTGTGAACAAGCTTGACAAACTAGTGTTCGGCGACCTTGTCAGGGTCTACTGGCTAGACGCAAGCGAAGCCATGGGCAGAACCGGGGAAGGCGGGGAACCACATTTTGACACTCCAGTCGCCAGCGTCGGACACTATGTTGGAGTTAAGGGAAAGCGGACGCGGCACCTGATTCTGCTGAAGGACATCTTCCAAATCACCGAAAAAACATACGACCTAGTCTACAACTGCATACCCTTGGGAATGATAGAAAAAATCAACGTCAGACGAAAAAAAGACCTTGAAACAGAGTTCCACGAAATCATCAAAAAGAACCTCATGAAAATCAAAACCAAAAGCGGACGCTTCGTTAAAATCAAATGCAGGTGGAGGAGACGTGAAAGAGCGAATCTCTAAACTGCTAACCAAAAAGATTCTCCTGAAATCAGGCACAAAAGTGAAGCGCGTCGAGGTTCCGCCCAGCCAAACCCTGGTTTACGGGGTGCTGGCAGCCATCGCCACGCTGCTGCTGTTGACGCTTCTGGAGATTGCGCACATGGCATTCATGGGCAGCTTCAACGTCGAAATCTTCGCAACCATAACCCTGATTGTGGGGACGCTTCTGGGGACATTCTTTGGGCAGAGGGCGTGAGCATATTTGAAGACTAATAACAGTGCTATGTTGAAAACAGTCTTTTTTCAGAAAATCAGCCGCACAGCAAAGAAATTCAAATGTAACACTCAGGAGATTCGTGCAGACCTGATTCTGGAATTAAAAGTTCTCGCCGAGATGGCACAAGAACAGGCAACTAAAATCAAGGAGCGGGGCAGACCAACCAAACAACAGCAGAAATGGGCGCATCTGGCGGCTTACATCAGCCGAAGCATCAACATCATCGCCAAGGAGTATGACACAGGCAAAATCAAAGAAAAACTCGAGGAACTTGAGAAGCGAATCAACGATGAATTTGGAGAAAAAGATACAGAAGCTTGAGAGGCAGTTCGAGCAGAAAGCCTCAAAAAATGTGGCTCTTCAAGAGAATCCCGTAGAGTTCTTCGAGCAGGTTCTCGGCTTCAAGCCAACAGAATACCAGAAACAGTTGACAGGCTACTTCATGGAGAAACAGTTTGTTGCAGCCCGATGGTGCAGACAGAGCGGAAAAAGCCACATCGTAGCCGCCCTGCTGCTCTACTACGCCCTAACCAAACCTGAAACTTCCATCGGGGTTGTGGGTCCAAGCTACCGGCAAGCCAAGTTGGTTATGCGGAAAATAACTGCCTTTCTAAGGTATCTGCCCAAAGGTGCCTGCTTGAAGGCAAGAAAAACGGTTATCTGCTTCTCTAACGGCAGCGTAATAGAGTGCTTCCCGAACAACCCGGACACGATTCGTGGTCCTACCCTGCATCTGGTGTACTGGGACGAAATGAACTTCACAGCCAACGACGAGGAAATGTACGACGCCATCCTCTTCACGTTGGGAACAACAGACGGCAAGTTCGTCTGCAGCAGCACCCCATGGAGCACAGACCACGTCTTCTACAGAATCTTCAACCACAAGGACTACAGCGACTTCGCCAAATCTCACATCACATGGAAAGACGCCACAGAGCCGCATGGTCCACTGAAACGGCAGATTCTCGAAAAAATCAGGAGACAACTGAAGGCTGACCCGTGGCGGTGGCACAGAGAGATGGAGGCAGAGTGGGCTGAAGACGAGAGCCGATACTTCCCGCAGGAACTCATCACCCGATGCATCAACGGAAACCTCGCCTACTCCAGCTTCATAGACCGCCTAACAGGCAGATTCTGCATCGGAGTGGATTTGGGAAAGAAGCGTGACCACAGCGCAGTTGCGGTTGTGAAACTTGACAAAGAACAGGTTCGTTTGATTCATCTGCACCGGTTCAGGCTTGGCACCCCATACGCCAGCGTCATCGGCTACATCAAAGCCCTCACCGACCGATACCACACAGTGGAAGCCATCTACGTGGACCAGACGGGAATAGGCGAATACGTCACCGAAGACATGACCGTTATAGTTCCCAACACCCGAGGAGTCGTTTTAACCGCCAGACGAAAAGAGGAGATTCTGAGCCACCTACGAGAGCAGATGCAAACCTGCAGGCTGTCCATGCCCTACGACAACAGACTAATCGCCGAAATCCACTGCGAAAAATATGAACTCACCAAGGACGGGCACACAAAATTCAGCCACCCCGAAGGAACACACGACGACAGACTCTGGGCATTAGCCCTAGCCTGCATGTCAACCAGAAAAACCGAAGCCCCATCCAAACTGGTCAGAGCGTGGTAAAAAGATGCGTGAACTCTTCAAAATCACCAGAATCCAAAAAAAGTATGACAGCAAAGCCGGAGTCTTCAGAATCAACATCTCCTACAAAACCCGAACAGACATCACAGACCGCACAGTCAAAGTCGCTGAAGCATTCGGCATCGGAGTGGACGGCTTCAAGGAGCACGTCATCTACGACAACGTGGAACTCAAAATCGCGCCCAACGACATAGTTTACATCACAGGAGACAGCGGAAGCGGAAAAAGCGTGCTGCTTAAGGCTCTGGAAAAGGACCTGCAGCCAGAAACAATTAACCTAGACAACGTAAAAGTCGAACCATCCAAGCCTCTCATCGACACAGTTGGAAAAGACTTCCACGAAGGCTTAACCCTGCTCTCCAGAGTTGGGTTGAATGACGCCTTCCTCTTCGTGCGCCGCTACAGCCAACTCAGCGACGGACAAAAATACAGATACAGACTAGCCAAAATAATCGAATCAACAAAAAAATACTGGTTCGCAGACGAGTTCTGCTCCACCCTAGACAGGGACACAGCCAAAATTGTGGCATTCAACATACAGAAAATCGCGAGAGAAGAAGGACGAGCCGTCTTCGCAGCCACAACACACACAGACCTACTCCAAGACCTGAAGCCGTCAATCCACATCCACAAACGGTTCGGAAAAGAAATCCAAGTGCGCTACTACCCCAACACAGTCAACAGGGAATGCAGCCTCGTCAAAGAAATGCGGATAGAAGAGGGAAACAAAGCGGACTACAAGAAGCTAGCCCACTTCCACTACCGAGACTCCAGAGTCTTCGCACACCACAAAATCTTTGTCATGAAAAGAGACGACGAAACCGTGGGCACCATAGTCTACGGCTCTCCACCCCTAGCCGTAACAGGCAGACGCAAAGCCATAGGAAAAAAGCTGACCATACAAGAAATCAACAACAATATAATCAGAATCAGCCGGGTCGTCATCCACCCAAAATACCGCACCATCAGCTTAGGCGCAAAAATCGTAGCCGAAACCCTCCCTCATGCAGGCAAACCATACGTGGAAACAATAGCTGTCATGGCAAAATACAACCCCTTCTTCGAAAAGGCAGGAATGACAAAAATCGCCGAAACAACCCCCAACCCCCACATACTGAAAACCATTGAAAAACTGAAAAAATTCAATTTCAACCCAGTCTTCCTCACCTCAGAAAAAGCAAACCTGAACAAACTACAAAACATGACAAAAAAGCAGCTCGAAGCCGTCAGAACAGTCATCAAAGGCGTCACAGGAATATACAGAAAAAGGGTCGCGGGCACCAAAAAGGCGTTCCTGAACAACCAAGAATACGGAGCCATCATAGACGCTGCAGACACCCCAAAGCTGGCCCGGATGATACGCATCCTCGGCTTCCTGACACAGACTAAAGTCTACCTATTCTGGAAAAACAGAAAAACTCGAACTCTGACTTAGTTGTTTCGGCTTATCTGCGCTATAAGGCTAACATACTCTTCAATAACTTGTTTCCTAGCCTTCTTGTTTGTGATGCTGCCGATCAGGGAGCGCAAACGAAATGCGCGACGTTTCATTTTATCTCTACTCAAAGCAACCGCCTTAAGTCATCTCTTTCCAAACAGCGGAGTGCGATTTCAACTTATAAATATTGTGTAGCTTTTCGCCAAAAAACTACAATACAGTTCTGATGGAATATTTCTCCTGCGGGAATATGTGCGATTGTGAAGCACGCCTTTTATGCGCCAGATTTCAGTTTTACTATAGACAATAAATCTAGAAAAAAGTTAGAGAGGTGTAATGGCATGGAAAACGGACATAAACGCAGGAACAGGCTTTACATAATCGCGGAGATACTGTCCATCGCAAAAGAAGGGAGCCTTAAAACCCAAATCATGTACAGGGCAAACCTTAGCTTTGCACAATTAAACGAGTACCTCTCATTCCTCACCAAAATCTTCCTACTCAAAATCCACAACGAAAACGGAAAAAGAATCTACCGAATAACCGCCAAAGGCAGCAAATATCTAGAAAAATACAAGGACATCGCAAACCTCCTAGGAAACAACAACGAAGACTTTTAAGCCGACCTAACGGCTACACACTAAACATGTGCGCCTGAACGCCAAACAAAATACATCATGCTTGGTCAGCACATCAATCATAAACAACAAGTTCCTTTTGCTACCCTTTTCTGGAGCTGAGAAACCGCATTCAAAGACAAAATCTGGCACTTGAAATCAATTATTGCTCATTTACTGGGTCTACGTTCCAGCTTGCTATACATCGCCAGCTGTTGACTCGGTTTTAAGGTACTCGATGGTCCTCTTCCTTAATGATGGAAAACTTTCAAGCATCACTTTCACGATTTTCCATCGGGTTTCGTGTGAATTCATACTTTCTCTCCATTATCTGCTTTGACAAACGGGTATTAAAAGCAATAAGTCGGAAACTGATACATGCTATCCTGAGACATACCTGATGTATTGTTGTCAGCCAAGACAGAAACCTGGGAGCTGAAGTATAGAAGTCACTTCTATAATCCTTTTAAATCAACACCCGGCAATATGTCACCCCGCGAAATATCGCCTTTATCTTAAGAGGCTAAATGAACATCACGAAAATAGTGAATATTAGGAGTACAACCATAATGTCCTATTATCTCGCAGAAATCAGGTTCAACAACAAGAGTGAAAACTCTGAAAAAAAAGCGAAAAAAAGGAAACGACTGTTTCCCAGCCTACTAACTTTAACATTGATTTCATTGCTGATTTCAGCCCCAACACTGCTCTTTTCATCAACAGTGAATGCCGCTGAGCCCTCATTGCCAGCTATACTCGACAGCCTAGGCTTCGATAACATCGCCCTCTCCACCGCGGAAACATTTCCGCCAGGCATGTACAGCGTCACATTATACGCCGAATTCGCCTGTTACAATCCTCAAAACGAGCTCAGCTACTATCCAGTTGAAACAAGCGACTTTACGGTAATTTTCGCTGGACCCGAAGGGGCAACTGGGAGTTGTGGCGGATACGTGGAGCCACCTCTAACTAAGATGTTTACGGTTGATAGCCAGTTTGGTTTATCCATGCTTGCTCCTGGGCACAGATATTTCACAGAACACGAGTTAAACCCTGATGCTCCTGAAACGCATGCTCAGGTGTACGAAAAATTGGGCGCTTCAGGTATGTATCTGATAGGTTTCGAGAATAACTATGGATCGGCATGCGACAGAGATTACAACGACATGGTGTTCTCTCTTGTGCTTCTACCTCCCCCTGAAATCATCAGCGTGACGAGGACTCCTTTGACTCCCAACTATGATCAGCAGGTGAAGATTTCTGCTCAAGTTCAGCAGGGGTTTGCTCCTATTGACTCCGTTATTTTGGGTTACCAAATCGGCTCTGGCAGCTGGGTTAACACCACCATGAATCTGG
>Ga0272441_10009355_pt1 | contig 15175 bp, 16 predicted proteins | sample SSMProp6N_FD_193582 | JGI IMG/M metagenome (GOLD analysis project Ga0272441, IMG submission 193582) | Marine sediment archaeal communities from Little Sippewissett salt marsh, Falmouth, MA, United States - SSM-Prop-6N | ecosystem: Environmental > Aquatic > Marine > Wetlands > Sediment ... | reverse complement strand
TAGCAGCGGCTTGGGCACAACGACGTGGCCCGGTATGCTGCCTATGTCTGCCTTTATGAGAGAAACAGTGGTCTTCATCCTGATCTCAGTATTGAATACGGCACTAGTATTTAATAATGCATGAGTCGGGGCAGACGCTAAGACGGGGGACCCTTTCTGCTCCAGTCTGGCGTCCTCGCCTCGGGGAAGCTGTCACTCCTAGGCGAGTACGGCTTGATGTCCACCAGGGGGGAGCCGTCCAAGGCGTCCAGGCCCCTCACCGTCAGCTCGCAGCCCTCGACGCCCACGAGCTCGACCACCGTGTGCCCCACCGGGTTTGGCCTCGAAGGGCTCCTGCACGCGTAGACCCCCCTCAGCCGGTTCACCCTGCCCCTCCTCGGGTAGACCTGCAGCGTGCCCCTGTGCCGCGGCGTGTCCCTCTCGTGGAACCAGTAAAGTACTATGAGGTGGCTGTAGCCCTCGACCCCGAGGAGCCCGGGGCAGAACTCCTCGTATATTCTGATGGTCGAGATGTCGCCTTCGACGCCGGCGACCACCCCTATGAACCTGACCTCTCCCCTCTCCATCGACTACAATGGGGGTGGGCCCGCTATGTGTCTTTCCAAGAGTTATTATTGGAGAGGAAGCTGTATTCAGTTGATCGAAATGAGCAGGGTCTCCATCGTGAAGTCACCCGGCAAGCCCAGCGAGGAACAAGTATACGCCATGGTCAAGAAAAGCATCGACCTCATCGGCGGCATAGGGTCCGTAGTCAAGCCAGGGCAGACTGTAGCGCTCAAGCCCAACGTCGTCACGGGCAGGGTCACGTCGCCGGGCGTCACCACCGACAAGAGGGTCGTGAAGGCCATGATAATGCTGTGCCAAGAGGCAGGGGCGGGTAAGGTGCTGGTGGTGGAGGGGTCGGGGTACTTCACCAAGACATCCGAGGCGCTGAAGCTCAGCGGCATAAAGGATATGGCGGAGGCCATGGGAGCCGAGGTGGTCGACGTGGACGTGAGCGAACTGGTGACGCTGAAGGTGCCGAGGCCCCTGATAACCGACGAGGTCCGGGTCTCCAAGAAATTCATGGACGCCGACGTCAGGATCAACCTCCCCATCATGAAGACCCACGACCAGCTCCTGGTCACCCTCGGCGTCAAGAACCTCAAGGGGGTGATGCCCAGGCACATGAAGCGCCGCTTCCACGCCATAGGCGTAGTGAAGGGCATCATCGACCTCAACAAGACGGTGCCCCTCGACCTGACGGTAATGGACGCCATAGTCGCCATGGAGGGCCTGGGCCCAAGCTTCGGCGCCAAGGTGGAGCTCAACACGGTCATCGCCAGCAAGTACGTGTGGGCGCTGGACAGGGTCGCCAGCAGGATGATGGGCTTAGAGCCAGAGGAGCTGGACTACCTTGTAGAGGCCGCCGCTCACGGCATGTATGAGCCCGCCGACGAGCCCGTGGTCGTCGGGGAGCCGCTGACAAGCTACACCTACAGGTTCGAGAGGCCCCCAACCGACCTAGAGTTCGCCGAAGGAGTCACAGTCATAAGCGACGGCGCCTGCAGCGCCTGCCGAGGCACCATCCACAGCGTCATCTACGACCTGGAGCAGATGAAGAAGATGGGCGAGATAAGGGACCTGTTCATCGTCGTGGGCAGCAACGCGGAGCCCCCCGGCGACCTGCCCAACATGCCCATAATCATGGGCACCTGCCTCAAACGACACGAGAACGCTGGCTGCTACGTCGAGGGGTGCCCACCCAACAACGACAAGATGCTCGCGGCCATAAGACAGGTCTGCGGCATCGATTAGAACTTCCCCGACATAACCTGTAGCAGGTAATATAACCGGTCTCGGAGAAACTCATGTTACGTCGATCGGTTCGTCCATGGAAAACCATTTAATCCCCACGACAAACACGTCACCTGTGCAGCAAATGCTAGCAATAAAATCGAAGAAGATACACACCATCACAGGCGGCGTTATAGACGGCACGATCCTCATAGACAACGGGAAGATCAAGGCCGTGGGGCCAGACGTCAAGGTGCCCGAAGGCGTCAAGACCCTCAAGGCCAAGGTGGTGACGCCGGGCCTCGTGGAGGCCCACTGCCACATAGGCATCTGGGAGGAGACCATAGGCTGGGCCGGAAGCGACGGCAACGAGGCCACCGACCCGGCGACCCCCCACGTCAGGGCGCTTGACGCCATCAAGGCCAACGCCGACGAGGGCGGGCTAGCCGCCGCCCTTGAGGAGGGCATCACCACCGCCCAGGTGCTGCCCGGCAGCGCCAACGTCATAGGCGGATACGGCGTGGTCATCAAGACGGCGCCCAAGACCACCACAGACGAGATGGTCATCAGAAGCCCCAGCGGCATGAAGATAGCCTTCGGCGAGAACCCACGGCGCGTCTACGGCGTGGAACAGAAGAAGATGCCCAGCACCCGGATGGGCGTAGCGGGCGTCCTCAGGGAGTGGCTCCAGAAGACCAGGAACTACCTTGAGAAACAGGAGAAGTTCAAGGACGAACAGGAGAAGCAGCCCGAACACGACATCAGGCTCGAATCCCTCGCCCCTGTGCTCAGGAAGGAGATACCCTTCAGGGCCCACGCCCACCGGGCCGACGACGCGGCCACCGCTATCCGCATCTGCGAGGAGTTCGACGTGGAGATGAGCTGGGAGCACGCAACCGAGGGCCACAGGATAGCCGACTACATCGCGGAGAAGGGAGTCCCGGCGGTCTGGGGGCCCAGCCTCACCGCCCGCAGCAAGTGGGAGATGAGGGAGCTGAGCTACGAAACCCCCCGGATCATGCACGAGGCGGGCGTAAAGTTCGCGATACAGACAGACGCCGTGGGCAGCACCATCAGGTTCCTGCCCCTCAGCGCCGCCTACAGCGTCAAACACGGCCTCCCCTACGACTACGCGTTGAAGGCCATCACCATAGTGCCCGCCGAGATACTGGGCGTTGCTGACCGCGTCGGCAGCATTGAGGCCGGCAAGGACGCGGACCTGAGGCTGCTTAGCGGCGACCCCCTGGACGTGATGACCAAGGTGCAGAGGGTCATCATCGACGGGGAGGTAGTATTCCCCAGTTAACCACCTTTTTTTTACGAGACTGTTCTAGCCTTCCTTCATGTAAGCCCTCACGATGACGACGTCCGTCACCGGCCAGTCACTCATCACCCCGAATGATGTAGACCTGTCGCCAGTGGGCGTCGACTCGATGGCGTCAACAACATCCATACCCTCAACGACCCTCCCGAACACGGCGTACCCGTAGCCATCTGGGTTGGGGTAGTCCAGGCCCCGGTTGTCCACGGTGTTGATGAAGAACTGGCTCGTCGCAGAGTCCGGGTCAGACGTCCTAGCCATGGCTATGGCGCCTCGCTCGTTCTTCAGGCCGTTCCTGGCCTCGTTTCTTATGGGGTCGTTGCCTTCACGCCGAGTCCCGTCTGGCTGGAAGCCTCCCCCCTGTATCATGAAGCCCTCTATCACCCTGTGGAAGACGAGGCCGTCGTAGAACCCCTCCTCGACGTAAGCGACGAAGTTGTCCACGGTGACAGGCACCTCGCCCCGGTCTAGCTCGATCTCTATGACTCCCAGGCTTGTCTCTAGCACAGCTATCTCGTTCACCTCTGGTTCCCTGAGAAATGTATCAACCGCCATTATAATCATTGAGCTGCTGAACAGGAACAGCACGACCACCGTCATGGCCGTCCTCTTGTTGAGCTTCATGGGTAGTTGAGGTCAGTGCACCACTTAAAAGAATTATTTAACCCAGAGCCTAGCTGATGGCCCCGAGCAGGTCCGCCTTGGTTATGATGCCCACGATCTCGCCCTTCCTCTGCACCAGCACCGCCGGGTAGTACTTGAGGAGGCTGGAGAGCAGGCTGAGGGGAGCGTCGTCTGAGACCTGGGGGAACGACTCCTCCATGACCTCCCCGACCAGCCTCATCCCCGGCGGCTTGTTGTCCCCCGGGTAGAGGACCTGGTCCAGGAGGGTCCTCTCCGAGACCCCGCCCACTGGCTTGCCGTCCACGGTGACGGGGAGCTGGCTGAACCCGTGTTTCCTCATGACATCGACGGCCTCGTGGATATGGGCTTCGGCGTCCACGCTCAAGACCTCCCGTGTCATCATCTCCCCGGCGGAAACCTCCTTCCTGCGCTCGACGCTGTCCAGCGCCTCGAAGATGGCCTTCACCTTGAGGTAGCTGGGCTCCAGCTTGCCGGCCTCGAGCTTGGCGATGTAGCTCTGGCTGACCCCCGCCATGTCCGCCAGCTGGTTCTGGGTCAGGCCGAGCTTCCGTCTCCTGTCGGGTATTATGTCGATGGCGGGTAGCATGGCTAGTGGAGGCACGGCCCTCACATATATTCTTTTCGTAATTATTTATGGTATATATTATTCGTCGCAAACGGGTGGGAGGCTCTCATTCAAGTAGGAATATGTTAGCCAATAAATTATAAATATAAGAATGATGTGCCGTATGTTACCGATTACAGGAGTGAACCAAAACTCTCGTTCAAGCTAGAAGACTGGGGAACATTCGAAGGCATAGGCAAAGGCTACGCCTTCAAAAGGGATGGAAGATTCTACTCGGTGCTGGAGACCAAGGTGGGGAGCTACCGCGGAAACCACGTCCACCCAAACAAACAGTACACGCTTCTCCTCTCGGGGAAGGCAAGGTACGTGCTCCACCACGGTGGAGAGTACACGGAGGTGCCGTTACAGGTGGGGGAGATAACGGAGGTGGAGCCGGGGGTCCCGCACATAATGGTCGTGGAGGACGACATAACCACCTTCGAGTGGTGGGACGGCGACTTCATAGCCGAGCCCTGCGGAGGCGAGTTCAAGGATTACACCGAGGGCAGGCTGGGCACAGAGCACTTCAAGAAGTAGCAAAGCCTCAACCAAACACATCCATACTTTCTTTATATTCAAGCCACGTTAAACACTAGATGAGCCTTGGATGACCATGGCGCAGCCCGAGACACGTTCTACTTCGACGTCCACGGAGAGGTAAACACCAGAAAGACCGTGGAGCTGGCCCATGAGAGAGCCATCCTGTTAGGCATCGACAAGGCAGTGGTCGCGTCGGAGACCGGCCTAAGCGCCCTCGAGGCGCTCAAGGTCTTCAAGGACATGGAGGTGATCGTCGTCAGCTCCGCCGCAGGCACCAGGGTGGAGGGGACAGCCATAGGAGACCTGAGCATAGGCATACCCGACGAGGAGATACACAAGAGGCTGACCGAGGGAGGCGCAAAGGTCGTCAGGGGCACGGACCCGTTCTGGAACCTGGGCGCCCACACCCGGCTCGTGGACACAGGGAAGCTGGGCATGATGTTCCTCAAGACCCTCACCTCCGGGCTCCACGTCTGCATGACGGCGGTGCTGGAGGCCACGGACGCCGGCCACCTCGCAGCCGGAGAGGAGGCGGTGGCCATGGCCGGCAGCTGGGTGGGCCTGGACACGGCCATAGTGGCCAGGGCGGCCAACAGCGTACGCTTCTTCGACGAGTTCGAGGTGCTTGAGCTCATATGCAAGCCACGCCGCGCCCGCCACGCGTGGCCCGTGGACCAAAAGACCTGGGTGGGGGACCTAGACAAGTACAGGCGGTTCACGGCTTGACCCGTACACCAAACGCCATAGGGGACGGCGGCACCGTCTGCTAGTCTAGCCTCTCCAGCGCCGCCGCCACGATCAGCGGGAACACTATGGTTACGTCGCCGAAGATTGTGCTGGTCCTGGACTCCAGGCTGCCGGCCTTGAGCTTGCCCCACGTGATGGACTCCTTGAGGGGCGCCCCGCTGAGGCTGCCGTCCTCGACACGGGCGGTGCTTATCTGGACCGCCGCGTCGAGCCCCTCCCTCAGTGTGTGCATGTACTGGGCGTGGTGCTTGGGCGTCCCACCGCCCAGTATGATGGCGCCGGACTTCTTGGCGTCGTAGACCAAGTCCGCCAGTAGATCGAAGTCCTTGAGGGGGTTGAACTCCAGCTTCGCTTGTTTGCTGTACATCCAGAGCGGTATCCCCAGCATGCTGTCCAGGAAACCGGGGCTGAATATGGGCACATTCTTCTTCGCAGCGGTGTAGATTATGCTCTCCTCGTCGCGTAGCCGCAGCCCCACCTCCCTGATGAACTCGTGGAACGCTATCCCCGTTCTAGTCTCCTCGGGGATGTCGTCGAGGATGCCGCCGATGAAGCCCTCCAGGTCCGCGAAGACATGGCTCTCGATGAATATGTCGTAGGCCCGGTTGTAGCCTTCCTCATAGAGCTTCTCGTCGTCCACGTTCACCGTGCCCACGAGGTGCCCCCCGCCCATGGCCTCCACCAGGTCGTGGACCATGTTGGCCCCGTTGGTGACCACGGCGTCCACGTAACCGTCCCTAATCAGGTCCCTGAAAACGAGGCGCATACCACCAGGCACCAGAGGCCCCGAGAGCGTTATGAAAGTGGTATAGTCTGGGTCGCCGAACATCTCGGCTACAATCTCCACGGCCCGTCCAACCCTACCCGCACCGATGACGCCTGCCTTACGCATCTCCTCGGCGAGCTCGCCGACGGTCATGCCGCCGCGGAGCCGCATCTGGTGTACTCTCTTCATCGGTGCGCCTTCAGTTCTTGACGCGCTGGATCTTCACCCTTTCCATGATGATCCAGTACTCGACGTTCTTCCCGGCCGCAAGCTTGGAGGCCATCTCCTCGTCCGCCGGCATGGAGACGTCCATCATCTCGTAAGTCTCCAGATCCATTATCTGGACGCTTCCCGGCCCCAGGTTGATTATCTGCCCGCTCCTCTTGTCCACGATGGGCACCTGGATGTTGGTGTCCGTGCTGCTTACGAAGCTCTGCTTCCTGCCGTCGAACAGGCTGATGGCGGTGCACCTGAACTTGGCGCTGCCGTGCTTGCCCGGCTTGCTCTTCTGTATGCTGACGATCTGGCTGGGCTCGTCGTTGATGATGGCGTAGCTGCCTTCCCTGAGTTCCCCGACCTTGGCTATCCTGTATGACATCTGTACACAACGTTCCTTGGGTTTACACTCAAAGTGTGGTTAAAAAGTATAAAGGTAGCGAAAAGGGGCGGTTACCTCATTCTCTCCTAGGCTTGGGCTTGCGTATCGTTAAAGTGACGGAGGAGCCCACCACCTCGGTGTCGGGTATGACCCCTATGACCTCCTTGAAGAAGGCCCCGAGGTACTCCTTGAGGAACACGCTCCACCCCTCGACCTGGTTGTGGCTCAGGTGGATGATGTCACTCTCCTCCCTCTCGTAGTATGTCGTCCTGAACCACCCGCTGTTGTCGCCGAGGAGCTCGGTTATGTACCAGACCGCGTTCTCGTACGTTAGGGGCAGCCCCCTCTTCAGTATGAGCTCCTTGGGCCGCTCCGCCCCAGCCGATCTGGCGACGGCTATTATCTCGTCTTCTTCGAGGGCCGACAGCAGCTCCGAGAACGTGTGGGGGGAGATCGTGACCGCGCCGAGGTTGTCGAAGAACCTGTAGCTCGCGGAGTACTTTCGGAGGATGCGGTCCACCAGCGTGTTGACGCTGACGCCTTGCCTATCCGCCTCGTACCGTAGCACCTCGTCGTACGCCTCGTTGATGCGCACGGTCCGAGTGACCGTGGAGTCCTTGGCTATGGGGTCATAGACCGACATGGTTACAGTTGAACACAACAGAACACAGCTATATAAATTATCGATTAAAGGAAAGTAAATGTACACGCATCCTTTAATAACCGCGTTGAGCTTGTCTCGCGGAAGCACCTTTTAGGTTCGGAGGCGACTGAAGAATAAGATGCCCTAACTGCGGAAGCGAGAAACTGATACATGACATCAACTCGGGCGAGGACGTGTGCGGCTCGTGCGGCCTCGTCGTACAGGCGACCATCATAGACACGGGCCCCGAGTGGAGAGCATTCAACACCGCGGAGAAGGAGAGCAGAGCGAGGACGGGGCACGCGCTCTCCTACACTATATACGACAAAGGACTTTCAACGGTCTTTCGACCAGACAAAGACGCGAAAGGCAACAGGCTGGACAACGATACACGGATAAAGATGACAAGGCTCAGGCGCTTCGACAACAGGACGAAAATGGACGAGACATGGCAGAGGAACCTGAGCGTCGCCATGTCCGAGCTGGACAGGATGTGCACACACCTACACATACCCAAGAACGTCAAGGAACGGGCGGCATTCATCTACCGCAAGGCACTCAAGAAGGACCTGCTGCGAGGCAGAAGCATTGACGGATTCGTCGGCGCAAGCCTATACGCGGCATGCAGACAGCTCAAAATACCGAGGCCGCTAAGAGAACTATCAGAGATCAGCACACGGGACCACCAGGAAGTAGCCAGAACCTATAGGTTGCTGATAAAGGAGCTGAACATGAGGATGCCCGTGGACGACCCCATGAAGTTCGTCCCCGGGATAGCCTCGAAGCTCAAGCTTACACAGCGCACAGAACGACACGCCATCGACATACTAATGGAGGCGGACAAGAGGAGGGGTCTCACCGGCAAGGACCCCCGCGGAATGGCTGCAGCAGCCTTGTACATGGCCTGCAACGAGACACAGGAGAAACGCATACAGAAGGACATCGCCGAGGCCGCAGGCACAACGGAAGTGACGCTCAGGAACAGGCTCCGAGGAATCGAGAGCCTGCTCCACGACTAACCCCATCATCATCGGCTCCTACACTCTTCTTCACTCATCCCGGGCGGGCTGTACCGTATCTCGGGGTCGCCGAGGCTCTCGACCACGCTCACGTAGCTGGACAGTAGACCTTCAGCTCTGCGCCTCATGCCCACCTCGTTTATCACGTGGTCTATGTGGAGCTGGGGCACGCGCCTGTAGGCTGCGGGCCTAACCACCCTGAGCCCCCTGAGCCTGAAGGGACGGCTACCTGGGTAGTCTTCCTCCGCCTCCTCGCAGCCGAACTTGTACCTGTTGTACTCGATGAGGCCCACGCCGCCGGGGACCTCGCCGGGGGACACCAGCCTCATGGGGGTGAGCAGGTAGTTGTAGTTGCAGCCGGTGCAGGTGAACCCGTTCATGTAGTCGCCGCGGCTCACCTTGACCTCGATGCCGCGGAGCACGTTGTACCCGAACAAGTACCGGCCTGGGCGGTCCAGCGTGAAGCCTTCGCAGCCCCCGTCCCGGAGCCTCCACCTACGGTGGTCGAGGTACTTGAGCCCGACGCCCACCACGTCTATGACCTTCTTGTTGTCCAGCTCGCAGTACCTGGGGAGCCCGAGGTGGTTGAGCGTCACCTCCTCCTCCACCGTGTGGCACATCTTGTTGTAGAGCCACAGCTTGGCCACCTGCTTCAGAAACGCGTGTAGAGCCGACTCACCCACTGCCCGTGCCCCAGTGTTTGACTTGTGCCCGCGCTGAGACGTTTAAGGTGAACGCAGCCGGGTGACGGGGAGGGGCATATAAAACAGGGTCAGAACACGAGCTCGGACAGGCTGTTCCTCGTCTGGTTCGTGGCCGCCTCGCCTATCCGCTTGACGCCGGGGTCCCGCAGCGCATACTCGGCGTACTTCTCGTCGGTGTACTCGACCCTCATGGTGTACGGCGGGTCTAGGCGGAAAGGCTCCACGGACCCAACCTTGTTCATCGCCCGTCGAGCCGCGTCCCTCACCGCCTCCTGGGCCTTCCCGGGGGACAGCGAGACCGCCTTCCTCACGGACAAGGCTCCCAGCTTCTCCTTCTCCTCCAGCGCCCACTTCACCGCGGCGCCCTCTATGCCGGGCACGAGGGCCCTTGCCTCGTCCACGGCCGCCTGGTCCCCGCTTACGAACACGGTGGGCACGCCGTGGACGCCGAACACCGCCATGTTCATGGCTATCTCCCCAATCCTCAGCTCGTTCAGCCAGATGTTCTCTATATAGGGCATGAAGCTGTGGGCTAGAACCCCCTCCGACCCGGCCATGCCGTGGAGGCCGTGGAGGAACATGGCGTCGAAGCTCTCGTCGATGCCCGCCGGTCCGGCGTCGCCCGCGTGCATCACTAGCCTGCACTCGGGGTGCAGATGCTCAACGTCTATCCCGCCCGGGAAGGCCCCGTGTCCCGGCCACGCGTAGACCTCCGTGGCGCCTCCCTCCAACGCGCCGTCCACGAGGGCGTTGAGCTCAAGGGTGGCCATCCTGATGGCCTGCCGGTAGTAGGCGCCCTCCTCCATGCACTGCTTCTTGAAGTCCACCACCCCGGCGACGCCCTCAAGGTCGCATACAACGTATACCTTCACCGCTCATCCTCCTCGTTCCACAGTAAAGGCTGGTTACCTAACGCTGTTAAGTACATTACGCCGCTTGCTTGGCTCAACGAAGACCGTCAACTCCCTGCCGGCCTCCGCCCCGACGACCACGAAGCCCTCATGGATCTCTTCCAGCGAGTCCACCCTGCCCCTGTCCAGCCTGCACCCGAAGGGCCCACACTCGACCACCCTGATGCTCATAGCTGCTGAAACGCGGCTAAGGCTTTAAACTCGACTGAGCGCCGCGTAGGTGGGTCCCACGTGAAACAGGTGCCCACGCTTCAGCCGTTTCACACAGTTTTATATAGGATAGGCTGCACCTTTTCATGAAACGTCTCAGAGTTGATTTGATTGGACGCCAAGGAAGCGCTAGACAAGATACTTATGCCCGGGAGTGTCGCCGTCATCGGCGCCAGCACGGACCCCTTCAAGTGGGGGTACATGCTGCTCAACGCCGTGAAGCAGAGCGGCTTCGAGGGCGACATCTACCCCATCAACCCCAAGGCCGAGGAGATACAGGGGTTCAAGTGCTACGCCAGCGTCAGGGACGTCCCAAGCGACGTGGACATGGCCCTGGTCGTCGTTCCCGCCCGCTTCGTCCCGGGGGTCTTCGAGGACATGAAGGCCAAGGGCGTCAAGGGGGCCGTGGTCATCACCAGCGGCTTCAGCGAGGCCGGCGACGAGGGCAGACAGATGATCAAGCAGATACTCGACACCGCCGAGGGCAGCACACGGTTCATCGGCCCCAACTGCATGGGCGTCACCAGCAGCAAGGCCAAGCTCAGCGCCCTCATGATCCCGTTCCTCCACGAGAGCGGCGATGTCGCGTTCATCAGCCAGAGCGGCGGCTACGGCCTCCAGCTCTACCTCAGGGCCTCGGCCATGGGCGTGGGGATAGGCAAGTTCATCAGCAGCGGCAACGAGAGCGACCTCAAGGGCTGGAACTATCTGGAGTACTTCGGCCAGGACGACGACACAGACATCATCGCCATGTACATAGAGGGCCTCAAGGACGGCCGCAGGTGGTACGAGGCCGCCAAGCAGGTCACGCCCAGGAAGCCCATAGTGGCCATCAAGGTGGGCGTCACCGAGGCGGGCAGCAAGGCCGCCGCCAGCCACACCGGCAGCATCGCCGGCAGCGACAGGGTCTACGACGCCGCGTTCAGGCAGGCAGGCGTCATCAGGGCCTACGACGCCGCCGAGATGTTCGACTTCGTCAAGGGGCTGCTATACTGTCCGCTGCCCCAGGGCCCCAACATAGGCATCGTCAGCAACAGCGGGGGAGTGGCGGTGGAGACGGCGGACAGGCTCATCCAGAACGGCCTCAATGTGCCGACGTTCAGCGAGGAGGCGCAGGAGGAGGTGAAGCAGCTCATACCGGCCTTCGGCAACCCCAAGAACCCGGTGGACCTGACGGCGACGCTGAACATGAACAGCTTCCTCAACGTCCCTGACATAGTGTTGAAGCAGCCCGAGATACACGGCATGATAACCATCAGCCTGGGCACCAGCATCATCAAGACCATGTTCCCCGACGTGCCCGAGGAGGACCTCCAGGGCATGTACGAGTGGATCAACGGCACCCTGCTGAAGACCTACAAGAAGTATGATAAGCCGGTGATCGTCATCGACCCGGCGGCGGACGTGGCTGGGGCGTCAGCCAAGATACTGGAGAAGGAGAAGGTGCCGGTGTACACGACGCCGGAGAGGGCCGCCGACGTCATGGGCGTCCTCTACAAGAGAAATCTGTACCTCGACAAAGTAAGATAAATCTGTAACGTAATATTTTTTAATATAATTTTATCCCCTATTTTCTTAATAAAAATATAATTTCCTAATTTGCATGTATGCGCATACGCGCGCATTCACATATTAAGTAGCTCTTGGCGGAATTTGATTGCCTAATTTACTCGTTTATATTGGTGTATTTCAGGATTGATGATTATTTCATGTTCTATTTGACGTATTCTTCCAAATACGCGGAGATTTCTTGTAGATAGAAAACTACTCATATTTACAGCCATGTTTGCTGGGAACGCGCAAGTGCACAGAAAACCATTTTAGAAATAAATGAAAAAGTAAAAATAATGATAGTCAGCAGAGGAATTATTTCCAGAATAGGAGCTTTAGTAAAGCAGGCAGTTGATAGGACTCAACAACGTATGATAGAGGGTGATGTTGAAGACGAACCAACACTTACAGGGAGTTTTGTTGAAAATTTAAGACGTATTTTTGAAGATGTACCGATAATTAACAATTATGATTTGAGAATAAGGGTTCTGAGAGGAATTGGTAGAGAAGCCCCTGAAAATAAATTTGGTGCTGATATTTGTGTAATTTTTTCTGTAAATGAGGATGATTATGAACTTTCTAAAGGATTTTTAATGCAAGCAAAATGGGCAGATAGATATAACATTAATGTAAATGGCTTCGGATATCATCGTCCATCATTCTCTATGAATGATGAATTTCGACGAATGCAGGGACAATGTAATGATATGCTGATGATAACTCCTGATAGTTTCGTAATATTATATTCAATAAATGGTTTTACTATAGTACCCGCTTCTTCTATTAGTGGCATACGAAAACAAAAAGGTAGAATTCAATTATACTCTAAACACGTTCATGATTTTTTTAAAGAATTCATAATGAGTTTCATTGGAGACTCTAGACTTTCTGCACCAGATGATGACACCTTAGAGAAATTAAAGTCTGATAGTATAGCAGATTATATTCTTTCAATAGCCTTGAAGCAGACTTCACGCGAGGATTAATAAAAAGTGTAAGATTATTAAATTTACTATTTAGTGTCCGCATATTTTGTTAAATACTATAAATTATTTACTAATTAGGTATTGGTAACCTTTGTTATCTCTACTTTAATTTTACTATAACACCCTGGTTAAGAAATTATGATTTCTTGAAGGAACATTCTATTCTCCCATAAGAGTATTTTTCAGCCATCTCTATAACTTACTTTCATCTCCAACTATAATATCGCCTGTATTTTCGATAACAATAGAACATAATACTGCTTGATCTATTGGTTTCAAGCCTCGAGACCAAAACATTTCATCGCGGAGTAATTGAGATTTTAAAATCAGTGAGGTAGTTATCCTATGCAATATCAACCTATTTCTTTAGATTTAAAACTTTATTTAAACGTTTAACCATGATTTGTGCATGGGCTCTCTACTAGAAGAAATCCTTACTAAAACCCTTGATGATCTAAAGGGAACTAAAAATTATCCTGACCCAGTACATACTAAATTAAAAAATCTGTTTAAAAAAGGTAAAATTACTAAAAAAAGTGTCTTATATGTGTTAGAATTAAATTTAGGTGAAAGCAGTGAAACTTCATGAATTGGAACTTAATGAGTTTCGAGGAATAAAATCAATATGCCTTACTCCTGAAGGCGAAAATATCGTAATATGGGGAGAAAATGGAACAGGAAAAAGCGCAATAGTGGACGCAATAGATTTTCTATTGACAGGGAATATACTAAGACTTACAGGAGAAGGTACGGGGAATATTAGACTTGATGAATACGGCCCACACATTGATAGCAGCCCTGAACATTCTTGGGTACGGGGGAGCTTCATATTACCAGGTGAACTGTCGGTAATTGAAATTACACGAAGAATGAAATCACCAAAAAAATATGAAACAAACTCTACAAAGAAAAAAATTAATCCATACCTTGATTATGCCCGTCAAGGACAACATATTCTGACTAGAGGTGAAATATTAAAATACATCTCTTGCACGCCTGGAGACCGTAATAAACGCCTTCAAGCTTTATTAAAGATGAATGATATAACAAAAGTTCGCTCAACTTTAGTTACTTTAAATAATGAATGTGAAAGCCAATTCAAAATAAAAAAGCAAAACACTGAACGATTTAAAGGAGACATTAAATCCTTTATTAAAACTGACAAATTTGATGAATCTAACATTCTAGATTTCATAAATTCGCATAGAAAAAAGCTTGGTAGTGAACCTATATCAAAATTACGCTCAACCACCATTCAATCAAAATTAATTTCCCCTCAAATAGTTTTGAAAAAAGAAACGATCAGTCCTGAAATTGTGGAAAACAACGTAATTACGGTCTTTGACCTTGTCACAGATGAGAAAATAGAATCATTAGTAAAATCCTATAACTCGTTATTAAAAGATATATACGAAATAACAGATATTAAAAAATTTGAAATCGCTACAAATCAATTAAATTTCTACACTCTCGGGTTCTCATTGATCGATTCAAATTCTTGTCCTTTTTGTAATCTAAGTTACGATTCAAATGAATTAAAGTCACATATAACAGGAAAAATTCAATTGGCTGATAAACATAAGAAAAAACTAGAATCATTACAAAAAAAATCTCAATATTTACTATCAGAAATATATTTACTACGAGGTAGTATATCCAATCTAAGTCAAAGTATTCAAGAGTTGGACCTTACCGAAGCCAATGAAGACTTAGCTAAATGGATAGAACAAATTGATAAGATACGTATAATCCTAGAATCTAATTTTAAAAATATTAAGAAAAAAGCACCTACTAAAGACGAATTTAAGAAGTTAATAATAGATAAGCAATCATTAGCTCAACTTTCTTCAATAAAAATAAAAACTTCTGAAATTAGTCCAACAAAACCTCCTGAGTTGATATCTTGGGATTTACTCACGACATTTAAAGTACATTTAGAAAATTATGAAAAATCAAAAACTGAATTAGAAAAAGCAGAGCTCCTAATGAAACGAACTCGTTACTTGTTAATCGCTTTTGAGAAAAACAAAGATGCAGAAATCAATAATCTATATAAAAAAATTAATGGCAGATTCAGTGAGTTATATAGAACTCTTCACGGTAAAGACGAGAAAGATTTTGATGCGTATTTAAAATATGATGGAGCTGCACTTG
>Ga0272441_10009354_pt1 | contig 15175 bp, 15 predicted proteins | sample SSMProp6N_FD_193582 | JGI IMG/M metagenome (GOLD analysis project Ga0272441, IMG submission 193582) | Marine sediment archaeal communities from Little Sippewissett salt marsh, Falmouth, MA, United States - SSM-Prop-6N | ecosystem: Environmental > Aquatic > Marine > Wetlands > Sediment ... | reverse complement strand
GCGACGGCCGTCCTGATGTGACCGCGGGCGCCCCCCGGGGTGTCATCAGGGCGTCGGGAAGGGGACCGTGCAAAAAGCGACGGACGGCCCTCGCTCGCGACGTGTCGGCGACCCGATTCAGCCATCCGATCCGATCCACGGCCCGACCACCGGGGTGACGGAACTTTGTGGGAACCCCCTGAAGATTCGCGTGTTCTAGCCGGCACGTTGAGTGCATTCAGGCGCAGAGCGTGGCGGGCGGGCGGCGGCACCGATATTGCCCGGATGACACCCGAATACGTGCATCCGGGCCCCAAGAAAGCGGCCCGGCGCCAAACAGATATATGGAGTGATACCCCATGACGAGACTGCGCACAGGTGCCCTGGCCCTCCTGGTGTCGGTGGCGTTCTTTGGCTGTGGAGACGATGGTCCGACGGATCCGCCGGTGACCACCCTCACGCTGAGCATCGTGAGCGGAGACGCCCAGGTAGGGGCCATCGGAGTCGCCCTTCCGGCGCCCCTGACCGTCCAGGTCGAGGACCAGAACGGGGATCCTGTGAGCGGCACGACCGTCACCTGGTCCCTGGCGTCGGCGGCCGGCCCGAACTCGAGTCTGAGCTCCAACAGTACGCCGACGGGAACCGACGGACGCGCGTCGGTCTCGTTTACGCTCGGCGACGCTGCGGGAACGTATGAGGTACGCTCCTCGGTGACCGGATCGTCGGCCACGTTCTCTGTCGAGGCCACGGCGTCCGGAGCGCTTTCCGTCGTGTCGGGAGACGGCCAGGTCGGGCTGGCCGGGCAGACCGCAGCGCAGCCTCTGGTAGTGAAGGCCGTTGGTACCGGCGGGGTACCGGTCCCGGGCCTGGAAGTGACCTTCACGGTGACCCAGTCCGCCGGCGCGGGTGCAGCCGTCAATCCGGCTGTGGCGACCACCGGAGCCAACGGCGAGGCGTCCACGACTCTCACCTTCGGCGACGCCAACGGGCCTGTGAGCGTTCGCGCCGTGGCCAACGGCTCGACAGCCGATTTCGGGGTCTACGCCTGCGGCGGTGACGCGAGCGCGGCAGTTCTGGATCTGCAGCCCGGAGAGGACGCCGTCGTCAGCGGTGCGGACCTGGCGTGCCTGCAACTCCCTGCGCACGCGGTGGGGGCGGAGTACGAGGTGGTGGTCACCCCGCTGCCCCAGGCTTTGGGATTCAACGACATGACGCTGGCCATTGGCGGCTCCGCAGCGCCCTCGCCGGCCGTCGTCTCGGGGACTGGCGCACAACGGGCCTCGTTCTCTCTGTTCGGGGCCGGGGCCGATCTGACGGGTTGGCGGGGTCCGCAGTACGACTGGGACACGCAGCTTCGTGAGATGGAGCGCCCGCTCAGACCGTCGATCCGGGCCAACGCGGTCAGCGGGTCGAGTTTCGGCTTGATGGCCGCCGCCCCGCAGCTGGGAGACGTGATGGACTTCGGGTTCTCCTGCGTGACTCAAACCCAGTTCCCGAACACTCCCACGGACATTACGGCGGAAGTGGTCAGCGTAAGCAACAACGCGGTGATCTTCGAGGACACGCTGTCTCGCGGCGCCTTCACGGCAGCCGAGTACGACGACATCGCGCTCAATTTCGACAACGTGATCATCGGAACGGACACGCTCTACTTCGGTGCGCCGTCCGATGTGCCGGGGGACATTGCTCCTGGACAGGTCGTCATCCTGTACTCGCAGGGCGTCAACCAGATGACCGAAGACTACACGAACGGCTTCATCGCCGGGTTCTTCTGTCCACTCGATCTCGGTTTCAGCGGCGGAAACGACGCCAAGATGTTCTACTTGCTGGTGCCCGATCCGACCGGTGATCTCACGCCTGGCAACGACGCCAACCTGCTGACGAAGACGAACGTGCTGCGGATCACGGACAACACCGTGGCTCACGAGTTCCAGCACCTGATCAACGCCCAGGTCGGGACGGGTGCGGCCGAGGAGGTGTGGATCAACGAGGGCCTTTCGCACCTCGCCGAGGAAGTAGTGGGCCATGCAGCGGGCCAGGTGGAAGGCCTTACGGATTTTGCTCCGGGGAATGAGCTGGGCGCGTCCGACTTCCTTCAGTCAGCGGCCGCCCTGGAAGTCGTCAACAAGTGGTACCTGGGCAACTGGGTGAACCTGGGCTTCTACCTCGACGCCCCGGGCGACACGGCGGCGCTTCTCAACGCTGAAGATCCGCTCGGTATGGAGACGTTCCGAATGCGGGGAGCGAACTGGAGTTTCCTCCGCTATATGCTGGACCGGTTCGGGGACCCGGCGACCGAGTGGCAGCTGACCCGGGCGTTGATCACGGATGCCGCTACGAACTCCCGGCAGGCGGTGACCAACGTGTTCGGAGTTTCGTTCGACCAGCTGGCGGCGGAGTGGGCGGCCATGCTGGTGGTGGAGGATCGGGACGATCTTGGCGGGCCGGTCCGGGCCTCGCTGCAGACGACGTCGTACCGGATGCGCGACATCTACGACAACCCGAGCATCGGCGGCATCGCCAGCCCGACGGGAAGTTGGCCGCTGATGCCGGCAAGCCGTGTCCTGAACGTATCCAGTTCCCTGAACATGGACCTGTTCACTGCTACGTCGTCGTACGTGACTCTGCGTGCGAACGCGGCGACGGGTGGGACCGGCCTGCGCCTGATGGAAACCGGCACTGGCGCCGACGTGAACCCCGCGATCATGCCGTACATGGCGATCGTGCGCACGAAGTAGAGACCGCGTCGCGCCGGTCGACGGCGTATTCGCAGAGTTGAAGGGCTGACGGCCACTCCGGGATCCCCGGCGTGGCCGTCTCCCGTTCCACTTCTTGCAGGCGCGGGTCATCCAGGGCAGTTTCGCCTGCATGGATGAGTCCACCGCACGTCCGCTCACACCGCCGCTGCAGGACCTGGCCGACCGGTTCCGATCGGGCGATCCGCTGGCCCTGGCCCGCTGCATCACCCGGGTCGAGAACCAGACCGCCGGCTTCGAGGACCTGTTGCATGTGCTCCATGAGGGGGTCGGGCGGGCAAGGCGGACCGGGCTGACGGGTCCGCCCGGGGCCGGGAAGTCCACGCTCACGGCCGCCGTGGCGCGGCTGCTGCGCGATCGCGGCGAGACAGTGGGCATCGTGGCGGTCGATCCCAGCAGCCCGTTTACCGGGGGCGCCCTGCTGGGCGATCGGGTGCGGATGGACGACCTGGCCACCGAGCCGGGGATCTTCATTCGCTCCATGGCCAGCCGGGGCTCGCATGGCGGTCTGGCCACGACGACCCGCGAGGCCGCCGATCTCATGGACGCGTTCGGCTTCGACCACGTCCTTCTCGAGACCGTGGGCGTGGGCCAGTCGGAGCTCGAGGTTGCCACGAACGCGGATTCCACGGTCGTCGTCCTCGTCCCCGAGTCCGGGGACGGGATACAGGCCATGAAGGCGGGGCTGATGGAGGTGGCGGACCTGTTCGTGGTGAACAAGGCGGATCGACCGGGCGCCGACCGACTGAAGAAGGAAATCGAAGTCGTCCAGGCCATCCGGGCGGGAAGTCCGATGGCCGCCGCTCCGGCGCACCATGGAGTCGACTTCACGGCCCTCGCCCTCGCCGGCTCGAACCCGCCGGAGGAGGGCGGCGAATCCGCCGACGCTCCGCGGGTCCCGGACTGGGAGGCCCCCGTGTTGAAGTGCACCGCATCCACGGGTGAGGGAGTCGCGGAGATCGTGGATCGCCTGGACGCCCATTTCGGATGGCTGCGGGAGACGGGCATGCTGAACGAGCAGCGCCGCCTGGCCGCGATCGAGCATACGCGGCGCGTTCTCGAGCGGGCGGTCCAGCGACAGGCCTCGACGGTGTGGAAGGAGTGGATCGGCGACGAAGGGCAGAGCGCGGACCAGGTGGAAGGCTCGCCGTACGAGATCGCGCGCAAGCTTGCACGCCGTCTGGGGCCGCGACCAGAGAAGTAACTTCCTCGCCCGGGCCTCCGTCCTGCGGACCGAACTGGAACGGCCTCCCACCCATCGCGTATATTCGTGCACGGCATCCGTGTGTACGGAACGCCTGATACCACCGAGGAAGGACTACTGAATGAGTTCCCTGATCGATACCGAGGTCCCCGGTTCCGCCGACCTGCAGCAGGAAGTGGAGCGCCGCCGGGGGGAGCTGGCCGAACTCGAGACGAAGCTCGCGGCCTGGAACGCGGCGGCGGCAGCCACCCCGCAACGAGACGACACGGACTTCACGACGGTGTCGGGGCAACCTGTTCGCGCGCTGTACACGCCGCTCGATACGCGGGGCGACGATTACATCGGAGATGTGGGCCTTCCCGGGGAGTACCCGTTCACTCGTGGCCCCTACGCCACCATGTACCGGACGAGGCTCTGGACGAAGCGGCTGTTCTCGGGCTTTGCCACGGCTGAAGAGACGAACGAACGCTACAAGTTTCTCCTGGCCCGCGGTACGACGGGTCTGTCGGTGGCCTTCGACTTTCCGACCCTGATGGGATACGACTCGGACGATCCGCTCTCAGAAGGCGAGGTAGGGAAGTGCGGCGTGGCAATCGCCAGCCTGGCGGACATGGAGACCCTGTTCGACGGCATTCCGCTGGACCGGGTCTCGGTCTCCATGACGATCAACGGTCCCGCGATCATGCTGTACTGCTTCCTCCTGGCGGCGGCCGAGAAGCAGGGCGTTCCGTTCGAGAAGGTCACGGGGACCATTCAGAACGACATCCTGAAAGAGTACCAGGCCCAGCACGCGTGGATCTATCCCCCCAAGCCGGCCCTCAAGATCATCACCGACGTCTTCGAGTGGTCCAGCGCCCACGCGCCGAAGTTCAACACGATTTCGATCTCCGGATACCACATTCGCGAGGCCGGCTCCACGGCGGTGGAGGAACTGGCGTTCACCCTCAAGAACGGTTTCACGTACGTCGAGGAGGGCATCGCTCGCGGTCTCGACGTGGATGAATTCGCGCCGAGGCTGTCTTTCTTCTGGGACGTGCACAACGACTTCTTCGAAGAGATCGCCAAGTTCAGGGCTGGCCGCCGTATATGGGCCCGGCACATGCGGGAGATCTACGGCGCCAAACGGCCCGAGAGCTGGCGCCTGCGCACCCACGCCCAGACCGCGGGCGTGACGCTGACGGCTCAGCAGCCCCACAACAACATCGTCCGGGTCGCCTACCAGGGCCTGGCCGCCGTACTTGGCGGGACGCAGTCGCTTCATACGAACGCCATGGACGAGACCCTGGCTCTGCCGACCGAGCACGCCGTACGGATCGCCCTGCGCACTCAGCAGATCCTGGCCTTCGAGACCGGCATCCCCAACACGATAGATCCGCTGGCCGGCTCGTACTTCGTCGAGAGCATGACGGACGAACTGGAACGACAGGCCGAGGAGATCTTCACCGAGATCGACGATCTCGGCGGGGTCGTGGCGGGGATCGAGTCGGGTTACTTCCAGGCCCGGATCGCCCGGTCCGCAAGGCGATTCCAGGACGAGGTCGAGGCCAACAGTCGCCTCGTCGTGGGGTTGAATGCCTTCCAGGAAGAGGGCGAGGCCGACATCGAGATCCTCAAGATCGACGAGTCCGCCGGCGAGTCGCAGAGCCGCCGCCTGGCCACCCTCCGTGAGACGCGCGACGGCGATGCGGTGGAGCGCACCCTGGCCGCCCTGACCGAGGCGGCGCGGGCCGACGAGAATCTGATGCCCCCCATGCTGGACGCGGTCCGCAGCTACGCCACGCTGGGCGAGATTCGAGGCGCGCTCGAGAGCGTCTACGGCCGGTTCCAGGAGCCCGTGGCCTTTTGACGGGGACTCCAGCCGGGTACCTTGAAGGCGCCGCGGGAGGCGGTTTGTCAGCCGCAGCCCGGCGTCTCCATTCGGAGCGAATTCGTCATGGTTGAGAGAAAGATCCGCGTACTGGTCGCCAAGCCGGGACTGGACGGCCACGACCGCGGCGCGAAGGTCATCGCCGCCTCCCTTCGGGACGCGGGGATGGAGGTGATCTATACGGGGCTGCACCAGACCCCCGAGAAGATCGCTGCCACGGCCCTGCAGGAAGACGTGGATGTCGTGGCTCTGTCGATCCTGTCCGGGGCCCACATGACCCTGTTCCCGCGCGTGGCGAATCTGATGCGCGAGAACGGCATGGACGACGTCCTCATCACGGGTGGCGGTATCATCCCGCAGGAGGACGTCGAGGCGCTCCAGGCACTCGGCATCGGTAGACTCTTCGGGCCGGGAACGGCGACGGGCGAGGCGGCCGCGTACATCCGCGAGTGGTTCCTCGCGAACCGCGCGGACGACGAGGCCTGATGGCCGAACCGTCCCGGATGCGGATGATGGTGGACGAGGTTCGAGCGCTCGAGGACCGACTGCGCGAGGGCGGCGGCCCGAAGCGGATCGAGCGCCAGCACAGCCAGGGCAAGCTCACCGCCCGCGAGCGGATCGACCTGCTGATCGATCCAGGGGGCGGGTTCCTCGAGATCGGCCTTCTCCTGGCCTACGATCAATATGACGGGCAGGCGCCCGGCGTGGGCGTGGTGACCGGTATCGGCGAGGTATGCGGCCGGCCCGTGGTCATCGTGGCGAACGATGCCACCGTGAAGGCCGGGAGCTGGTGGCCCGAGACGATTCCGAAGAAGCTGCGGGCCCAGGAGATCGCCATGCGCTGCCGCGTGCCGATCATCTACCTCGTGGACTCTGCCGGTATCAACCTGCCCTACCAGGCCGGAGTGTTTCCGGGCAAATACGGAGCGAGCCGGCTCTTCTACTACAACTCGATCATGAGGCACTACCTGGACGTACCGCAGATCTCGGCCGTAATGGGGCCGTGCATCGCGGGTGGCGCCTACCTTCCGGCTCTTTCGGACGTGATCGTGATGGTGGACGGCACGAGCTTCATGGGATTGGGCGGTCCGAACCTGGTGAAGGGTGCGACCGGGCAAGACGTCGAGGCCGAGGTGCTGGGCGGCGCCTCGACGCACAATCAGATCAGCGGTGTCGCCCACTACGAGGTCCCTGACGACGAAGCCTGCGTGGCCAAGATCCGGGAACTGGTGAGCGATCTGCCACCCGCTCGGCTCCCGGAGCCGGTCGATGAGCCGCAGCCGCCAGTGCGTCCCCTCGATCAGGCCTACGAGCTCATGCCCCAGGACCACCGGCAGCCTTATGAGTTGGAGGCGGTCCTGGAGACGTTCCTCGATGCGGGGAAGTTCGACGAATTCCAGGCGGGATACGCACCGGAGATGCTGACGGCCGTGGCCCGCCTGCGGGGCCGGCGCATCGGGGTGATCGCCAATCGACGCGGCATGTTCAAGGATCCGAAGGGCGGGCGGCCGAAGTTCGGCGGGATCATCTACGCGGACAGCGCGGAGAAGGTGGCCTACTTCATGGACATGTGTGACCGGCACAAGATCCCGCTGCTGTACGTGCAGGATGTAAGCGGTTTCATGGTCGGGACCGAGGCCGAGCACTCGGGGATCATCCGGGCGGGGGCCCGCATGGTCGAGGCGATGTCCGTGGCCCGCGTTCCGAAGATCGTCCTCACCACGGGTCACGCCAGTGGGGCCGGTTATTACGCGATGGCGGGGCAGGGGTTCGACCCGGACTTCATCTTCACCTGGCCTACGGGCCGAATGGGCGTGATGGAGGGCGAGTCGGCGGTGCGCGCCGTGTACGGCCCCAGGATCGACAAGGCTCGCGCGGAAGGCGTTCCGCTGGACGCGGAGACCGAGGCCGAGATGGAGTCCACGCGGGACGAGTACGAGCGAAACCTCGATGCCCGCTACGCGGCGGCCCGCGGGTACGTGGACGCGATCATCGCCCCTGAGGACACGCGCGACGTGCTGGACCTGGCCCTTCGCACGGCCCTCGAGAACCCGGCCCCGCACATCGGAGCCTTCACCCTCCCGGACCACGCCTGATGGCCGGGCGCATCGTTCGGGTGGCGTCCGGGCAGGGGTTCTGGGGCGACTGGCAAGAGGCCCCGAAGCTCCAGGTGAGAAGTGGCGACATCGACTATCTGATGCTCGACTACCTCGCCGAAATTACCATGTCCATCCTGCAGAAGCAGCGCGTGAAGGATCCGACCGCCGGATACGCCCGTGACTTCGTGCCCTTGATGCTGGATCTCGCTACCGAACTCGTCGAGGGAGGGGTGCGCGTGGTCACCAACGCGGGCGGCGTGAACCCGGCCGCCTGCCGTGATGCCCTGGTGGCTGGCCTCGCCGACGTGAAGACGACCCGGCCGCTGCGCATCGCGATCGTCACCGGCGACGACCTGATGGACCGTCTCGGCGACCTGCTCGACGCGGGCCACGAGCTCAGGAACATGGAAACGGGGGCTCCCCTGTCCGACATCAGGGACCGGGTCTACAGCGCCAACGCCTATATCGGTATGGAGCCCATCCTGGAAGCGCTGGGGCAGGACGCCGACATCATCGTCACCGGGCGCTCGACCGACACGGCCCTGACCTATGGCCCGCTGGTGCACGAGTTCGGGTGGGCGCACGACGACTGGGACCGGATCGCGGCGGGCGTCGTGGCCGGCCACATCAACGAGTGCGGGGCGCAGGCCGCGGGCGGTAACACGCTGTTCGACTGGCAAGGCGTCGACCTGGCGATCCCCGGGTACCCGATCATCGAGGCCACGGCGGATGGCTCGTTCGTGGTCACCAAGCATCCCGGCCTGGGCGGCAGGGTGACCTGGACCAGCGTCACCGAACAGCTGGTATACGAGATGGGTGACCCGGCGGACTACATCACGCCGGATTGCGTGGCCGACTTCGGGACGGTCACGGTGGCCGACCTGGGAGGTGATCGGGTAAGGGTCAGCGGAGTCACCGGCGGTCCGCGAACGGGCTTGCTCAAGGTGTCCATCGCGTATCACGACGGATTCAAGGCCACGGGGAACCTCACCTACGCGGGGCCGGATGCCCTGGCCAAGGCCCGTCGGGCGGACGAAGTGTTGCGGGCGCGGCTGGACCGGGCCGGGTTGGTGTTCGACGAGATCCGCACGGAGTTCGTGGGAGCCGGCGCGTGTCTCGGCCTGGAGCCCGGTCCTTCGGCGGCGGATCTTCCCGAGGTCGGGCTGCGGGTCGGGGTGCGGGCTCCCGACCGGGCTCCCGTCGAGGCCTTCACGCGCGAGATCGCTCCCCTCATCCTCGCCGGCCCGCCGTCGGTGACCGGGTTCGCCGGCGGGCGACCGCGGGTGCAGGAGGTGATGGCGTACTGGCCTGCCCTGATCGACAGGACAGCCGTCGAGTCCGAGCTTCGCGTCGAGGTCAACGATGCCTGAGATCCTCTCGCAAGGGGGAGTGAACGGATGAAGGTTCCTCTCTCGCGCATCGCGTTCGCCCGATCGGGCGACAAGGGGGACACCGCCAACGTGGGGGTCATCGCTCTCGCCCCGGAGGCGTACGAGCACCTGGTGAGCCAGGTCACCCCGGAGCGAGTAAAGGCGCACTTTTCCGGCGTATGCCGAGGCGACGTGGAGCGCTTCGAGCTCCCGAACCTCTCCGCCCTGAACTTCCTGCTTCACGAATCGCTGGGCGGCGGCGGGACCGTGTCTCTCATGCTCGATGCCCAGGGAAAGACCTTTGGAGCCGGCATCCTGGCGCTCGAGGTGGAGGTGCCGGAGGACGTCGTGGCGGTCTGCGACCGGGTCGTTGCGGGAGAGATCCCGGGTCGTCCGCCCGGGGAGGAATAGCCCTTGGCCTCGCAGGTTCTCTATACCGTCGACGAGGGCACGGGAGTCGCTCGCGTCACCCTGGACCGGCCCGAGCGCCGAAACGCGCTCAATCGTGCGCTGGTCGAGGAGTTGAAGGATTCGCTGGCCGTCGCGGAGTCCGACGAACGTGTCCGGGTAATCGCAATCGGCGGTTCGGGGCCGGACTTCTGTGCAGGGGCAGATCTTCGCGAACTGCAGGAGGCCGTAGAGGCGGGGCCCGATGCGAGCCTTGCGGAAGCCCTGGCGCTGGGCGATCTGTTCATTCTCATCCGCAAGCTCGAGAAGCCCGTCGTAGCCCTGGTTCATGGTCAGGCGCTGGCCGGAGGCGCGGGCCTCGCCACCGCCTGCGACCTCGTGCTGGCCGGATCCGATGCTCGGCTGGGCTACCCGGAGGTCCGGCTGGGCTTCGTCCCGGCGATGGTCATGGCGATTCTCAGGCGTTCCCTGGGAGAGAAGCGGGCCTTCGAGTTGATCGCGCTCGGCAACTCGATCGACGCGGATACCGCGCATCGGTTCGGGCTGGTCAACCGAGTATTCGAAGCGGACTCGTTCGATCAGGAGGCCGCTGCGTTCCTCGAGACGCTGGCCTCCCGCAGCGCGAGTGCGGTGGCTCTTTCCAAGCGCTTGCTGTACCGGATCGAAGGGGCCAGCTTCGAGGCGGCGATCCACGAGGGAGCGCAGGTGAACGTGATCGCGCGCGAGACCGATGACTGTCGAGAGGGAGTCCGCCGGTTCCTCGAACGAGCGGATCGCTGAACATGAAACAGGGGCGGGTATCATATGAGTGAACAGGCGGCAGAGCCCGTCGCGGGCCGGAACCGCATCTCGACCACGGCCGTGGGCCTCGGGGCCGTCGGTCTCGCCGCCGGGCTCGGCGGGGTCGGGCTGCTGGATATGGGCACGAGGATCGGCGTCGAAGGTGGAATACTGCTGCTGGTGGCCGCGCTCGGCCTGCTCGCGGTCGCGATCGGCGGTCGGCCTTTCGGCCCGGCGGTGGAAGGTTCGCTGGACCTGTCCTCCAGGCTGGGGCTCGGGTTGCTCGGCGGTGCGCTTGCCGGTCTGGTGCACGGGCTGCTCACGGCTGCGGCCGGTAGCATTGGTCTGACCCTGCTGTTCCGGGTAGGCATCGACGTCGACCTGTCGGCCGGGCAGTACCTGTTCCGGGCTCTCTACGGATCGGCCTGGGGCCTGGCCCTGGGCGCCCTGTATCCGTTGATCCCGGGCGACGAGTTCGCCGGCAAGGGAACGACCTTCAGCCTCCTGCCGAGTCTGTACACTCTGTTCGTCGTGTACCCGGTCTTCCTGGGTCTCGGCTTGCTGGGAGTTCGGCAGGGATTCCTGACGTTTCCTTTCGTCCTGCTCGGCAACGCGATCGCCGGGCTGGTCGCGGCATGGGTGATATCGTGGGGTGCTGAGACCGACCTGGCCCCGGTGAGTGATCCGCTGGTCGAATGAAGCCGGAAGCCCGCTACTGGCTGCGGTTCCAGATGGTCATGGCGGTAGTTGGCGCCGTGCTCTGGTACGTCGGCGTAGTGTTCGACAGCGAATATACGTCGGGACTCGGAGTCGGAGTCCTGCTGTCGGCACTGGCCCTCCGCATCCTGCGTCGGAACGCCGACGACGAGGTCGCGGAGGACCGGGAGGACGAGGCCTGAGCCGCGTCCTCCCGGCGCGAGTCTACCCCGGGGTCAGTGGTTGACCCGGCACCCATCCAGGCACCCTCGCTTCCACTCCTCGCAGGCGTCCTTGTCGAACCAGCCCACGGTCTTGCGGCATCCGAGGTGGATCGTGTCGCAGTAGGTCATGCACCAGCTCTTGTCGGTCGCGGCTTCCGCTGGTGGCGCGGTGATCGTTCCGAGCGCGGCGACCGCGAGCGCGGCGCTCATTAGCCTGATCCTTCTCACCATGTGTTGCTCCTTCCCCTGGTCGCGTAGTCAAAGGGACGCGATGTTGCAGCCCGCCAGACAGCCGAGGATGTACCACGTGCACTTCCACGAATCGATTCGGTCGCAGCTCCGCGCGGCCATCTCGGCACAGTAGTCCTGGCACATCGCCGGACCGGCTTCCGCTGCCGCCCTCGCGGGCGGAGGCGCCGACAGCACGGTCAGGGCCAGGACGAGCCAGAGTCTCTTCATCGCGGATCTCCTTTCGAGTGGAGTCAGGGTGTGGAGGATGACGTGAGGCCACGAAGCGCCTCGACGTCTGATTCCTCCAGGGGACCGGCGTGTCGCGCGACCAGGCGGCCGACACGATCTATGACGAGCGTCGTGGGCACGACGCCGATGCGAAAACGTCTGGTGAAATGATCGATGTCCGCCGGTACCGCGACCTGGACCGCCGGGAGGTGGACACCGGCGTAGGTGACGGCCCCATCGGGGTCTTCGAGCCCGATGGCGGTGGTCAGCCACTCTTCGTTCGTGGAGAGGCGGTTCCAGGCGGGCGCCGTCCGCTCGCACGTCGGACAGGTCGAGCGAAACACGAGCAGCAGATGGTTCGCGTCCTTCCGAAACGTAAGGGAGTCACCCGTCTCCGCATCGATGAGGGCGGGCGCCTCGCGGACTACCTCACCGGGATCCACCACCGACCGCTCGGCAATCCAGGGTGCCACGCGCTCCCGGACCACGAGTGACAGGGCCACGATGGCCATCAGGCCGACCGCGATATCCAGGGCCAACTCCCGACGCTTCCGACTCGCCATTTCCCGCCTCCGCCCCGTCCGGTCCCGAACGCGGCGGGACGTTGCCGGAACCCGTTCATCGGGCCGTCAACAAGGCGGAGCCGGAGCACGGAAGTCGGGCCGGAGCGTCAGCCGACCGACCCGAGATGAGGGGCCATTGAGCGCGGTGTGCCAACGCTTGACATGCGCGCACAAGCGACCGGAGCGCCCGATCCAGGCGTGGAGTCCCCGGAGGCCGCTCTTCTCCGGATCTACGGCCACCCACGCTTTCGGCGGTATCAGCGGCCGATCGTCGAGGCCATGCTCCGTCGGCGCGACGTGCTGGCTATCCTGCCGACCGGGGCGGGCAAGTCCATCTGCTTTCAACTTCCGGCCCTGATGACTGCCGGAACCACGCTGGTCGTCAGTCCGCTCATCTCGCTCATGCAGGACCAGGTGGACACCCTGAAGGGCAGGGGCCTGCCGGCAGCCGAACTGACATCCGCGACGACGCCTGATGTCCGGGGCAGAACGCTCCGGTCCCTCGCGGCGGGTGAACTGCGTCTTCTGTACGTGTCTCCCGAAATGCTCGGCGGATACCGGTTCCAGCTCGTGTGGGCCGACCGGCGCCCCACCTGGCTGGTGGTGGACGAGGCCCACTGCATCAGCGAATGGGGGCACGATTTCCGGCCCGCATACCGGCGAATCGGAGACTTCTCGGCCCGGCTCGGCCACCCGCCGATCGCGGCCTTCACCGCCACCGCCACTCCCGCCACGCGGGCGGACACGGAGCGCTGCCTGCGGCTGCGCGATCCGTTTCGGGTGGTCGCATCGGTCGACCGACCCAACATCCAGTGGATCGCCGCTCGAACACGCTCCGTGGCCGAGGCGATCGACCGGGTCGGCGTCGCGGTTCGCAGCGTCCTGCGATCGCACAGGACGGGTGCGGTGATCGTGTATGTACCCACCCGATCCGGCGCGGCACACGCGGCCGAGGCGCTCTGCCGGCTCGGGGTCCGTGCGGCGTACTACCACGCCGGCATGGAGAGCGACGCCCGGCGCGGCGTCCAGGAGGGTTTCCTGGGCGGCGGTCTGCGTGTGGTGTGCGCGACGAGCGCCTTTGGAATGGGGATCGACCACCCTCACATCCGCCTCGTGTGTCACTGCGGAATGCCGGGCGCCCTGGAATCGTACGTACAGGAGGCGGGCCGTGCCGGACGGGACGGGGCACCGGCTCACGCCATGCTCCTGGCCACGCCCAGGGACCGGGCGATCCAGGCCACGCTGATGCGCGAGGGGGGGCATCGGACCTCCGAGTCCAGGCGGCGCTCGAAGGCCCGCCTGCGGGCGATGTTGGGTTATGTTTCGACCCGTCGGTGCCGGAGGGCGTATATCGCTCGATACTTCGGCGAACCGGCCCCCCGTTGTGCCGGATGCGACCGCTGCCGGACAGCGGGGCAACCGTGATGGCTGGCCGGACGTCTACGAGATGTTCGGGAAGGACACAGGTACGCCCGTCGAGGCGACAGCTACGGAGGGAATCGATGAAGCAGTGTGGGCATGAACGGTCGGTGGCGGCCGTGACCGTGACCCTGGCGGCGGGCGTGTTGGCGCTGTGTGGTCCCCCGGGCGCCGCAGCGCAGGAAGTAGCCTCGCTCGAGGGCCCCACCAACGCCTACGCCGAGCCCTTCAGCCTGATCGGCGGAATCCGGGAGCTGGATGACGGCCGTGTGCTGGTCTCGGATGCGCTTGAGGAAAAGCTGTACGTGCTGGATCCCGAGCTCACAACGGTGGAGACGATCTCCAGGAAGGGGCAGGGGCCGGACGAGTACCGGCAGCCGGACGGTCTCTTCGGCTGGCCGGGTGACTCGACGCTGATGGTCGACCTGGGGAACGGTCGGATGACGGTCGTCGGGTCGGACTACGGGTTCGGCCGTACCATACCCATCGTTCAGCAGGAGGACATGGGCCTCCAGATCATCATTCCGCAGGCAGTGGACGGGGGCGGCTATCTCTACTACCAGCCTCGGGGAGACGGCATGATCCGCGACTCCGCCGACATCGTCCGGTGGCAGCCCGACGCGGGTGGGACCCCGGAGCCCCTCGTGCGAGTCAAACTGGCTGACGTGACCGAGAGCACATCCGGGGGCGCGAACGACATGAGACAGGAGGTCCGGCCGGTCCCGTTGAGTCCCGAGGACGGTTGGTCCGTGGGACCCGACGGAGCCGTGGCGGTGGTCCGATCCGGCGACTATCACGTGGATTGGGTAAGCCCGGACGGTTCGGTTATCTCCGGCTCTCCTGTGGCGTACGAGCCTGTGGCGGTGAAGGAAGCCGACAAGGAGGCGTGGGCCGAAGAGCTGGCGGCCAACGGCATGATGATGATGGTGTCGAACGAGAACGGCGTGATGAACGCCAGCATGAGGCGTGGCGGAGGCCGCACGCCGGCAGTGGACCGATTCGAATGGCCCGCGGTCAAGCCACCGTTCGACCCTGGATCCGTGAGGGTGGACTCGCAGGGATACGTGTGGGTGGAGAGGCACGTGCCGGCGGGGGACTCGCCGGTGCTGGACGTGTTCGATGGGGAAGGCGACCGTGTAGGCTCCATTGAGATTCCCGTCCGCAGCTCGCTGCGGGCATTCGGGGACGGGACGCTGTACCTGACTCGCTGGGACGACCTCGGGTTCCAGTGGCTCGAGAGATACCAGCGGCCGTCGATCTGAACCCGTGTCAGCCAGCGCAGTTTCCGCTGGCCGGACTGAGGATTATCTTGCGGCGGGCGACGTTCAACGGACGTCGCCCGCGTTTCTGT
>Ga0272441_10009353_pt1 | contig 15176 bp, 13 predicted proteins | sample SSMProp6N_FD_193582 | JGI IMG/M metagenome (GOLD analysis project Ga0272441, IMG submission 193582) | Marine sediment archaeal communities from Little Sippewissett salt marsh, Falmouth, MA, United States - SSM-Prop-6N | ecosystem: Environmental > Aquatic > Marine > Wetlands > Sediment ... | reverse complement strand
AAGCAAGAAGAGTACGAAGACCGGAAGACTCACCAGAAGCGCTGCCGCGCTGAGCGGACCCCACTGCACGACGCCGCCGGAGCCGAGGAATCTGGAGAGGAACACGGGAAGCGTGTAGTGCGCGTTGTCTCGCATGATGACCAATGCGAAGAAGAACTCGTTCCAAGAGAGCAGGAGCGAGAAGGTGGCGACCGCCAGCAACCCGGGTACGGACAACGGAAGAACGATCTTGACAAGGGACTGCAGCCGCGTACATCCGTCGATCTGCGCAGACTCCTCGAGTGCTACGGGGATCTTGTCGAAGTATCCCTTCAGCAACCAGATGGCGAACGGCATGCTGAAACTCGTGTGCATGATGATCAAGCCCGGCAGCGTATTGAGCAGCGAGTACGCGGTCAGTACAGCGAACAGGCCGAGGACCATGATGATTCCCGGAAACGACTGCGTGGCGAGAAGCCACATCGAGAAGACCGTTCTCCCAAGAAACCGGAACCGCGACAGGGCGTACCCTGCCGGCGCCGTAACAATGACGGACAGGAGCACCGTCGCCGCCGCCACGATCGCTGAGTTCTTCAGATTCGTGAAGAAACTGGTCTCGAACAGCACCTGCCTGTAGTTCGCCCACGTGACCTGCGTCGGCGGCCCCATCGGTGACGCAAAGATGTCGACCTCGGTCTTCAAGGAGTTGAACACAAGCAACACAATCGGAAACGCGAGAACGCCAATCGCCAGGATCACTCCGACGTGCAACAGGATCTTCTTCGCCGGATGAAGCCTCACTAGTCCATCACCTCCCGGATGTACAGCACCACGGCGGTTAGAAGAACAGCGAGAATGACCACGCCGATCGCCGCTCCGTATCCGGCTTGGTAGTACATGAACGCGTTCTGATAGGCATACAGCGGCAGGGTGATCGACGCACTGCCCGGTCCGCCCTTCGTGAGAACGAACACGATGTCGAACGAGTTGAGCGTCCAGATCGATTCAAGGGTGAGGACAATGAGGACGACCTTCTTGATGCTTGGCAGAATGACCCGCGTCTGCGTCTGGAAGTAGTTCGCGCCGTCCATCGACGCCGCCTCCACGATCTGCTGGTCGATCGACTGAAGCCCGGCGAGAAGCATGATGGTCACGAACGGGATCTGCATCCAGATGTTGGCAATAATGCACGTCCAGAGTGCCAGCCCCGGATTGGTGAGCCACGCGGGAGGGTTGGCAACACCCATCGCCGAGAGCACGGAGTTCAGCGGGCCGTTCGTCAGGAAGATGTAGCGCCATGTCAGGCTGATCACCACGCCCGGAAGTGCCCACGGAATCAGCGTCATCGCACGAAACCCTCTGCGGAAGTGCAGATGCCTGGAGTTCAGCATCGTCGCGAGGCCGTACGACAGGAGGAACATCATGGCAACGCTCGTAGCGAGCCAGATTGCGCTGTTCGAGAACGCTCGCCAGAACGTCGGATCCTGTACCAGCAACGTGAAGTTCTCCCACCCAACGAAAACGTTCTCTTGCGTCAGCGCGCGGTAGGCGTAGAACACCCGCCCGATTCCCTGTATCAGCGGGAAGAGGCTCACGCAGCACAGCACCAGCAGCGCCGGCGTCAGAAACGGCAGCGCACGGCGCACTTCGCTCAACGGTTCGAGCCGCACTGAGCTACTCGCCTTCGTTCCCATCGTGCACCATCACCACCGTCTTCAGCCCATCGGCTCGCCTCGCCATCTCAAACCCCGCCTCGATCTCCGCGAACCCCACTCGGCCAGTGATCATGGCCGCCGCCGCGACGTTGTTCTGCTCCAGCCATTCCACCGCTTCCCTGAAATGCTCCCGGCGGAACCCGAAGCTGCCGACCACGCCAACCTCTTGGTAGTGGATGGCGTAGGCATCGACCTCGAGCCGTTCTCCCCTCGCCAGCCCGCCGAACACGAGAGCCGTCCCTCCGACGGCGACCCTCCCGATCGCCTCTTCGGCCGCACCCTTGACTCCCACGGCAATCAGGACCTTGTCAGCATCCTCTCTGTCGAGAACGACACGCATCCGTTTCTCCAGCGCGCCGGTCGACGGATCGGCAACCGGAAAACCGAGCGCTTCGATCGCTGCAATCCGCTTGGGAGAGATCTCGCTGATCAGCACGGTGGCCTGCAGCGACCGTGCGACCATCGCCAACAGGACCCCCATCGGCCCACCACCCACGACGAGCACCGTGTCCCCCGGCCTCACGCCGGCCCGTTCAATCCCGTTCAGCACGCAGGCAACCGGCTCTGCCAGCGTCCCGACGTCCGCCTCGACGCCCGGAGGAAGAAAGAACGTCGCAGTCTCTACGATTCGCTGCGGAATCAGGATCTGCTCCTGTAGCGCACCGCTCACGAACGCCTTGTTCGAACACAACTCGCCGACACCCCGTCGGCAGGCATCGCACACACCGCACTCCACGTACGGGGCAGCAACCACGGTGTCCCCGATCCTGAAGCGCTCGACACCTTCGCCCAGCGCGAGTACGTCGCCGGTGAACTCGTGACCGAGAATGCACGGCGGCGTAAAGAACGGATGCCCGCGTACATAGGCCTTGAGATCCGTACCGCACAGCCCCACCGCCCGCGTTCGCAGCACGATCTCACCCGTCCCCGGCACGGGCTCGGGGACGTCGCGGTGGGCAATGCGCCCGATCTCTACGAGTTCGGCAGCGCGCATTACTGAAGTCCCATCCGGCGCAGGAACTGATTGCCCTGCTGCGTTGCATTCCCCAGCGCGGTGGCAAGATCCGTGTTTCCCAGGAGCACCAACTCAATCTGCGGAATGAACGACTGCCACTCCCAGGAGAAGAAACCGAACATGTGGGGTTTGACATCCTGTGCATACTCCAGCCATTGGAACAGGACGTCCCACTGATTCTCCTCCGACTGAAACTCCGGCCGCTGCAGCGCGCTGTCTCGTGTTGGGAACAGCCAGTCGGCATACGCAATCCGTGCCTGATTCTCCTCGTTGACGAAGTACGTCAGGAACTGCGCTGCCTCCTCCTTATGCGGCGAGCCTGCGTAGATGCCGATCGCCTGCGGGTCCGCCTCGGTGACATTCCGCGCCGGACCTTGAACCTGCAACATACCCCAATCGAGTTGCCCTCTCCCGAGCATCGCGATCCAGCTGCGCACCCAGCACCCGTAGCTGAACATCGCGTACGTCCCGTTCTTGAACCCCTGAAGCAGGCTCATGAAGTCGTAGCTCAGGATTTCCTCCGACATGACGCCGTCTTCCACAACAAGGTTGGTGTAGAAGGCAATCGCCTCCTCGGCAGCCGCGTCAATCTCCACATGCCAAGTACCGTCCTCATGCTCGCACAGCACCTGTCCTTCGTTCTGCTCCACAAGCACCCACCAGAGCCGCTGCTCAAGCGGCGACATCAAGCCCCAGGTCGTAACCTTACCGCTTGCATCTCGCCCGGTGAGGGCAAGGGCATACTCGCGAAGCTGCTCCCAGGTGATCATTCCATCTTCAGGAACAACGATCCCTGCGTCCTCGAACAACGCCTTGTTGTAGAAGATCACCAGCGTCTCCTGGAGAAACGGCACGCCGTAGATCGTCTCCTCGTCACTCACACCGGCCCAGTACTTCTCCGGGATGTCCGTCAGCATCTCGTCCGCGAGGTACTTGTTGAGCGGCTCGACGTAGTGCATGAGGCCGTACTCGTAGCACATCACGGAATCCTGATGGAACAGATCGGGGGCCACACCGCCCTGGAAGCTCGTCAGCATGAAATCGTCGATGTTCTCCCACGCCTGCGAGACGATCTCCACTTGGATCTCCGGATTGGCCTCGTTCCATTCGTTCACGATCGCCCGGATCTCCTTCACGGTGTCCGACTGCCATGCCGGCGTGAGGAACTGCAGATGCACCGTCGCTGTGCCGCAGATCCCTACGAGGAGCACCAACCCAATCGCTATCGCTGCTACGCGTTTCATCGAAGAACCTCCTGTGTCCTCTCGCCAATTAGTCCTCGTCTTCGTTCACCACCGCGTTGTACACCGCGTCGTAGTTCTTCAGTGGTGCGGTTGCCGTCGGGTGATACATCCCCATCACGGCAATGAGGTCCCCGCGCCCTACGGAGAACGGAAAGCCATCGATGATGATCGTCTTCGTCGCGTCGAACGCCGAAATGGCGCCCCCCATGATTGCGCGAACCTCAAGCAGCGGCGCTGCCACGATTCGCCCTTGATACGTGTTCTCATGATCGAAGATCTCTTCGAGTGCGACCGCCGGATTCGACACGAGATAGGACTCCGTCGTCTCGACGACTCGGCCGTCGTCCATCGCGAACGACACCGTCAACGCGTGATAGCCGTCAGACAGGATCGAGACATTCAGATTCGCGGCCGCAAGACTCCACAACCCGTTCCAGTACGCTTCCACTTCGTACGACGTGCCATCGTCCCACCGGTACGCGGCGCCCACTGCGTGTCCCCAGACCTTGGCGACCAGATCGGCCTCCCATGCCAGTGTTGCCGCTGCCGGCACGGGAACAACAACCTCTTCGACGCCCGCTGTCCGCCAGATCGAATCGAGGCCCCCGCGTGCCATTCGAAACAACCGATACCCAAACCCTGTGCCGTCCGGGCCCGCGCCTTCCCACCACGCGCCACACACCGCCCCCGACGTCAGCTCGTAGAACGGCTCTTCACGAAGCACTACGTTCGTGTGCCAGTGTCCGTTCAGCAGTGCCGTAATCCCGTACTGCTCAAGCAGCTGAAGCGTCGCAGCATTCACATCCGACTCGACCCAGCTGTACGTCGGCTCATGACAGAACACGAGGATCGGTGTGTCCTCCTTGACGGTCGCCAGATCGGCCGCGAGCCACCCCAACTGCGTCTCGTCCATCCCGTACACGAGTCGCGTTCCGATCAACTCTTGTGTGTCCAGAACGACGCAGTGCACGCCCTTCATATCAAACGAGTAGTGCGTCGGGCCGAAGTAGTTCTCGTAGATCGTCTTCCCAATGGCTTCGTCGCGAATCACATCGTGGTTTCCGACGAGCGCGTAGACGGGCGCCGAGTACTGGGCGAAATAGTCGGCCATCATGCACATCCAACGGTCCACGACATCGGGCTCAGGGTACTTCGAGTCCGCCGCGATATCCCCGGCGACCAGGACGAAGTCGACGTCCACAGCTTCAACCTCTTGTCGAACCGTGCTCAGGACCGGATCCGGCAGGACCACCATCGTTCGATCGCGCAGCCCCAGCGCGAACTCCTCCGGCGTTGGCGCATAGTGGATGTCCGAGAGCTGGACGAACACGAGAGCCCCGTCCTCGGATACCGGCTGCAGGGGGAAGTCGAATCGCGTGCCGCTCCCGAGCGCGGCGTACCACGTTCCGGACGACCGCGTACCACTCGGCGTGCCGACGTAGACGAACCGCGCATCCTCTGCTGCCGCCAACTCATACCCGCCCGCTGCATCCGTTTGCACAACCGTCACGCCGTCGCTGACCACCACACCTTCGACTCCACACTCATCTGCACCCATCGTTCCATCCGCGTTAGCATCGAAGTACACCACGCCGGTGATCGTCTCCGCGATCGCGCTAGCGGCAACGCCACAAACGAGAACGAGCACGACAACGCAACCTCTCATAGCATCTCTCACGACTTCCTCCTTTCTGCATCTGCGTGGCCGTTTTCCTCCGTCGGGCAACCCGCATCCTCTCCGCCTCGGATTCGCACCGTCACTTGACTGCGCCCCCGGTGAGTCCGGAGACCAGGTATCGCTGGCCGAGCATGAACAGCACGAGCGCGGGCACCGTCGCGAGGAGCGCGGCCGCGCAGAGCGGACCCCATCGGACCATCCCGCCGACGCCGAGGAAACGTGACAGAAAGACCGGCAGCGTGAACAGTGCATCGGCGCGGTTGATCACCAGCGCGAAGAAGAACTCGTTCCACGACAGGAGAAACGAGAATGTCCCGACACCGAGAAGCCCAGGAACCGCAAGGGGAGCGACGATCCGAAGCAGCGCGTGCGCACGCCCGCAGCCGTCGATCATCGCAGCCTCCTCGAGCGCAACGGGAATCCTGTCGAAGAACCCTTTCAGAAGCCATACGCTGAACGGGATCGAGAAACTCGTGTGCATGATGACAAGACCCAGATACGAGTTCAGCAATCCGTACGTGCGAAACAACATGAACACTCCGAGCACCATGACGATCCCGGGAAACGCCTGGGTCGCCAGCAGCCACGTTGAAAACAACCGCTTGCCTCGGAAACGGAAGCGGGACATCGCATACCCAGCGGGCGTCGTCACAAGAATCGTCAACAGAACCGTTAATCCGGACACAGCGAAGCTGTTCCGCAAATTCGCCATGAACGTGCTTTCCTGGAAGATCTCGCGGAAGTTCTCGCCCGTGACGACGTGCGGCAGTCCGACCGGTGAGCTCATGATCTCACCCTCCGACCGGATCGCGTTCAAGAACATGAACACAACCGGGAAGACCAGAATCACGACGTACACCGCTGCGACCAGATTGAGAAGGATTCGTTTTGCCGGTGACATTCTCATTCGAGCACCTGCCGGATGTAGAAGAAGATCAGCACGAGCAGACACGCCATCATGAGGATTCCCACGGCCGCTGCGTATCCCATCTGATAGTAGAAGAACGCGTTTTGATACGCGAACAGAGGCAGCGTCAACGATGCGTTCCCGGGACCTCCATTCGTTAACACGTACACCACGTCAAACATGTTGAAGGTCCAGATGCTCATGAGCGTGATCACGACGAGCGCGACCTTCTTGATCACCGGCAGCGTGATACGGAAGGTCGACTGTAGGAAGTTCGCTCCGTCGATCGCAGCCGCCTCGTACAGCGACGGCTCGACCGACTGCAAGCCGGCTAGGAGCATGACGGTCATGAACGGGATGTTCATCCACACCGTGACCAGAATGCATGCCCACAGTGCAACCTGCGGATCGAGCAGCCACGACGGCGGACTCCCGATCCCCAGCATCGAGAGGAATAGGTTCATCGGTCCATTGTCCGCGAGAACGTACCGCCACATCAGTGCCACGACGACCGGCGGCATCGCCCAGGGAATCAACACAAGCGTCCGGACGACACGCCGTGCGCGGAGCTCCCGAGAATTCAGGACCATTGCCAGGATCATCGCCAGCACAAACTGAGCACTGACGCACGTAGCGACCCACGTCATGCTGTTGCCGAACGCATGCCAGAAGAGCTCGTCTTGAAAGAGGAGCCGGAAGTTCCGTAGCCCGCTGTAGACGAAGTCCTGGGAAAGGATTCGAAACGAGTGCAACGAGCGGATCATCCCGTTGATGAACGGATACAGATTGATCGCGCCCATGATGAGGATCGTCGGCACGAGAAACGGCAGGGCGCGTCGTCCTTCACTCACCCGAGAACAAGGGGCTGCAGACATCGGGCAGTTCCCTACGCTTTCTTCCGACCGAACAACGGGACCGTAGAACCGTCGCCGCTGCTCGGACAAGCAAGCGGCAGGGATGGGCGAGGAACCGCCCATCCCGCCGCGTCCTGACTAATACTCGACTCGAACTTCGACGACCCACCACGCCCAGTTCTCCGGCGGGTAGATGTCTTCGATCTCCGGGTAGGCGTTGTACGGGTAGGCGACCTTGATCGGCCCGCCGAGGCTTGCGAGAAGTGCGCCGTCCGCATCATCCATGACCAGCATGATCGGGTATGCGAGGAGGTCGGCGACTGCAATCGCGAACTCCGCTTCGTCGTTGCAAACCAGAACAACCTGGCTTGCGCCCGCCGGGAATCCCACGTATTCGAGGAGCGTGGAAAGCAGTACGCCACCGTACGTGTTGTCCCCCATCCATGGATCTGCCACCAGATACTCAACCTGAGGCAGTGCTCTCAGCATCGCCTCGTCCATGGCGAATGCGCCCTCTCCGTTCGTCAACGCAATGCTTCCCGTGACGGTGAGCGTAACGTCGCCCGCCGGCTGCGGCGCGTCTTTCGCAACCGCCGAGACCGCAAGGACTCCCACGATCAGCATCACTGCAATCAGTCGCACATGTGCTTTCATCCTGCGTTCCTCCTTGTGCTTCGAATGCCACAAACTCCTGCGATTTCACGGCTAGGCAACCCGTCTTCTCTGCGTATCACCTCCATGTCTAGTGGATAAGCTATTGAAGACCTGCTTGGCGCAGGTACTCATTCCCGTTTTCCTCCATCTCGGCGATCGCTTCCTCCAGCGTCTTGTTTCCCAGGAGGACCTGCTCCAATTCCGGCACGATCACGCGCATGTCAAACGCGATGATCGTCGGCATCCGGGGCCAGATGTCGATCGCGTACTCCAGCCAGGCGTGTGCAAGATTCCACTGGCTTTCCTCGGTGGTGAACACGGCATCGGACTGCAAGGAGACGCGAGCCGGGAAGACCCAGTCGGGGTAGGCGATATCGATCAGGTTCTGTCCGCTGCAGATGTAGTCAAGGAACTGCGCCGCTTCTTCCTTGTGCTGCGATCCGGCCCAGATCCCATGAGCCTGCGGCCCGCCGGACGTTATGTTGTTCACCGGTCCCGTCAGGTGGAGCATTCCCCAGTCCACTGTCTTCCAGAGCTCGAGGATGCGGCGATTCCAGCAGCCGAACGCAGCCATCGAGTACTTCTCCTGCGAGAACGAACTCATCAAGTACGTGTAGTCGTTGCTGATCGCCTCGGTCGGCATGACATCCCATCGCGTCACGAGTTCCGTGTAGTACGTGAGTGCTTCACGCGCTGCGTCGTCGACGTCCACGACCCACGTTCCGTCATTCTCTCGATGGACGATGCTGCCACCATTCTGTGCCACGAGCATCCACGGATACTTCTCCCACGACACCGGGGCAAGCACCCCCCAGCGAGTGACCTCCCCGGAGGCATTGCGCAGGGTCAGTCGCTGTGCGTAGTCAACCAACTGGTCCCAGCTGATCTCGTAGTTGTCCGGGACCTGAATCCCCGCCTCCTCGAAGTGCGCTCGGTTGTAGAAGAACACCTGAGTCTCGACCAAGAACGGGTACCCATAGATGCTGCCCTCGTAGTCGCTCGCGCTGTCCCACATCCACTGAGGAATGTCCGTGCGTGCATCGCTCGTCAAGTACTCGTTGAGCGGCGCTGCAAAGCCGAGTGCACCGTATTCGTAGCACATCACCGCATCGGTGTGGAAGATGTCGGGCGCATCGCCCCCGAGAAAGCTCGTGAGCAGAAACTCGTTCACCGCAGACCATGAACCCCAGACAACTTCAACCTGGATATCCGAGTGTGTGTCGTTCCACTCTCCGGCGATCCGCTGAATCGCCTTGACCACGCCCGGCTGCCAAGCCAGCGTGTAGTACTGAATGGTTACCGGCTCGCCGACCGAGGACAGGGATCCAAGGCCAACCAACGCAAGGCACAAGATCCCTGCGAAAACTTCAGCCCAACGCATCTTCATCAGACCTCCCCTTCTGTGACTGCCCCGTGTACCGCACGCACCAACTCGCGCACCGTGCCCGACGGATCGGCCGCTTCAAACACGTTTCGCCCAAACGCTACACCCGCAGCGCCGTGTTGTATCGCCGCCTCGGCAATCCGGATGGCGTTCTGCGACGGCGGCCCCCCCGCTGCCAAGAACGGGACGCCGCATCCGTCGATCGCGGCACAGTCCGCATCCGTCCCGGTGGTATACGCCTTGATGACGTCCGCCCCGAGCTCGGCTCCAGCTCGCACGGCCAGCGCGATCCACTCCGGGTCGCTGAAGTGCTCCGCATCCACGGGAAGCATTTCCGCAATGAGCGGAACACCCAACCCGCAGCACGCTTCGGCGAGTTCCGCGAGCTGAGCAAGTGACTGCGCCTCTCCAGTGCCCCCGACGAATCCCATCGCGATCACCGCGTCTGCTCCCAGTGCCACGGCACGCGGAATCGAACAGATCGTCCGATGGAAGTCGAATGTCGGGTTCCGGTCGGTGCTCGCACCGGTTACCCGAACGATCAGTCCGCAGCGACCGGCCACAGCGGCCGCACACGCAGGAAGCGCTCCGGGGTTGAGGATCACGCCGTCCGCTCCGCCCTCTACAGCCAACTCCACGATCGAGCGTATCGGCGTCAGCCCGCGCAAGGGCCCTCTGAACTGCGCGTGATCCAGCGCTACGACAACCGAACGTCGGTCGCGGGCGAACAGCCTCGCCAACCGAACCTGCTTGCCCGTCATCCCTTCCTCCTTGTCCGATCCAAGCACGTTCCGCCGTGGATCAGTCGCGTCTTCAGTCGCAGCGACTCCCGACCGCCGTTGAGGAGGAGACGCGCCGCTTCCACCCCAATCTGGTGCGTCGGGACCTCCACCGTCGTCAGCTCGGCGTGCATGAACGTGGCGTACGGAACGGACGGAATGTGGTCGAAACCCGCCACTCCAAGATCCGCCGGCACCCGTAAGCCGTTCTCTTCCGCCGCCCGGAGTACGCCGAACGCCATCAGGTCGTTGGCCGCAACGATCGCATCGACCGAGTGCGCCGCCAGGATCCGTCGCGAACACTGCAGACCGGCCTCGTAGGTGAAGTCACCACGCTCCATGGCCACAGGCCGCAGACCCACCGGCTCGAGCGCACGAAGGAATCCCGACAGGCGGTCCTGAGCGGTGCTCACGCCCTCCGGACCGGCTACGTACCCAATCCGGCGATACCCGAGGCTCAGGAGATACTCGGCCAACTCGCAGCTGGCTGTCCGATTCTCCGCTTCGACCGTCGGCAGTCCAGGAAGTCGCCGGTCCGCAACGACGATCTCAATGCCTTGGTCGATGACCCGGCGAAGCATGCGTTCATCCGGACGGCTGACAGGAACGTAGAGAATCCCCTCGACCCCTTCGGAGAGGAGGATGTCCAGATAGCGGCTCTCGCGCTCCGGGCGACGATTGCTGTCACAGATCAGTGTCGTGTAGCCGCGGTCGAACGTCACCGATTCCACCCCACGAATCAGGAGTGCGAAGTACAGATTGGCGATGTCAGGAATCAGAATACCCAGCGTGTTGGTGCGTTGCCTTCGAAGGGTTTGCGCGGCTTTCACCGGCGTGTACTCCAGCGCGCGGATCGCCTCGAGAACGCGCTGTTTCGTCTCTGGACGCATGTGGTTGTCGGCCCGCTCGTTGAGCACGCGGGAAACGGTACTGGGGGAGACCCCGGCGTGCGCTGCAACCTCTCGAATCGTGATTCGCTCTTCCATCATGAAAACGTTTTCCGAAAACGTTATTCCAGCCTAGCGCGACGTCTCGCGTTTGTCAATACTGTTTCGCGGAGACGAGAGCATCCCGACCCTTGCAGGCCCCCAACCGCTCCGACGGCCGACGCGCTCGCGAGTACCGAGCGGCTTGTGTCCCTTCCGATTCGCACGACACGCCAGCCACCGCAGTTCAAAACCCGGCTTCATCGCGCGCGAGCAATGCCACCCGTCCACAGGCACCTGCCACACGGTACCGCTAGGCGCTGCTCCGGAGATCGCCACCCATCTCGTCGACGGTCCGTACCCGACTCCTGCGTCCCGGATAGGTTAGCCAGCGCAAGACGATATTCAGGTCCTGAACGACGCACGGCGCCGCGATCAACGTGTCGTCCTCGGCTTCCATGTGTTCCGTCGTGTGCGCATCGGATAGCAGTGTCAGATCGTATCCACGCTCCAGCGCCGCGTACGCGGTCGCGCGGACGCACCAGTTCGTCGCCGCTCCCGCAAGAACGATGTGCTACACGCCGAGCTTCGCAAGCTCCGCATCGAGTGACGTATCTTCGAACGCCGAGTTGTGCGCCTTCTCGATCCGGACCTCGCCCTCGGCAGGCACCAAGTTGGGGATCCACTGCCACTCGCGGCTCGCGTGGGGCAGATCCGCGTCCGTATGCTGTACCCAGATGACCGGCAGTCCGGCCTCGCGCGCTCGCTCGACCGCGCGCACAATGTTCGAAGCGATGCGGGCCTCGTCCCACGTCCCCCGCATCACGCCGACCTGCACGTCGAGGACCAGCAGCGCCGCCTTGTCTCCACTACGAACCGTCGCCATGGAATCGCCTCCGTTTCCGCTGCCCGATTGGACGTGCCTGCGCCACAAAACACGGTCCACGCAAGCCCTGCGCATCCATTGTACAACTGTCTTCCGAAGCACCCGTCTGCGTCGACCGGCAAAGCGGAACCAGCCCTCATGGCGGTGCCCGCACCACCCATCATGTGCTCACCGCGAGACGCGGACCCTCTTGCGCCAGTTCTCCTTGGACGACATGGCAGGGGATTCGTACGATCAGGACATGCACCTCATCGACGAGAAGTTCAAGCGATCGCCGCGGCGGTTCTTTGCTCAGGCGGTGATCGCGTTCGCGGCCGTCGGACTGATTGCCGTCTACCTCGGCGTTCTCACCGACGGCGCATTGGTCGCCGCACTGGGAGCGAGCGCGTTCATCGTATTCGCCACACCCGAGCATGACACCGCGCAACCGCGGCGGCTGCTGGGTGGGCACGCCATCTGCATCGCACTTGGTCTTCTGTTCTCCCTGTTCTTCCGCTGTGGCGTGGTCCCGCGCTCGCAGCTGTGGATCGGGATATTCGGTGCGGCGGCCGTCGGCGTCGCCGTTCTCGTGATGACCATGACCGACACCGAACACCCGCCGGCGGCCGGAAGCGCACTCGGGTTCGTCGCGTTCCAGCACGGCGCATCGCACGTCGCATTCATGGCCGGAGCCGTGCTCTCCCTCGCAATTGTCCATCGCCTGTTCCGTCGCTGGCTGCGCGACCTCACGTAACTCGTAGGGGGCGCCAGCCAAACGCCGTCTCCCACCCCGTTCCAGGGAGCCGGTAGGACAGCGTTTCCATTCCGAACGTCGTCAGTCGTCCAACGTCTCCGTCGCATACCCGTCGATCGCGATCACAATGTCGCCGCCAACCGGGATCGTATACCCCCCGTATCGAAGCGCCCTCGTCGCGCCGCGCTCACCCGCTTCTTCCGCCGACGAATTGCGCTCGAAGTCGACCACGAGGACTCCGTAGACCACGGCAAGTTCGTACCGGGCTTGCTCGTGGATGGCGGCAACGTACGAGTTCACATCGATTGTCTCGACCCCGATCCACGGGTGGGCAAACCGTCCCGTGGCGATTCGGTCCGCCACGACGCGATGGATGGTGTCTGACGACACCACAAATCCGATGCCGGCCGAGTCGCCGCTCGTGCTGAGGACCTGCGAGTTGATGCCGACAACCCGCCCGTCGAGACTGAGCAGCAGTCCCCCCGGGTTGCCGGGATTGATCGCCGCGTCAGTTTGGATGGCTCCGCTGATGTATCCCTGGTCATTTGGGCTCTCGATAACTCGCTCGAGCGCGCTGACAACGCCGGTCGTCACCGTCTGGTCAAGACCGAACGGCCTTCCGATCGCCAGCATGAATTGGCCGACGCGCAGTTCGTCCGAGTCTGCCAACGTCAACGCGGGCGGCAGATCGTCTCCCGCATCGATCCGCAGCACAGCAAGATCATTGCCCTCGTCCAATCCGACGATCTCCGCCTCGTACTCCGTCCCATCCGGAAGGGTGACCATCAGTTCGTCCATTCCTTCGACCACGTGGTAGTTCGTGACGATGTGCCCACGGTCGTCGTAGACGAACCCGGAGCCGGTTCCTTCTTCCGCCGCAGTTCCGAACATCATGTTTCGTATATGCGTCAGGCCGGTCCCGTTGACGACGGATGGAGACAACGTTTCTACACCTCGACAATCCGTTCTTCCAGGGCGAGCAGCCCCTTCGCCACGTCGGAGCCAACTGCCGCGATGCGGACAGGAACTGCCAACGTCGCGGCAAGACATGTCCCGATCCATCGGGCGCGTGCTACTCGGGTCATATCCACCTCCATCCGTATTCGCCCCACGGTATCCACGCCGCGTGGATGGAGAGCAACAGAGTCATGGCGCGGATGTGAGCCCGTCGGCTACGACCACCCGCAACCGTGAGCGCCGACAGATCGTGCTTCACGCCTCTGACATGAATGTGACGCGTGCGAGCCAAAACCGCGCGCTACGGTTTGAAAGAAAAGGACAAACGCGATCCGATACGGTCGGGTCCGTGGGGGATGGAGGACCGACACAACATGAAAACCGCACGATGGGCGTTTGTCGCCCTACTTATCGCGGCGGCAGGCACGCTCCTGTACCTGCCCCGCATTCCGGGAGTCGCCGACGCGGAGACCGTGGCGCTTGCCTCGGACGAGACACGCAGCGTTGCCGTGTCGAACGCGCCGGAGACCGTCGACGCCGAACGACTCCCCGCGGACAATGCAATAGCGACAGATGAAACGGTCGAGACACGCGCCGACAGCTCCAACGACGGCCTCATCTCCACCGCATCGAGCGGCGCCGCGACTCGAACAATCACGCTTTCCGGGAACTCGATCAGTACAGACGCGACCGATGCGTCAATCAATGGCAGCACGATCACGATCACATCCGCCGGAACGTACACCGTGAGCGGAGTGCTGGCCGACGGGCAGATCATCGTGGACACCGACGACAGCGGGAGCGTTCGTCTTGTGCTCGACGACGTCGACGTAACGTGCAGAACGAGCGCGCCGATCTACGGGGTCAACGCCGAGAAGCTGATCATCGAGATGGCGGACGGTACGGTGAACGCCATCACCGATTCCGCGGAATACGAGAACGTGGATGCGACTACCGGTGAACCCAGCGCAGCCATCTTCAGCAACGACGATCTGACGATCAGCGGGGACGGAACGCTCATCGTGACGGCCAAGTACAACAACGGGATCCAGAGCAATGACGACCTGCGGATCACCGGGGGCACGGTGGTTGTCGATGCCGTCAACGACGCCCTCAAAGGCCGCGATTCGGTAACAATCCGTGACGCAGATGTCACCGTGACCGCAGGTGCTGACGGCGTGCAGTCGACCAATACAGAGGACGCCGACCGCGGGACGATCACGATTGAGAGCGGAACCCTGCACATCACCGCCGAACTTGACGGGATCCAGGCCGCGACGAACCTCCTCGTGAGCGGCGGTGACATCACAATCGTCACCGGGGGCGGGAGCGCGAACATCAGTACGACCAGCTCCATCTGGGGAACGTGGGGACGGGAAGGCCTGTCCACGTCCAGTGCCGACACCACGAGTGCCAAGGGAGTGAAAGGTACGGTTGACGTCACGATTACCGGCGGAACAATCGA
>Ga0272441_10009352_pt1 | contig 15177 bp, 13 predicted proteins | sample SSMProp6N_FD_193582 | JGI IMG/M metagenome (GOLD analysis project Ga0272441, IMG submission 193582) | Marine sediment archaeal communities from Little Sippewissett salt marsh, Falmouth, MA, United States - SSM-Prop-6N | ecosystem: Environmental > Aquatic > Marine > Wetlands > Sediment ... | reverse complement strand
GTCCTGGCCTGCGGGTCCAGGTCCCGCTCGAAAAGGGTGAGTTCATCACCATGGGCGTTCAGCTTCTTTTCCAGTCGCAGCTGGAAGGCCTGGATTTCGTCAGGATCCACGGTGATGCAGCCATTGACCCCGTGCGTTGAGGAGGTTTGACGCACCAGGGTGGGATCGCCGATTGGCAAAAAATCCGGGGCGGTGTGGTCGTTCGGGGTGGCAAAGGGAAGAAACGGTTTATCCCGGTCTGCCGTTTTGCGGGTGATAATATCCGGCAGTTCGACAGCATCGAGATCGACACTTTCACGCGTCATGGCGATCTCTTTGTTGGAGGCCAAAAAAACCGGGCAGCGAAACTGCTCGGCCAGGTTGAACGCGTGGACGGTGAGCCGGTAGCAGTCGGCCACGTCCACCGGCGCCAATACGATCACCGGCAGGCCGGAGCTGGAGCCCCAGCGCATGAACTGGATGTCCCCGTCCGCCCCTTTGGTGGCGGAACCGGTGGAGGGTCCCAGCCGCTGGACGTTGACAATGACCAGGGGAATCTCGCTGCCGATGGCAAAGGAGATCTGTTCGCTGTATAGGCTGATGCCCGGTCCCGATGTAGCGGTGAGCACCTTGTTGCCCGCCATGGATGCCCCCAGGCAGTAGCCGATGGACGCGATCTCATCCTCACCCTGAAGGCAGACGCCGCCTTCCGGGGGCAGGTATTTGAGCATGGCGTTATAGACGGTGGTGGCCGGTGTGATGGGATAGCCGGCAAAAAACCGGCAGCCGGCAGCCAGTGCCCCCAGCGCTACCGCCTCATTGCCCTCGATGAAACTCAGTGCCATTTCAACCCTCCGTAAAATATATTATCCTAAATTTGATCAAATTTAGGATCAAACGAATCCACCCATAGCGAACCCGAATTTGGGTGTCAACGATTTTTAATTTAAACGGAGAAGCCCAAAGGAAGTCGAGGCGCCCACCCCCTGATTCGGCGTGCCGCATCAAAGGGTGGGCGATGAAAAGCGGCTGGACGGCTATTTGAAAAGCAAGCATCTGTCGGGTGACGTTCAAAGGTTCCATCTTTTTCTTCCTCACCATTCTTAAAAAAGGTTGCTTTTTTGTGCATCGCAAAATAAATTAAACCTACCGATTAAAATAGTTTTAATATCAATTTTCGGCGCAACATCAAGTAAATTATTGCGATGCAACAAAATAAATGTGCCAATTATCGAGCCTGCGCAACGCCTGTATTTTTTTTTGGCTTGCGTGCTGCAGCCCGATGCGCTAAATTTGTAGATAGCTCGCTGCCCCTTTTGCTGTACTAACCGGTTTCGGCTTCTCCCTGTTAAACCATACTGCCGCCTCACCTCCACAATCAACGAACACCAGCAGAACCGACAGTTTGCCATCTTTCGATGGGTGGGGATCTTTTTACCACGGTCACTTTTTGATGCCCATTTGGTCGTGGACCGACCGAGCACCCTTGTGGTGCCACGGTTGCCGTAAATCTAAAAAAAGCGGTGGCGGGCCCATTACCGTCCGGGTGCTCACGACCGGACCGGTGCGAGGGGGATAACATGAAATACCAGCAGAAAGAAAAGCAACCTTGTGTGGATGAAGATGGCGCTGTCGTCGACAATTGCCAGCGCAAAACTGAGCGGCGCAGCCGAAAATGCGAAGGTTATTGTTACATAGAGATGGTCGGCTGGATGGATCGCCGTGAAAAATGCCGGCGGGATGATGACCGTTTCAACGAATGATTGCTTTGGGCCGCATGATAACCACTATCAAAAATAACTAGTTTACGACGCGTTCCAGGGCCGCAGCTATATTTGTGCATCGCAACATTTAAATATTGACAAGGCTGCCCGGCTGCATATAATGGGCACTGACGAACATGCGCGCGCCAGCGGATAGGCGGTGTCCGCAGCGAAGCCAAGGCCTTTCATGCCCTGCACGTGAGCGGCTGGATGATGCGCTTTTTTTATGGCCGAGAGACCGGTGTATCAACCACACCGCCGCATCTCGGCGTCGCTGATGGTTGCCGCCCACGATTGTGTGTCGTAACTTAATATGGATGACAACTACACCAAGGGTGGCACCTTTTTTGACAAGGTCTGATCGGATCATCGGCCCAATGGGAACGCACCGCTGCTGTGCAGCCCCAATGGCTACAAAAAGGGACACCTTACAAGGAGGACCGTATGCCGGGCGTAAAAAAATACCCCACTGGCGCCACTGCCAAAGATGACCTGTTCTGCGACGCCATTTCTGTTTTACAAAACGTCTTGTCCGCATCTCAAACGTATCTGAGCGGAATGTTAAACTATACCGACAGCTTTTATACCCCCTATCTGCTGGCAACCCGGTATTTTCAGCAGGCAGAGGCGCTGCGTTTGTCGGAAAACCCGTCGGCGGATAGCGTGGATGCCTACGTGGGTCTGATGGAGAACAATGTTGAACTGATGGCGCGCAGCTTGAGCGGCAGCGCCCGGATGATGGAAAGCTATGCCCAAAATGAGGCCGACGGGTTTGCCGAGGCCCTGCAGCAGATTTTCTTTGAATTCAACCCCACCAAGCTGGCAGAATTTACCGCGCGGCAGGCAGAATTGCTGGATCTGGTGGTCAATGTCTACCCGAAAGCCATTGATGCCATCGAACCCGAATACGGCTTTCATTTCGAGCGCGGCGATCATGTACTGGCGGATGAAACCGATCGCTTTTTCCTTTACCGGATCGCCCCGTCACTCCCAGGAGTCGAAGCACGCAGCGACGCCAAACCGGTCCTAATCTTGCCGCCCTACGTGCTGGGCGCCAATATCTTGGGTTTTTTGCCCGGAGAACAACGCAGTTACGCGCACTGTTTTGCCAATCAGGGTTTCCCCACCTACATCCGAATCCTCAAGGAGATCGACACCACGCCTGCCCTGCAGACCATGAGCGGGGAGGACGATGCCTTGGATACCCAACGCTTTTGCCAGACCATCTTCAAAGCCCATGGCAAACGGGTGACCCTGAACGGATACTGCCAGGGCGGCTATAATGCCCTGTGCAATCTGCTTAGCGGAAAATTGGATGACCTGGTGGACGCGTTCATCACCTGTGTGTCCCCCATGGACGGCACCCGCAGCAAAGGCTTGGCCCGCTTTCTATCGCGCCTGCCCCAGCGGTTCAATGACCTGGCCTATGGCACCAAAACCCTGCCCAACGGCAATCAGGTGGCCGACGGAAAGCTGATGGGATGGGTCTATAAACTCAAAAGCATCGAGCAGGAAATTCCCGCAGCGGCCTTTTACCGTGATCTGATGATGTTCGCCCGCCAAAAAAACGGAGATCAGCAGATCAGCAAAACCGCCGCGGCACTTAACTATTGGCTCCAAAACGAACGTTACGATCTGCCCCTGGAGATCACGCGCATCAGCTTTGCCTCGTACAATACACCCATCACCGCAGATGGCACCTTGCCGGTACGCCTGTTCGGCGGCGAACTGAATCTGAAACGCCTCAAAGAAAAAAATATCCCCTGGTTGATCTGCTACGGCACCCATGACGACCTGGTGGAGAAAGAGACCGCCCTGGCGCCCATTGATCATGTTGACGCCGAGGTGACGCCCTTTCCCAAAGGGCATGTGGCCATCGCCACCTCCTGGTCGTCTCCGCAGTCCGCCTGCGCCCTGCACACGCGCTTTGGCGACGGCAATTATCGCGGCCCGGTGCGCTATCACATGGACCTGGATGCGGCCCTCGACGAAGCCAAACACCAGGCGGCCCAAGCATCTCAGCCACAACCGATAGCACCCGTTCAGCCAAAGGCAGAGATTGCCGCACCAAAACCGGCTAAAAAGACCGCAGCCGCCCGTAAAACGACATCGCGCAAAGCCCCGGGCGCTGACAAAAAACCGACCAAAGCCGCACTGGCGGCTAAAAAGAAACCCAAGCCAACGGCCAAGGCGACTCCGGCAAAAACCAGCACACCCAAAGCATCGCCTGCCAAAACAACTCGGCCGGCTGGCCCCAGCAGGGTGAGCAAACCGAAATAATATTTTAAAGGGCACCAGGTGTTGCAATGCCCGTGAAGGTGATGTGAATCAATGAACAGCCAGTTTTATGAATTCTGGGGTAACTTCCTGACCCATGTTGCCCAGGGCCAAAAGCAGGTCGAAGATATGTCGGCCTGGATGAAACAGGGATATACCGGCGCGGATGACCTGGCTACCCTGTTCCGGCGCGCTTACGGCCTGAACGTGCCGGACACCGGCAGCGCTCAGAATCCGCAAGCCTGGCAGGACGCCGTTGCCGAATTTCAGAAAGGCTTCACCCAATTTGCCGCCCAATGGGGATGGGTGACCCAAGATGAGCATCAGCAGGTGCTTGAAAAATGCGCCGCCCTTGAAAAACAGGTTCAGGCACAGCAGGCCACCCTCAAACAATTGCGGGATCTGCTGGCCCAAAAGGGACTCGGACATACCGAACTGCTGCAACATATGCAAGGGTCCCTTAAAGATCAAAGCGATCAGTTTCAGGCGCTCATGGAGAGCATTCTCAGCGCGTTTAAAGACAAGTCTTAAGCATCAACAAACATCGCACCCGTACCGCAGTGCCGCGCGGGTGCAGGCGGCCCAAGGGTAGGCACCTGCCGGCAGGCATGCGTCTGACAATCATGGGCAAGAGGTTAAAAATGTTGGAGATCAAAGGATCTGTGGCCGTGATCACCGGTGGCGCCAGCGGCATCGGGCTCGCCTTGGCCAGGCATTGGGTTCAGCAAGGTGGTAAGGTGGTGATTGGGGATGTCGTGGACGACGCACTCGATCGAGTCAAGCAAGAACTGGGAGCGGCTGTTGGCACCATGCACTGTGACGTCACCCAGGAGGCGCAATGTGCCGCGTTGGCGGATACCGCCATTGAAAAGTTTGGTCAAATCAACTTGGTGGCACCTTTTGCCGGCATCATCATGGACGGCTTGATGGTGTCCCCGGACCGGGAAACCGGCAAAGTCACACGTAAAATGTCCTTGGACCAGTTTCAAAAGGTCATCGACATCAACCTGAGCGGTGTCTTTCTGACGGTGCGCGAATGCAGCGAGCGGATGATCAACCACGGCTGTCGGGGACTGATCTGCCTGATTTCCTCCACGGGCTCCCTGGGCACCGCCGGACAGATCAATTATGCGTCCACCAAGGCGGCCATGTCAGTGATGCCCAAAGTGATTACAGCCGAATTTTTCCGCCGGGGTTTGGCCGATCGCATTCGCTGCGTGGCGGTTGCACCGGGTTACGTGGGTACAGAAATGGTGAAGGGCATGAACCAAAAAGCGTTGGAAAAGATTGTCGCTCAAGTCCCCATCGGTCGCTTGGTTGAACCGGAAGAGGTGGCCATGCTTGTGGGGGATATCTACAAAAACGAAGCCTTAAGCGGCGACGTGTTTTTTATCCATGGCGGACTGCGCTTGGGCTCCAAAGGGTAATGCCACGAAAGTACGCTCACCAAAAAAGGAAAAAAGGCCCTCCATGAACAAGGAAAATGAAGACCCGTTGGGAATGGCGACGATGCTCAACACCTGGACGAAATCCATGGGTGACCTCTGGGGGAGCATGGCCGGTCAATGGGCTGCCTTCCCTGGGCAGCAACAGGCCGGCGCAAAGGCGGCCCCTGGCGCCAGCCCCAAAACCCACGCGGCCATGGCCGCGGCCCTCAAGAACTGGCAATCCATGGCCGGTGCCATGGCGGCGCCGGAATCCATGACCGCGCTATTAAAAGGCAGTGGGGCCATGCCGGAGGTGTTGCTCAAGCTGGCTCAGACCTCCATGGGTAGCTTTATGGAAATGCAGCAGAAGATGATCCAGCGCGTCGGCCGGATGGGTGAATCGGTGGAGGCCTATCAATTCCAGGACATCGATGAGAACATGTTCCGCGCGTGGACCGATATTTATACAAAGGAGTTCCAGCAGTTCTTCCAAATCCCGCAATTGGGGCTGATGCGCACCTATCAGGAAAAGGCCAATCAGGCGGCCGATAAATACAATCTGTTTCAGTCCATATTGTCTGAGTTTTTAAATTTGCTGGGTCTTCCCTTCAACCGATCCATGCAGGTCATGCAGGAAAAATTGGGTGAAATGGCCGAAAAGGGTGAGCTGACCGAGGACACCAAGGTCTATTACAACATGTGGGTAAAGGTGTTGGAGGGACATTTTATGACCCTTTTTCAAACACCTGAATATGTGGAGACGCTGACCCGCACCGTCAATGCCCTATCTGAATATTCGGCCGCACGGAATGCGGCCCTCGAAGACATGTTAAGTGCGCTACCCGTGGCCAAAAAGACCGAAATGGACGACATGGCCCGGGAACTCTATGAATTGAAAAAGCGTCTTCGACGGCTTGAAAAAGCTCAAAAATAAATAGACGCTTATCTCCTGGCACTGTTAGCGCGAAACCGATGCCGCTGTTGAATGGTCCCGCACCTGAAGCCGCTGAACATCGAGATTGGTAACGTGCCTCAACCCAACAACCCGGCTCCCAAGGGGGTAGTTCATGTCGCAAACCAAAATTCCTGTGGATCTGATTCTGTCGAAATTGGCGGAAGATGCCGAAAAGGCACAGTCCCGCGCCCATAAAGCATCGGAAGTATTATTGGACGATCTGGATACCGAGATAGCCCAAACCCCATATGAGGTCGTTTACGAGGAAGACCGGGTCAAACTGAAACATTACCTGCCCCGCACCGAGATCCGCTACCAAACCCCACTTCTGGTGACCTACGCGTTGATCAATCGTGAAACCATGCTGGACCTGCAGCCCGGACGCAGCGTGGTCGAACGCTTTTTGGCGGCTGGCATCGATCTTTACATGATCGACTGGGGCTATCCCACACGCAAAGACCGTTTTTTAGGCTTTGACGATCACATCAACGGCTATATGGACAATATCGTCGATTTCATCCGTGAAAAGCACGCGGTTGAAAAAATCAACCTGATGGGTATCTGCATGGGGGGCACCTTTAGCGTCATCTACTCCGCCCTGCACCCGGATAAAATAAAAAATCTGGTCACCACGGTCACGCCCACCAATTTTGACACGAAAAAGGGCCTGCTGCACGTGTGGATGGAACATCTCGATGTGGATCGCGTGGTGGATACCTACGGCAATTTGCCGGCAGATATGATGAATCTGGGTTTTCTGCTGCTCAACCCCGCCCGCCTAATGATCGACAAATACGTCGGTTTTATGGAGAACATGGACAACAAACAATTCGTCGAAAATTTCGTGCGCATGGAGAAATGGATTTTTGACAGCCCCGACCTGCCGGGGGAGGTGTTTCGTCAGTTCATCAAGGACTGCTACCAGGGCAACAAGCTCATCCAGAGCAAGCTCGAGGTTGATGGCAACCGGGTTGATCTGAAGAAGCTGACCATGCCGCTGCTCAATATCTATGGCAAATACGATCACCTGGTGCCGCCCGAGGCCTGCGAAAAGTTGGTCAAACATGTGGGCAGCACGGATACCGAAGACCTCTGCCTGGACACCGGACACATCGGCATCTATGTCAGCTCAAAGTTCCAGGAGGCCTTTGCACCCAAAATCGCCGGCTGGCTCAAAGAGCGGGACCAAATTCCCCATAAAAAGCCACCGCGCAAAAAAACGACGGCGACCAGGTCTTCTGCCGGGTTGAAAAAAACCGTGCAGAAGGCCAATCCCAATAAAAAAAACACCCAACCGGTGGTCAAACCAAAACCATCCCGATCGAGAGCTGCGTCTAAAGCGACCAATGGGTAATACGGACAAACCACACCAGTAGGAGGTACCCGATGACCAGGGAGATGGACTATTTCAAAACCTTTTGCAAAATCAGCAAGGCCTTCGGTACGGCTGCAGGCAAGACGGAGTTGCTGAACTTGATTGTCAACAGCGCCATCAAGACCATGGAGGGCAAGGCCGCCTGCCTGTTTTTGCAGGATGAGAAGCAGGATGTCTTCGTACCGATGGCCCAACAGGGTCTGTCCGAAACCTATCTGCACGCCAACCCCATCCAGGCCAAACGGGTGGTAACGCCGCTGGAAAAGGAGGGGTATTTGGCCTTTCCCGATGCCACGTCCGATCCGCGCCTGGAAAACCACGCGGCCAAGAAGGCTGAGGGCATTGCCTCACTGCTGACCGTGCCCGTGACGGTGAATGACCGCACCATCGGGGTGTTGTCACTGTACACGGCTACCCGGCGCGAGTTCAAACCCGATGAGATTGAATTTTTGCGCGCATTGGCCGAACAGGGGGGGCTTGCCATCGAACACAACCGCCTGCTCCGGCGCATGCAGAAAAACGCCATGCTGTTCTTAGAGTTGGCCTCCAACATCAACTCCTCTCTGGACATCCAGAAAGTGCTCAGCAACCTGACGGAGAACATCTGCGACACCCTGGGCATGAAGGGGGCGCTCATCCGCCTGATGGACGAAGACACCGGTTCGCTGAAACTGATGGCCAGCCATGGTCTCAGCCCGGAATTTCTCGAAAGGGGCGCCATCACCACCACGGAAACCGCGGCACGCGCCCTGAAAGGGGAGACCATGGTTATCAGCGACGCCACCACGGACAAGCGTATCCGGTTCAAAGATGCCATGAAAAGCGAAGGCATCGTCTCCATGATCGTGGCCCCCATTCTGGCCCGGGACAAGGTAATCGGCGTGATGCGCCTATACAGCGATGTTCAGCGGGAATTCCCGGCGGATCTGATGTTGATGGTGGAAGCCCTGGCTCACCAAGGGGGCCTGGCCATCCAGAACGCCTCCATGTACCTGAAGCTCAAGGAAGACAAGAAAAGCCTCGAAGAGGACATCTGGAGCCATCGCTCCTGGTTCTGATCGCAATGGCGATCGAGGCTGCCGCCTGTTGGTGCGCAGATGACTTCATCGGCCGCTTTTCATCCTGTATGGCTTGACAACCGAATGGGCCAGACCGATTTTGTGAAACAAAAGGCTTAATCCCCTTGCGAAAGGATCGGTTGTCATGACCTCGATGGTTATATTCATCAGTCTGGCGGTTTTATACGGCGCCCTCAAAATTATTCTGGAAATGCGCTTGGCGCCGCTGGATGTCGTCGGTGAAGAAGGGGATCTGTCGGATGCGGCCTTTTCCAACGGCTGCAGTGTGCACGCGCTCTTTCAACAGGCCGGCGACGTGTGGCCCTTCTCCAAGGGCAGGATTGAAAACGACTTTAAAATCTATCTGAATACGGGGGAGATACCCGGCTACGTTCGCCAGTTTGTCAAGTCGCAGCCCGCGCTGACAAGGGACCGCACCTACAGCAAGCTGATCTTTTCCGGCGGCCGGCCGCCTTACCTGTAGGGATGGGGCTGAGGGGCGTCAAACGTTGAAGCGGAAGTTGATGATATCCCCGTCACAGACCGCGTAGGTCTTGCCCTCCAGCCGGACGGTTCCTTTTTTGCGGGCCTCGGCATAGCTTCCGGCATGCATGAGGTCGTCGTAGGCCAGCACCTCGGCCCGGATGAACCCCTTTTTGATGTCTGAATGAATCACCTCGGCCGCATCCACGGCCTCGGTATCCCGGCCGATGGTCCAGGCCCGCACTTCGTCCTCACCCACGGTGAAAAAAGAGATCAGCCCCATCAGGTCGTAGGAGCGCACGATGACCCGGTCCGTGGCCGGAGCGGTGATGTTGAACTCGGTCAGGAACTCCTGTGCCTCTTCGTCGGACATCTGGGCCAGTTCCTGTTCCAGTTTGGCCCGGATCACCATGCACGCCTCCCCGTCGGGCAGGGCAGCCGCGTCGGGCAGGGCATCGTCCTCATCCTCGTTGTTGAAAAGGATCAGCATGGGTTTGGCGGAAAGAAAGGCAAAACCGCGCAGCAGTTTGGCGGTGGCAATTTCGGGAAACCGACGAAGGGGAGTTTCACTGTCCAGATACGCCTTGCAGCGGTTCAGCAGCGCAATCTCCTCGGGATGGGGTTTCTTGCCCCGCCGCTCATCCAGGGCCAGGCGCTCCAGGCGTTTTTCGACCACGACCAGGTCGGATATGATCAATTCCTGGTCGATGGCCGCCACATCTTCTTTGGGCGTGGGCGCATCGACGCCGTAGCCGCTGAAATGGCGCACCGCATGGATCAGGGCGTCGCAGTCCCGCACCTGGGTCCAAATGCTCTGGTCCTTTTTGGCCCCGCCGTGATCCCCCTTGCCAGGCAGGAAATACTCCACCTGGGTAAAGATGGTTTTGCGTGGGTTGTACATCTCGCTTAAGATCTCCACCCGCTTGTCCGGGACGGTGATCGTGCCGATACGGCTTTCCTGGCGGTTGCCGTCGGCGGCGACGCTGCAGGTCAACGCTTCGAAAACGGTGGTTTTACCCGACTGGGGCAAGCCGATGATACCGAGTCTCATGCTTTAGCTCCTAAAATGCGCACGTCCGAAATACCCATGCACAAATATTGGATGTTTTACGACGTCGAAATAGTTTCGGATTGGCCTTCACATATCCCTCTCCATCCGTCAAGGCAAACAAAAAAGCAGGGGATTTGATAAACCGATCTAAACGGGCTATGAATCGACTATGGATTCCCGCCTTTCATCGATTCCCTGGAACACGCGCACCCTGTGGCAGGAGGCCCTCCAGAGAATTAAAGAACGTCGGCAAAAAATGGAAATCTCATTTATTCGGGCCGTTACGATGCAGTGAGCTCTTCTTTTAGCATACAACAGGCAATTTTATAAGGCAGTTGGCCGCCCACGGCAGGGGGAAGGTTGCTCGGCTGGATGATGCGGTTCATGACACATCCTTCGGGGATGAGCAGGGGAAACAGGTCCGACTCGTTGACTTTGGGGGTCTCCACCAGTCGGTCATGGCGAATTTCTAAGCTGTGCAGGCCGTAATCCTCGCACAGGGGGCACCGATAGACCCGGCCGTTGGGGAAGATGAAGTAGTTGTCCGCCACCAGCCCCGCACATTCGAAGGGCTCGTCAGGGCCCAGAAACACCTTGGGAAAAGTGACGGTGATTCCCAGTCGGGCGGCCGCTTCGGCCACCGGAGGAATCACCTTCAGCCAGGTGTCTCGATCCACCCGGGCAAGGCTCTCCACGCGCTTGGCATCACCGGTCCACTGCCCCCGAACGCCGATGACCTGGATGAAAAAGCGGTCCACGCCCAGTTCCACCAGCAGGGGCGGCATGCGCTGCAGATGATCGATGTTGGCCTGACTCACCGTATAGATCAGGCTGGCGGAAAAACCATGCTTTTTGGCTGCCACCACACCTTGGGTGCACTGCTTGAAACTGCCGTCGCCGCGCAGGGGGTCGTTGACCGATGGGTCGGGTCCGTCCAGGCTGAAGCTGAAGTAATCCACCTGCTTGGGCGTCACTCGGTTCAGAATGTCGTGAAAAAGGTACCCGTTGGTGTCGATGGTCACCGATGCGTAGCCCAGCTGTCTGGACCGTTTAACGGCGACGGACAGATCCGGGTGCAAGGTGGGTTCGCCCCCCAGAAAGATCACATTGGATGATGGATGTCGATGGGCAAACAGCGTCAGCCAACGGTCGATGGTATCGATGTCAAGCGTATTTCGACCGTGCTGATCGGGATTAATGTAGCAATGGCGGCAGCGAAGATTACACCGGGTAAGCAGATGGAAGAAGATGTTGGCTGAATGACGGGTAAAAGAAACGGTTTTTCGCATAGGGTCACGGCCCGCCCTACATCGATTTCATGAAATTTTCAAGGTCGGCATCGTCGTCCGTATCCGCATTCGGACTGGCTGTACCGCCCAGGCGCCGCACCTCTTTTTTGGCCCGGATCAGCTCTTCGTTGGTCAGACGCAGGCGGTAGGTCATATATTCGGCGAAAATCCGGTAGAGCAGAAGCAAAAAATCCAGGCGCTCGTCTTTTTGCTCGGTCGTGGAGAGCCGGTTGCCGGCCGAGGTGTCCACGGCCAGACAGATGGTCTTGCCATCGGACAGCACCGTTGCACTGCGCGTCTGGTCGTCGATGATGCGCATTTCACCGAAGATCTCACCTTTTTTGCTGATGTTACTGATCTCCTCGCCTTCTTTGGTGATCCGGATTTTTCCGGACAGCAGAAAGTAGAGCCAGGGATCCATGTCGCCTTCCTGGATAATGGTTTCACCGTCTTCGTATTGGCGGATTTTGCTGAGGCGAAGCAGCTTTCCCAGATTGCGGGTCTCGAAATGCTTCAGCGCCGAGATGGACATGAGTCGCTGAATATTTTCAATATTTTCCTTCAGATATTTAGACTCGATCATGAAATCCCCCGGGGCGGCTACAATTCATTGATGGTCCTATGCAACGCATTCTAATGTGACGGCACAAGAAAGGCAAGCCTCATCGTCATCATTAACGGAACACAAGCCAACTGTCAAAACCCAGATTTCAAATGATGAACCTTTATTTTATCTCCATGCAATGCTTGGACAGGTTCTCATCGAACTGGACCGGGTAGCACCCGTCGAAGCAGGCCTTGCAAAAATGGTCCTCCGGGTTTTCGATGCCGGTGGATGAGAGCAATCCCTCCAGGCTCAGGTAGTTCAGGGTGTCCAGCCCTAAATGCGTGCGGAGTTCCTCCACGCTCATTCTGGCCGCGATCAGTTCCCCTTTGGTGGAAAAATCGATGCCGTAATGGCAAGGAAACCGGTGGGCCGGGCCGCTTACCCGCAGGTGGACCCGCTTGACGCCCAGCTCTCGCAGGGCCTTGACCCGGGTCTTGACCGTCGTGCCCCGGATGATCGAATCTTCGATGATGATGATGTCTTTGCCCTTGAGCAGTTCCTTGATGGGATTGAGTTTTACCCGGACCCCGAAGTCCCGCATGCTCTGGGTGGGTTGGATGAAGGTTCGCCCCACGTAGTGATTGCGGATCATGCCCGTCTCGAAGGGAATGCCGCAGGCTTCCGAATACCCCAGGGCTGAATAGGTACCCGAATCGGGAAAGGGCATGACCAGGTCGGCTTCCACCGGGGACTCTTCGGCCAACCGTCGGCCGTGGGCCTTTCTGGTGAGGTAGACGTTGTGGCCGAAAAAGGTGCTGTCCGGTCGGGCGAAGTAGATGAACTCGAAAATGCAGAATGAACGGCGCTTGGGGGTTTTGGTGTGGATGCTTTTGACCCCCTCGCCGTTGATGATGACGATCTCACCCGGATCCAGTTCCCGGACGAATTCCGCCTGCACCAGATCCAGGGCGCAGGTTTCCGATGCCAGCACCCACGTGCCGTTGAGTTTTCCCAGGCATAGGGGACGGAAGCCGTGGGGATCCTTGATGCCGATAATTTCTCCCCGGCTGGTGAGCACCACCATGGAGAAGGCCCCTTTCATCCGGGCCACGGATGCTTTGAGCGCCTCCTCGAAACCTAGATTCAGGTTGCGGACGAACAGGTGCAGGAACACCTCGCTGTCCATGGTCGTCTGGAAGATGGAACCGGTATCCTCCAGTTCCGCTTTCAAATGGTGCGCATTGACCAGATTGCCGTTGTGGGCCACGGCATACGCCCGCTGGCGGTGGCGCGCCACGAGGGGTTGGGCGTTGGCCACCACCGAGCTGCCCGTGGTGGAGTAGCGCACGTGTCCGATGGCGCTGGGGCCGCTAAGGCCTTCCAGGATGTCCATATCGAAGACGTCGGGAACCAGCCCCATGCCCTTGTATTCATCAATGGCACCCGCCTCGGCAACGGCGATGCCGGCGCTCTCCTGGCCGCGGTGCTGGAGGGCGTAAAGCCCAAAATAACACATTTTCGCGGCATCCGGGTGATTGAACGCCCCGAAAAGGCCGCAGGCTTCGCGGGGTTTGTCATCGCCAATGAATTCCCGGCTCATGGTCGGAGATGGTTTCATGGTCTTTTGCCTTGCGGGGCTGGAGGTTATCGGTGGGCGACCGGCATGGCCCGCTACCCGTGGTAATCTTGAATGGCCTTGACTTCAAAGGATTTTTCTCTCAAGGCGCCGACCGCCCGGCACACCGCCAGCGCGCCGGCGGCGGTGGTGGCGTATGGCACCTTGAATTTGAGGGCCGCCCGACGGATGGTATAGCCGTCGCGGCGCGGTTCGTCACCGGTGCCGGTGTTGATGATCAGCTGTATCCGGCCGTTCTTGATTGCATCGGCAGCATGGGGTTGGCCCTGGGACACTTTGTTGATCCGTTCGGCCGGGATGCCGTTGGCACAAAGATGGGACCATGTGCCGTCGGTGGCCAGGATATCGAACCGCATATCGGAGAATTGCCTGGCCACAGCCAGAATGGCCGCCTTGTCTTCGTCACCCACACTGATGAAGACCATTCCGGACAGGGGCAGGCGCTGACCGGCCCCCAGCTGCGCCTTGGCATAGGCCAGGCCGAAATCGGTCCCGATGCCCATCACCTCTCCGGTGGATTTCATCTCAGGCCCCAACAGGGTATCCACATCCGGAAAGCGGTCAAAGGGAAGCACCGCCTCCTTCACCGACTGGTGCCGGGGGACCACCTCTTCGGTGAGTCCCAGTTCGGCAAGGGTTTTGCCAAGCATGACCTTGGTGGCCAACTTGGCCAGGGGAATACCGGTGGCCTTGCTGACGAAGGGAATGGTCCGGGAAGCCCGGGGGTTGACCTCGATCACATAGAGCCGGTTGTCTTTGATGGCGTACTGGACGTTCATCAGCCCCACCACCTTCAGTTCGGCGGCCATGGCCTTGGTGGCCATGGTGATCTGAGAAATCATGTCGCTGCCGATGCTGTAGGGGGGCAGCACGCAGGCGGAGTCGCCGCTGTGGACCCCGGCCGCCTCGATGTGTTCCATGATGCCGCCAATAATGGTGGTAGCACCGTCACAAATGGCATCCACATCCACCTCCATGGCCGCTTCCAGAAATTTGTCGATGAGCACCGGGTGACCCGGGGAGGCCAGGATGGCCAGCCGGGTAAATGTCTCCATATCCTTGGGATCGTAAACAATCTTCATCGCCCGCCCACCCAGGACGAAGGAGGGGCGCACGATCACCGGATAGCCGATGCTATCGGCGATCGTCAGCGCCTCGGCGATAGACAGGGCCGTGCCGTTGGCCGGCTGCATGAGGCTCAGCTTTTTCAGCATGACCTGGAACAGCTCCCGGTCTTCGGCCCGGTCGATGCTTTCCGGCTGGGTGCCCAGGATGGGAACACCCTCTGCGTGCAGCGGCGTGGAGAGGTTCAGTGGGGTCTGGCCGGAAAGCATCGA
>Ga0272441_10009349_pt1 | contig 15179 bp, 35 predicted proteins | sample SSMProp6N_FD_193582 | JGI IMG/M metagenome (GOLD analysis project Ga0272441, IMG submission 193582) | Marine sediment archaeal communities from Little Sippewissett salt marsh, Falmouth, MA, United States - SSM-Prop-6N | ecosystem: Environmental > Aquatic > Marine > Wetlands > Sediment ... | reverse complement strand
TTTCTCCTTTTCCTAAACGGACAGTCGTCTGGGATTCCGTCTTCATTCTTTAAACTCTTATATTTTTTCTTCCAATGATAACATACAGGTTCACCGTTCTCATAATCAGCATAATAACATTCATCTTCTATACAATCTTCAACTTCTTTTTCTTGTATTACTTTTACCTTTGCCACTCTTTCTTACCTCTCTTTCCCATTTCAAATATCCATAACGCCAATCCCTTTCCCCAAACATAAAGCCAATACACATATAACACTCTCTTACCTTATGCTTTTTACCATATTCATTATGTTCAAATTCTACATTTGCCCACGTATTATTCCGAATACTTGTCACTTTAAAATTATATATCTTACGGCTATTAGAAAACTGTTGCTTTTCAGCCATACTCCTGAACTGCTTTATATCTTCTTTTGTTAATTCAGATATCTTCATTTCATCACCTGCATTTCTTTCTTAACATATTCTCTTATCTCTTTCTCTGTATAAATCTTATCTGACCACTTTCTATCTATAAATGTAATCTGTTTACCACACCTATTACATTTCATACCATAATGAAGCAACCCTATATATAATGCTTCCTGTTCAAACAAGTGTAATCCTATTTTACATAAAAAATTTAATATATATTTACACATCACTCCACCTACATATTAGAATTTTCAAATTCTACTTCACTACCACACTTCGGACACTTATGCTTTTCTATCCAATCGTATGGGCTTCCACCATAATTATATGACTTGGCTTCATTAAACTCTGGTTCACCCATTAACAATAATGTATCATCATTCCAGTCAGAATATCCACAAGTCTGACAATCAAATTCAGTTTCTTGACACCACTCGTATTCGCACTCCTTACATCTAATGAACCACTCATACTTCTTATCGTCATTCCACTCAAACGGCTTCCCGTCTTTTACCCATTCAGGATTATATTCTATTTCAGTAATCTCTTCACAACATCTACAATATAGTTTCTTCTGAACTCCTGTATATCTATCTTGTTTCGGTATCCAACTCATATCTCACCACATTGGACGCATACTATTATCCATCCCACATACTGGACAGTTAATAGGTCCTGCGTATTGTTCAAATTCTTTTGACCACCCTATAAACGCCCCACAATTTGAACACGTTATTGCTGACCCATATAAAGGGTGAGGTGGAACATAAGGAATCTGTGGCTCTCTTGGAAAAGGAATATAAGGAATCTTTGGATAATCTTTTAATTTCTTCTTAAAATCTTCTAACCACTCCTCATATTCTTTTGTGCCCTCTTTAGGTATTTCTACTATCTTTAATGCTGGAACTGAATCCGTTATTATTACTGTTATGTCTTTGGGTTTCTTTGCGTGTTTCTTTGTTGCTCTATCTAACACACAAAAGTTTTCCGAATATATAGCCAATTCTTTTTTATCAAACTTTTCCTGTCTGATAAGAAAAGGGCACTCTTTCTTTTTACAATCCTCAAAGCTTTGAAATTCACAATGCACAAAATCTTTTTCTTGTTTTGTTTTCATTAGTTGTTCTCCCAATAAGAATCAAAATCTTTTTCTTTAGGTTCAGGAGTCGCACAGAAATTATTCTCACTATGACAGTCATTCAATATGTTTTGTTGTGTTTCATAAGGAAGTTTTTTAAAATCTCGTGCGTCCTTTGTGACTTTTAGATATATCATAGCAGGTGAGCCTATAAAAAATAATACCAACGCTATTACTAATACTTGTGCCCAGCCTACTATTACTAACTTCCAGAACCATTTATAATCTTGATGTTTAGCGTCTTCTAATTCCTTTACCCATTTTATCTTCTTTTTCCATTTATCACTCATACAATCTAAAACACCCATACCACTTACCATACCAAGACCCACAAACATCGCAATTATGATTATAATAAGAAGTCCTATAAGAATTGTTAATCCTATTGTTTCCACTTCGTATCCACTCCATTCATTTCATTTTCTTTTATTCTAACACGATACGCATATTTTGTCAACAACTTTTTATATTAGTGAATCATTAAATTGACTCTTTCTTGCTTCCTTTTGTCTTTCTACCCAGTCACATACTCTCTTAGACGCTTCATTCATTGTAGAAGCTCTAAAAGGAATCCACTCTGTTAATGGTTTGCCTTGCTTCGGAACTTCACAATGATAGACATTAACTTCCCAATATTCTCCTTGAAGTTCATACTTTATTTTCATATCAAATACAAATGGAACGCCCCATAATATCTTTGGAAGTTCTTCAACGTAATTCTTCGCCATAATATCCTCCATATCCATAATCTACCTGATAGATAGTATTACTTTTTGTATTATATCCAGTAAGTTTTCTACTTTGTGTAGTATCTATACATATAGCGTATTCACCCTCGTGGTCTGAGAACCTCTTTAAACCCCAATGAGAATTATGTCCAAATATCTGATATTTATCTTTTCTTCTGGGCTTATGTCTATTCCATATTAAACTATTCATATCATTTAACGGTTTTGAGATACAATGCTCTTTATCCCACAAAGGAAATATACAGCTATGACTTATAAAAAACTTATCTGTTTCCACGAACAGAGATAACGTCTTTAACCATTTAACGTGTTCTAAAGGGTCATATTCAGAATTTTCATACGCTCTCAAGGTTTCAAAGCCACCATTATATTCCCACAATCCGTCCTGATATATTCCAGTCTTTTCATAGTGGTCAATCATCATATGCTCGTGATTTCCCATTAAAGAAGTTATCTTATACATCTCAGTATTATCAATAACCCATTGAATAACACGAGGCGATTCAGGTCCTCTGTCCATTAAATCTCCTACTAATATTATCTCATCATCTTTTGGCATCTCACCTATCAATCTCATAAGAGCATTATACTGTCCTGCTATATCACAAATTATATTCATTTAACTTTGCTTTACTTTACTTTTATTTATTTGTTTCTTTACTTTTTTCTCTGCCAATTCCTGCCTTTCGTTTCTTAGATATTCTACTCTGCTTATCCAGTCTTCAGCTATATTTTGTTTAAGCTCGTCTATTCTTTTTTCCTCTTCCTCTTTATAATAATTACGTTCTTCCTGAATACGCTCGTGACATTTCATACACACTTTTATAATAGGAGTTCCCTCTGGCACAGAATAAAAACCAATCTCCCTCAACTCAGGTTCATCCACATAATCAAACATTAAACTATATTCTTTTTCATTTAATTCCCTGCCACAAAAATCACAATAATATTTTATACCCATTATTTTTTCCTCCTATTTATTTTAAGGTTTTTCTTCAACTCCTCATAAGGTGGAGTTCCTATCATTACGTCATATCCCTCTACTGGAATAGTCTTTTTAAATCTTGTAAACTTACTCACATAAAAATATGAACCCACTATTTCTCTAACGGGCATCAATATCTTTTTTAAATCACTCCATAACATCCACGTATTATTTGTAGTTTTTGAATTAAGAACCCGAACACATCTTACACTACCAACCCCTCTGCCAACCTTTCTACCAACCTCACATACGTCTATTATCAAACAGCTATGATTTCCTACCTTTGGGTGATTGATATGAGCTTCTACTGGGTGTCCGTCTTCCAGTAATCCTTTTATATTTTCATAATTATAGTTTTCTTTCTTAATATGTCTTCTTTTAATTCCAAGATAATCGTGAGCTTTTTCTATCATAATTGCCGAGCCACACCGAGCATAAATTAAATCCACAAGACGTTCATATTCTGTTGTATCAGGTTCTACTCCCTCAAGCCCCATAAAGACAGCCGCGTTCAAAGCCGTAACCAACTGACACTCAGAATACTTTTGTGAATTAAGATATCTTCTCATTCCTCGTATATATCTCCTAAGTTGTTCATATCTATCTGTCCATTTTCCATATCTTTCCAATACTTCTTATAATGTTCTATCTGAGCTTCCAGCTTTATATCTTTATTATTTAAATGTCTATGAGCTGATAGGATAATGATAGACGACATATCATCAGGGTGAGTAATTCCTTTTGATTCAAACCACTCTTTAAGAAGCCATTTACCCATTGTGTCTTCTTCGCTTCCCCACATATTTCGAGAGTTTCTTATATATCTACCAAGACTATGATGATAACTAACCAATCCTTTTTCGGGTGTATGTTTAAATTCCTTTAATTGTCCTACTGAGTCCAGTTCATCTATAATTTCTTCTATTACTTCTTTCAGTTCTGTATCCATTAGTTTCCTCCTGTCATATTAAATACCCCTACTGTTACCATTATTAACGAACCTAATACCCAAACCATCCATATTCTTATTCCTTTTATTGTAGGTGGAATCACAATTGGTGCTAACATTAAACTAAACAACATTGACAACGCTCCTATTAGTGCGACTATTCCAGCCCATAAAGGATAATCTAAACTTCCTCCACCAGAACTTAAATTACTCATAGTAATATAAAAATAATACATTAGTCAATATCCCAAGTTTGTTTCCCACAATCAGGGCATCTCCACTTGTCTTTTACCTCTGCCCACCGTTTCATCGTAGGCACATCCATACTGGCTATACTTCTTGCCAACCGTTCCATTTCCCACACATACATATCTTTAGCTGTTACATAATATCCCTTTGCGTCACGCCCCCATTTTACCTTTGCGTTCTGTATCCACTTAATATCCATATAATATTTTTTATCTGGTTCTTTTATATATCTATTATAATAATCCGTAGCACTCTTTCCTGGGTTATATCCCTCGTGCCAAAAATCGTCCTGACCCCAGCGACAATTATGACAATGTAAGTAAGCCATTATTTATCTGCCTTTTCTAATACAGCTAATGCTACCTTATCAATCTTATTCATCTTTTCTGTCTTCCAGTCATCATCCCACTCTACTCTTCTCTTTTTATATCTCCTTATCTTTTCTAACTTAACATTTCTATATTCAGGTTGTTTCTTTCTTTTTAAATAAAGCTGAACAGCCTTTTCTATACTTTCAAATTCTGCTCCGTCACCTGTCCAATAAAGGTCACCATTATGGTAACTCTCTTGTTCGTATTGCCAAGCTACACGATACAAAATATCATTTGTTTTTTTTATTGTTTTCATTCTCTTCCCCACAGTTTATCAAATATGTCGGGAGTAGGTGTAGGTGTAGGCTCTTCCTCTGTCCACGTTACTCCCCAACCCTCATCACTATCCCAGTATATGGTGCACCCTGCTGTAAATAAAACTATGACTAAAAATATCCATACCCATTTCATAAATCACCTATCTAAACTTATTTACGTTCACCTTTATAGGCTTTGCTACTTTTTTCTTGGGTTGTTTTTTTTCAGTTAGCTTGAACTTTTTTAGATTAGCTTTTTTTAATTTGCTTACTCGTTTAGGTTTTTCTTTCTTATCTTTTATTTTAAATTTATCATATACACCTTGAATATCTATAGGCTTTGAATAAACTCTTTCATCTTCCTGCTTATCTTTTTCTTCTAAAGCTTTTGCTTTCTTTTCATCCCAAAATACTTTTTCTTCAGAAAATAATCTGGATTTTATTCCCATTCCTTAAGCCTCGTTTCGTAAGAAGTATATATTTTATTCTCACGTTTTACTACAACCTCAAAAGGCATTACAAACCAGTCAAAGTCTATTGTGCCATTAGGATATACGTCAACTATAATAAACCCAACAGCTATAAGATTTCCTGCCTGTCTTGACCCATACTTTGAACCAAACCCCTGCATACCAGGAGTTACACAAGCTAAGAACCTATGGTCACCTGCATAGATAAATCCGTGCGTATGCGACCTAACAACAATTCTTGCATTTAACTGCCCGTTATAATCTGCCCATATTAAATTATTTAATCTTTCTTTACTTATCTGATTGGCTCTATTATAATGAATCTGTGAAGCACCAACTTTATGTTTTACATTAAATCCAATACCGTGAATTGAAAACTGAGCTACAGGGTCTATCGGGGCGTTATATATTTCAGCCAAAGGTCTTTCCCAGTCCTCCCCTTTACCCGTATGATAAGGTGTTCCAAAAGTAAAATGGTGCTCTTTAGCTTCTACAACATCTATTACATCTTTGGCACACAAATACTGGTCTTGCCTGTCTGCTAAAAAGATTTCCGTGCCTCCTGCTTTTTCTCCCTTACCGTCAATAGCGTCACCATTTACTACTAATAAATCTACAGGACGTTCTCTCTTTACGGTTTCAACAGCTTTATTATAAAAATTCCAAACTGTTCTCTGTTGATGATAAAATGGAGAATACCTTTGCCATAAATGTTTTGGAACTATTCCTGATACATTACCACAATGCAAGTCGGACATAATCATAACTCGTGTTGGTTTACCTTTTCTTTTTTTCATTTACTTCTCCTTTCGGTTTTTAATTTCCTTTTAAATCATTTTTAAAAATCTCACCTCACCACACCACAACAGACCACAACTCAACACAACTGACCATACCTCGCCATCAAAAAATGAGTTCGATTACTTACCATACCTCGCCAGACCTCACTTCACCTCAACGTAACACACGATACCTCACTCCAACATACCTAACCTTACCAAAGAACATATAAATCCGACTATCTCACCTCAACTTGCCATACCGTAACGCAACTCGACTCGCCTCACGATACCAAAACGCAACACACCACAGTCATTTATTATACCGACTATCTCACCTTACCCGACCGAACCATAACTCACCAAACCCGACCGTAACCTAACACAACGCACCCTACCTAAAACATTATCAATCCAAATATCTTACCATACCACACCATAACTTAACATACCCCAATATAACTTACCCCAACATACCTCGCCTGACCAAGAACAGTATTATAAATCCGACTATCTCACCTTACCCGACCTTAACCAACCTCAACCCAACTCGCCTTACCCGACCTAACCCTACTCTAAATTAGAATATAAGTTCAAGCATCTTACCTCACCACGACCCACCGAGCCTTAACAAACCTCAACACGACACACCTCACCACATCATACCTTAAACATTATCATTTCAGCAACTTACCTCACCACACCTAACCAAAACAGAACTCACGATACCCCGCCATAACTCACTACACCAGAGGTATAAGTCCAATCATCTCACCTTAACATACCTGACCCTACCACACCCCGACTCGCCAGAACTAACCACAACCCACCTTACCTAAAACATTATCAGTCCAGTAAATCACCTTACCACGCCTTAGCTTACCTGACCAGACCTTAACGCAACCCACCAAAACTCACCCCACAGCACCAAATAATATTATTCCATTTCGATAGGAGGATGGGTTAAGTGCCACCCCCCTATCATATGTTTATTCTTCAGTCCAAGAAACAACTTTCGCTTTAAACCTACCAAGTTCACCACCCACTCTGGGTCTGAACCTGCCAAGTCCTATAAACAATCCTGCTTCTGATATATGTTTCTCAAACACTTCTCTTGTTATCTCTTCATCAAGAATAGCTACTGTGATTTCCCCTGACCATTTATCTATCATTGGGAAACACTTATCTACTCTTGTTCCACTTCCGTTCTTTTTTCCATCAGACGGGACAAACAACCATTCGCCTCTTACTTTATCTCTTTTAATATTAAGAGGTATAGAATCTTCAACATAGATACCAGCTTTGAAATGTTTTGCGTAAGTATTATTACCTTTTCCTGGTATTTTTATTGATAGATACTGAGCACCGTCTACTACACAATTTTTAACCATCATAGACGGAATGTAGCACTCCTTTGTTTTCTCATCATAATGCAATCTTTCTCTCCAGATTCTCTTTTCAAAATCAGAGTGCTGTTCTTTGGCAGGTTTCTTTTCTCGAATGTGTTTACTAAAACTAATCGGGGTCAAACTCGTCAACTTCACTTTCGCTTTAATCATTTCCTATCCTCCTCGTTTCATTTTAGTTCTGGATTCAACCAGAAACTTTCATACTTTTATTTTCCCATATTGTTATTTTCTTGTCAACCCCCTCTTAATAACATTTTTTAATCACACCATTCTCAAATTTCCTATACCTTTTTTTGTGATTTGTTATCAATTTTTTGGGCATCATATCTATTAGTTCAGGAAATTCATAAGGTGGTCGTTTATACCACTCTTTCATAATCCCTACTACATTGTAATATAGAACATAACAATTTGCTTTCTGACAATACCTTTCAATGTTTATCACATTATCAAGCTGATACTTTCTTATCATATCTACTGTGCGATATTCACAATCAAGCTCAACATCCTTACAGGCATTTAATACTTTCCGTAATTCACTTTTTGTAAGCATTATCTTCTTTTCAAGCCAGTCGTCCAGTTTATCTGAAACATTACTTGTCCATACTTTTACTTTCTCTCTGGCTTGTTTAAAATGACAGAACTCGTGAGCATATACTTCCAACCACTCCGACTGAGGCTTTGCCATTCCTACTGCAAATTCCTTTGGCTCATCATTATAAAACCCTGAAACCTTTTCAACACCTCCCTCACCATATTTAATTATTTTCTTTCGTTCCAACCTAATTGCTACTTTATTTTCTATCAGTTCAATAAATGTTTCCTCCAAGAATTTTTTTACATTAGCTTTCACCACCTACCTCCTCGCTGTTGTTATAACCAAGTCGCCACTCTTTTTTCTATAGCCATACCTCATCTTCACCATCTCTCCGTCATTTACTTTACGTCCATATGTTATCGTCCTATAATGGTCTTTATAATCTACTCTAACTTCTATTCGTGCTTCCCATCTGGCTGGGTGGTGAATTGTCCTTATCTGTGTTGTTTCCGTTGCTGGGTCAAAATAAGACTGCATCTCTGAATAAGCTTCGTGATAAGTTACTCCCACTATCTTCCCATCTACTGGTGTCCAACTTGCTACCCCGTTAATCACAGTCCAGTATACTATAAACCATATCAATCCAGCTATACCCAAAACTATCGCAGATATTATTCCTATTCTTTGAAGTGTGTCTTTACTAATTACTATATCACTCATTATCATTAAAACCTCCCTCGTCATTTTTGTATCTACTCCCTGTCTGTTTTGCCTGATATACAAGTTCTTCATCTGATTGGTCATCAGTAAAATAAAACACATCATCTCCCATCCAATCATATATCTTCCGTGCTACTGCTTGAATATATAAAAGAGTATCCTGCATTTCCTCTTCTGTTTTATCATAATTCATAAGATAATACAAACACTCATTACATATTCTATCTGTTACCCATTCTTCATAAGGAGATAAATCTTTACGCCTCATATACTGTGGTTGGTGACCCCAGTCACCATTATCGTCCATATCCCATTTAGGTGGATAAAACATATTGCTCCAATATCCTTTACCAAGACAAAACCGTTCTTTCTTATCTGGCTTAACAAGATAATATTCTATACCCATTAAAACCCTCTATCTGTTTGTTTTATATCTATTCCATATTTTTCTAACTTATCTACAAATATTTTATAAGCGTCCCAAACCTCGTGATATGCCGACCAGCCTTTTCTCCACGTTACATTATTTATTCTATCTGTTATCTTCTGATTCTCTTTTGCAAGTATTCTATTACGTTTATCACGTATCGACTTTCGCTTATCATCTAAACTAAACACTATACTTAAATAATCATAATGGTCAAGCTCTATTCTATCTTTTCTTAACTTAGGAGCTTTTACCACCGTAAATGATTTCCTATCTTCGTTATATACCATAAGCCCACAATCTTCTGGAACTTCTTCTTTCTTTACCAACCCTTTAGGAACAACAAAATATACTCTTTCAGATACAGGAAAATACTTTTTATACTTTCCTTTCTTTATATCCTGAAGAAAATCTGAGCGTTGCACCTTTACCTCATATACAGTAAATTGTGGACGGTTATACGACTTCTTAAATCTAAATACATCTGGCACAGGAAGTTGCCCTCTGCTGGATAAATATCTGCTACCTATTGCTGTATTAAATAAAGTTATATGGTCAGCCCAGTCCACATAATGAAATAATATCTCTGCAAGTTCATCGTGTTTATATTTTTTAACCACTCTTCTTGCCATTTTTATAATCCTCAAGCATCACTTCCACTCTCTTCTCAGCTTTATTTATCAGGCTTCTCAACTTTTCACCTTTTTCTACTATAATCGTAGGTGAGTTAAATCCGTGCACATTAGATATACTTGCGTGGCTATCTAAATCTTCTCCCAGTAACTTATTATAATCTTTCAACACAGCTATCAATTTCAGGCACTCTTCAATAAGCTCCTTATGTGTTTCACTATTTTCCTTTAACTTTTCTACTATTTCCCTTGCCTTACCGTCATAATGACAATCCCCACTCTCAGGATTAAAATGTAATGTTCCGTGTATCCAATCCTCTGGATATTGTTCTTTATCGTTCATAAATATTCCTCCTCTTTCTTCTGTAGTAAGCAATCCAAAATATTGATTGCTACCATAGACACCTGTGTGATTTCCTCTATCACGTGGTCTAAACTCTCTGCACTTTCGTTACTATCATAATCTATTATTGATTGAGCAAACTCTCCTACCTCTTCCGTCAGGATACTGTTCCATTTATGAGAGTCCCATTCCTGCACTCCAAACTTGTTTATCTGCCTATTCCTCTCTGCAAATAACATCTCTGTCAACTTATTCCAATGCCTTAAATCTATTCCATCTTTTAATTTCATAACACTATGCTCCTTTATAATTGATTGTATATATGGGTCTACATTATAAAAATATCTTGTATATCTATAATGATTTTTCAGGTTCTTTATGTTCATCTTTTTCCTTTGCTTGTTTTAAAAATTCCTGAGCCTCTTCAACTCTATATGTCCACTTAGCTTCATCCATTTTTTTAAATAAATCTACAGCCTCTCTATATTTAAAAGTATATAGATTTAACCCACTAAACTTTATAATAAACTTTTTATTTTCTACATCATACTTAATAACATCAGGGCAACCACCATAATTAATATGGTCAAATTTAAAAGCCATTTCTTTTGTAGGTATAAAATCTATTTCTGTATGAAGTCTTATATACATCGGGTTAGACGACCGATAATAAGGATAACCTGACGCTTTAGTTCTTCTATACAAAGGAATTTCATACATTACTTTATAGCTCATAATTTTTTATCCCCTCTCACATAACGTTGATTATCCAGCTTCTCTTTTAACTTCTTTGCTTCTTGTAATACTTTTTGACCAAAACTTTCCATTTCAGAACATAAATCCATTACTACTCCCTCTTTCTTCGGTATCGGAACGTCAGGAAGATTATCTGCCCCCACTATCTCTGAAGCTATAAACAAATTTACCACAGCTTTCCAATAAGATATCTGACCCATATATCCCCAGTAAGCATAATCCGAACCACAATTGCTCTGTGCCTTTTGCACCTTAGCCAGTTCTTCTTCAGCCTTTTGTAACCCTATTGATAAATCTGCTTTTTCTCCCGATACACTCTTTAAATCTCCACCAAGCAATCCACCTATCAAAGAAGACATTCCTACAATAGGGGATATCTCTTTAAGCACATCTTCTAATTTCATTTTATTATCCTCCCGTCAAGTTCGTGCCCACACTCAGAGCAATAATATTTCTTGGACTCTGGAATCGGTCTGGGTTTTGATTCGTCCCAAAAGTCGTGCATTATAATCCAACTTGAAACTCCAAGTTCTTCCATCTTCTGCATAGCTTCATTAAGAAGAGCCGTCTTATTATTTTTATACCTTTTAGAACACACGTTTATTATAAATGCACACGTCATAGTATACTCTTCTTCTGATTCAGGAATAGCCCCTGCAATTACTGGTGTATAAATAAATCCGTCTATTTCATACTCCCCGTTCTTAATTGGTTCTGGAATAGGTAATTCTTTCTCTATAATCTTTTTATTTTTATATAACATTACTCTTTCTGTTTTCATTTATATCTTTCCCTCCTACACGCTGGGCACTCTGGTAATGATGTATATATTTGATTACCACATATTGGGCAATAATTTACGTTCTTTGCCTTATCCCCCCAGTCTGAATCATTATAAACTCTCATAAACGAACCACAATTAATACATTGAGGTTTTTCCTTAACAGGTTTCATCACTATTCTCATTGTATCACAATTACAACACTTATATCTTTCAGTCATTGACATTACTTTATTTCCTCTTTTCTCTATGCTGTTGAGTTCTATTTAATAATTCTTGGCATACATCAGCCAAACACTCTTCGTCAAATATAGTTTCAGCCTCTGGTTCAAACACATATTTCCTCCAAGCACCGTGCCATTGTATCCTACCTAAAGGAAACCCGTCTGTTTTACACACTTCAAATATCTTAGTCTTTCCTGACGGGCTATTCCCTACTTCATTAAATTTGAGATACTTACTCACTTTATCACCTCATAAATCTTTTATTTTATAACTTGATTTACTAAAGAAATATGATATATCCCATTCACCATCACGCCCTGTAAACGAACTGTGATAATCAGTTCTGCCTCGCATTGTATAAGTTCCAATCTTACACTCATTAAAAGTGTCCTCGCTGTCACGCCACCTGTTGTATCCTACAAGAAATGACATACCAGTAACTTTTGGTTTACCTGTTTGATTATCATATCCGTCAATAGGCGTGACTATACATATCTTCCAATAAACTTTCCTGCCACTATCTGTATATTTAGGTAACTTATTTAAAGCATATACTTTTAATTTTTCTTTTCTAAGGAATTTATTTATCGCCTGTTCAAAAAAGTTCCCCTTGTTTCTTTTCTTGTTCACGCTCGTCCCATCCTTTCCAAAAATAGTAATCGTTTCTCAATTCCCCTGCTGTCATAGTTTTTATCCAACCTGCCCCAGATTGTAGCGTAATGTTTATCGACTGGTCATAATCTTCTATATTAAATCCTACTATCTTATATACTTCCTGCTCAAGCATTATACTCTCAGGTTCTTTCTTTTTATACATATCACCTATTGTAATACACTTAGGTTCTAATCGTATATCATCCGTGCTTACATAAACCATACCTGTTTTATAATCGGCATATCCCTCTGGGCAGTTGTTGTTATGAGCATATTTTCCTTTTGGAGGATTAGGTAAATCTTTAACAGGAAATCTTTGAATATATAATTTAGTAACTTTATTACCTCGTGCCAAGTATGTGTCATAATATCCCATTCCTCTCCGTTCTGGTCTACATATCTTCCAGTTTATACGTTCTTGTTTAAACTCTACATAAGGTCCGTGGTCGCCATATACTATCCGTTCATATCCCTCAGCTAACGGTTCATATCCCAGCGTATAAAATATTGTATCATCATTTCCCTCTTCTGTCAATCCATATTCTTTCTCGACCATTTGTTTATCTCTAAGTCTATTTGGATACGTTGCTGTCGTCTTCATCGTCTATATCCTCAAAATTACCCAGCCACATATCACACTCTGTGTTTGGGTCTTCCTCAAAATGACAATACGCTCTTTGATTCTTTCTGTCTATTCTGTCAACTATCATATAATTAGCACAAAACTTTACTCTATCGCCTACGTTAATCATTTTTCTTTTCTTATTTCTTCGTGTTTATCACACAAAGTATTCAACAAAGATATCATTATATCTCTCAACTGATAAGGCAAAGTTATTTCATATGGACTACTGTCTTCAGCCCAATGACCTACAATAACGTCTTCCTCTGTGCCTTTTTCATAGTTCCCACCTGACCACGTTATTGGTGAGTGGTCTGGTTTAAATATATCTTTACGCTCGTCATCTATTATCTTAGATATAAATTTCTTCAAACTATTAGGCTTAATAGAAATATAACCATCGTCCCCTTTATATTCTTCAAGGTTTTTATCTACCATTTTTTCCCACTCAGGAGTTCTCCTTTTATAATCTCTAAGCACACGCTCTACGCTTTCTAATATCTTACTCTGTTTCCCTGTAAAGAAACTTCCATATTGGTCGCCCTCTGAATCACATATATCTGCTTCTTCCAGAATACCTTTTATCTTGCCTATCATTTTACCTATCTTATCTTTTTCCTTAGAGTTTTCCATAATAGATACCCTCGTATTTATAATATTTTTTTATATGTTCTGTAGTAATATACTCATTATTACTTCCACCTGGATTATATAAATAATGGCACTCACACATTCCATTACACTCATCAACAACAACTATCTTCTCACCTTTATAATATCCTAATTTCTTTCCCTTATCTGTTTTGCACACATAAATCTTATTGCTATATTCAAAGCTCTTTTGTTTACAGCTTTGATGATACATTTTCACCAAGTAGTTATATTCCTGTAAGTTTATTCTCTTGTTATCTACAGCTTTCTTTAACGCATCTGTATAAATCAAAAATCCCTCGTCTTTCAGCTTCTCTTCATTTCTCTTAGTATCTTTCTGAATGTCCACTTCTATTTTAGATAATGTTATCTTAAATTTAAAATTGTTGCCACAATGATTACATACTCCTATTCTATAACCTTGATTAACATCCTCCTGATTATAACCATATCCCCAACCACAATGAGGACACTCAATCCTTATGTTCGTTATCATCTTCTTCCTCCTTTATAAATTTACAATCCCACTCTACTCCCTCTGGGATTTCAAATATTCCTGCCCCCATAAATCTAATCTCTCGGTCTATCTTAAATACGTGGTCACAGTCTTCTCCACCACATATATTACATTTATTCATATTACTTTATCCTTTGAATATAATTTAAGTTCTTGTAATATTCTTTTCTATCACAATCTAATTTATAACTATCTACTTCAATTACTTCTCCTGGGTCTTTGTCAAACCTATTTCTTCGTATACTTCCTTTAAATAAAGCTAAATATTTTCTCATTAAATTACACCCATTATTTTGTATTTCTTCTGGTGTGTTTAATTTGCATTTATTATATAAAGGACACGCTCTCATTGGCGAATCTTGTTTTCTATAACAACAAAGGAAAGCCCATATACTCACCTTATCCTCCTCAATAATCCTTTAGTGTTTCTTCCCACTTTTCTATTTCTTCTTGTGCTCTCTTAACACAATGTTCGTTATGAGCACACCAAGAAAATGCGTGGCTTATTACAAATATATCATCAAGCATCCTTTTAAAGTC
>Ga0272441_10009348_pt1 | contig 15180 bp, 11 predicted proteins | sample SSMProp6N_FD_193582 | JGI IMG/M metagenome (GOLD analysis project Ga0272441, IMG submission 193582) | Marine sediment archaeal communities from Little Sippewissett salt marsh, Falmouth, MA, United States - SSM-Prop-6N | ecosystem: Environmental > Aquatic > Marine > Wetlands > Sediment ... | reverse complement strand
GGTGCCCAAGCTGATCGCTTACACTTTCCCGATCACCTTGTCGATGGTGATTCCGATTGCGGCGTTGCTGTCGGCGACGCTGAATTACGGGCGGTTGTCGCATTTTAACGAGCTCAACGCCTGTCGGACCAGCGGGATAAAACTTTTGAACCTGATATATCCGGCGGCGGCGTTTGCGTTGCTGGTGGGTTTGGCGACGTTGCTTTTAGGTTTTCACGTGGTGCCGTCGTTTACGAAGAAATTCGAACGGGCGATCACCGCCGACGCCGAGGCGATTATTTTTCGTAATATTCAAAAACGAGGCGATTTGGGAGATATGTTTCCCAATATCAAGATCTACGCCGATCACGCGATTCCCGCAGAGCATCGTTTGACGGGTGTGGTGGTGATGCAATTAGACAGAAAGGATGTTTTGTGGACGGTCACGGCCGAACAGGTGGAATTGGAATTTAGGGTGGATCAAGCGCAAAAACAGGTTCTGCTGCATTTGCATCAAGCGACGCTTTTACGTGACGATCAGACGGTATTTTATCCCAATCCGCCGGCGATAGAGATCGACCTGCCCAGTTTGTGGGAGGATGACATCAAATTTAAGAAGCTCGACGAATTGCGAGCCATACAAAATGACATGGGTCAATTTGGGCCTATACGCCGCATGATGGAAGAGTTTCAGCAGCAGTATATCTGGGAGGCGTTTTTTCAAGATTGTCAGCGACAGGCACGAGAGGGTAATTCGATTACCCTGTCGAAAGACGGCGAGCAGATGCGTATATTCGCCGAGTCCTGCCGCATTGAGATTCCGCAGAGCAAGTCCAAACAAAAAGATCCGATGGAGAATCGCAGCGCCGAGTTGATGGGGGTAAATGAAAAAGCGGTTGAGGTGATTTTTCCCTTTGAGTCCGCCGCCGACAAATCCAGTCAAACATATCAGGCCCAAAGAGCCTGGCTGACGACGCTGGCGTTATTTCCCGATAATCCCCCGATGCTGGTTTTTCGGGATGTGGAAAAGCGTAACAGCGTATCATCGGGCGCCACGTTTTTGCGAGACGATACGATTGGGGGCATTGATTTTCCCTTAACCATCGTCAACGAGGCCCAAGCGTTGACCGTGGAGGTGATTTGGGCGGGCAAGGTGCTGGAGCGGCTGAGCCATTCGACGCCCTGCATCCAATTGCTGGAGCAAAGAATCATCGCCAGATGCGGCGAGTTGGGCAGCGAGATCAGGATTGAAAAACACAGTCGGTTGGCGTTTGGCATAAGTTGCGTGGTGCTGGTTTTACTGGGGACGGTCTTAGGGATCATCCTGCGCAGCAGTCATTTGCTAATGGCGTTTGGGATTAGTTTTATACCGGCGGCGTTTTGCCTGATCACTATCTTCACGGGAAAACACATCGCGGAAAAAACCGAAGCGCCATTGATGGGAATCGTGTTTCTCTGGTCGGGCGTTTTTTTGGTGGCGGTCGCCGATTTTTTAATCTATAAGCGTTTAGCAAAAACCTGATCGTGGGTGGGTGGATTATATGATTGAATGAGGAGCGTCCCAAACTCCGCCTGGCGTTGCCACCCGTTATGGAATTTTATTGAAGGAGAATTTTCTGAGAGGGAATGCGCCTGGAAACTGTAAATGCCGGCAAGATGCCGGCGATACGCTGCTTTATCAATACGAAGCGGCTATTTTTCGGTCAGGTCGTCAAGTGATTTGGTTAAATTTTCGCCTTTCCAGGCGGCGATTTCATAGACCCAGCCGTTATGTTGTGCGGTGAACCGTTGAGCCGCTTCCTGGGCCGAGAGCACCTGGGCGAGTCTTTGTTTATGTTGCTCTTCTGTTTCGTTGGGCGTTTTCGCCGGCGGCTGATTACTGAACGAAGCACGGCATTTAACATAATATTTGCCGTTCTTTTGGGCTACGTCCAGGGTATAGGCGGTCGAATCGGCCACGCGACAACCGTAGGTGACATTGAAATCAAGCGTATCGTCGGTCGCCATGCTTTGCACATCATTGACGGTTAAACTGTTCAGAGCGGTAAAGACCGATTGAGCCGCGGTTTGATCGAGTTTGGGAGCCGGCATGCCGGAGGTCACCGCCGCCACGATGGTGTTATTGGGTTCCTGTATTAAGGTATAACCTTGCAAACCGGTGAACACCTGCACCTGCCTGATGGAGTCCTGGGACACACTTAAAATATTTTGTTCCAGGAAATCCATAGCCCCGGTTGACAGGTAAACCGCACGATCCGCCAGGTACACATCGTCGCTGTCGATAAGCCTGATGTAAGTTTCGGTGGGGGATTCGGCGGCGGAGCCAATGACCAGACCGGTGATGATTTCGCCGTCAGTATTTAAAAATTTAATGACATATTTCGCTTTTTCTTCGGATACGCCTAAATCCGCATGATTATCGGCGTTTTGAGTGATCAGGTCGGTCGTTTGAATCTCCAGGCAATTTTTGATTAGTTCGTTGATGTTTTTGAATTGGGCCGGGTAGTTGTCTTTATTAGTGATGAAAAAACTTTCATTTTGTTTTTGCAGCGTAACCTGGTTTTCACCGGTTCCCAGGACAATGGCGTCGATGTCATCAGCAGCCAGTCCCTGTATTAAAAATCCCTTGGTCGAAGCCCGACCCATCTTCCGCTGAACCAGGCGTGACTGAACCACCGCCCAGGTCATCATCACCGCCGCTACGATCGTCAATATAATTAAATTCCTGTTGCTCATAAAATATCCTCTTATGCCTAACCACTAACTAGTTCCTGTTGCAGAAAGCTTGTCACCCCCGTGAAAATGGGGGTCCATTGCCACTAAAACGGTTTTCTGTTCCATATAATGGATTCCCGCTTTCGCGGGAATGACAAAACCGATTTCCGCAACACCTACTAACTTCCACCTACTAACTTCCAACTTCAATCTTCCGGTTTCCATCTTCCAGTTGATCAGGCATCGCTGGCGTGACTGATATAATGCCGCCTTCGAACACTGCGCCGGAGGCTTAATCCGATGGCCATGACCAGGATGATCGTCGGCGCCGCCAACATGCACAGGCTGCGGAGTATCGATTCGAGTTTTTCGATGCGTTCCACGCGAATTCGCTGGACTTCTTTTAATTTTCGTTGGGCCTGCACTTTTTTGAGGTTCAGTTCTGCCTGCTTTTTTGTATACTCAGATGCGTCAATCATGGTTTCGCCACGATTGAGCGCCTCGTTGATCACCTGCTGGAGTTCGGCATCGATACTATTACTCTCCGCCTGTATTTTTGCGACTTCTTCGGCGGTTTCCTTATCTGCTTCGGCCTCGATTTGTTCCACTTTGGTAAAGGGGCGCCGATAATTGCCGCGGCTGCGAATGGCGATCAGTTCTCCTGAGCCGCTGAGCGTTTCGATGGTGTTGAGCAGCAAGGCGCTGTTGTCATTGACGACCATCAGGCCGCCAAAGGGCGAGGATTGATAGGCGACGCCGTTGGCGAGCATATCGGCATCGGCAAACACCGCCACGGCACAATCGGCGCCCTCGGTCAGGCCGGTCAAGGTGCGGGTTTCGGGCGTCGGGGGAGGCGTTTGGCCGGTCGGATCAGGCGGTGTTTCAATTTGTTCGGTCACCACCACGCCGCCGGGAAAACTCGATTTAAAACGGCCGGCCGCTAAATAGCCCATCACGACTTTGCCGTCACCGTCGATGAATTTATCATTTAACATATCCGGGGGCATCTGGGTCACTTCATAAGAATTGGCCATCCAGGTATTGCCCGTATCCGTCGTGGTTATCAAAGGGGTCAAGGTGATGGTTTTTTCCGGTGGGGCGTCGGTTTCTCCTCCGGTCGGTTCGGTTTCGACATTTATCTCCCGCAAAACGCCGGCAAAGGGTAAAAGCACATCATTCAATTCCGAAGTGATCGGATGTTCCTTATTGTAGCAATCCGCGCCCAGTTGCATGTAGGCAATAACCTTTCCCACCCGGCGATTCTGTCCCACCGGCACCTCCAGCGCCAGGTTGCGGTCGCCGGCGAAGGTGTCCGGCGGCATTTCCAGTCCCCAATTTTGCAGCAGCAGATTCAAATCCGAACTGGTCACCGTGGGCTGCCCCATCATTCTCTGCTGCGGATCGGGCATATCCATAATCATGTGGGGATCGACAAAGATTATCGCCCGCCCGCCCGCGAGCACAAATTGGTCAATCGCCCAGAGCGTCTGTTCCGGCAGGTTTTTCGGGTGAATCACCAGCAGAAAATCCACCAGGTTACCCTGGGCGTCTCGAATTGCTTCGACGTCGGCGCCCACTGAAACGACTTCATATTTCTGTTTAAGGTGACTGACGACGCCCCAGGGCGGTTTCGGACGCTGACCCTGCATCTGCATCATCTGCACCATGTAATCCGACATGTCGTCGCCCATCACCGGCATCGAACTTAACACCCCGATCCGCTGTTTCTGGCGGGTGATGGCCTCATCGATCTTTGAGGTGACGTCATACTCGATAAAATTCTGGCGGGCGGGTTCAAAAAACGGGATGCTTTTGGTCACGCCAAACTGGGTTTGAATCACCAGTCCAAAGAAAAAGTTTTCCTCTTTGGTCACCGGAAAGGCGTTAATCCCCTGTCTCAGCGCCTCTTCTTCTTCATCTGAAAACGGTCTCGGATCGATTACCTCGAGTTGTATCTTACCATTAGCCGCTCGTTCATATTCGGCCAGTAAAGATCTGACAAAATAGTAGTAATCATTATAAAACTTAATTTGATCGGGCCCTTTCATGGCCGCGGTTCTGGCATAATACAGCTTCAGGGAGACAGGTTGACTCAACCGCCCCAATATGGTTTTGGTTCCGTCGCTGAGGGTATATATCTTCTTTTCGGTAATGTCGACCCGCAGAGCACTGCTGAGGTTTTGGCATATACTGGCGGCACTGAACGCAATAATCCCAATCAGAAATACGGCTATAATCGCTCTTAGTGTCCTGTTCATTAAGCGGCCTTCCTTTCGTTGAGCATAATCCCGCACGCCGCGGTCCACCCGGCTATCATCAATACGAAATAGGAAATATCTTTAAACTCGATCAGGCCCCGCTGCATGGATTCAAAATGGGCTAAAAAGCTCCACCCTTCAATTGCGGCAACCAGGCCCGCCGGCAGATATTTGCTGAGAAAATTCAGCGTTGTGGGCTGATCCAGCGACACCAGGATCACGCAGCCGCTCACCGCCAGGATAAAGCTGGTGACCTGATCCTGGGCCAATGCCGAAAAGAAACAGCCTATCGCCAGGTACGCCCCCGCCATTAAAAAGCTGCCTACGTAACTGTAAAATATGACCATCCCGTCGGGATTGCCCAGATACGCCACCGTTAAAGGCAGCGGGAAGGTCAGCGTCAAAGCGATGCCAATGAATATCCAGGCGGCGATAAATTTGCCCAGCACCGCCTGGCTCACCGTGATCGGCAGCGTAAACAAAAGCTCGATCGAACCGGTCTTGCGCTCTTCCGACCACAGCCGCATTGTCGTCGCCGGTACGATAAACACAAACAACCACGGCAGCCAATCGAAAAACACCCGCAAATCCGCCTGGCGATTTTCGAAAAACCGCCCCTTAAACGTCAGGTAACCGGCAAACGCCAGAAAAATCACCAGCATCACATACGCCACCGGCGTGATGAAGTAACTTTTCAACTCCCGTTTGCATACCGCCCAAAATCCATTCATATCGAAACTCCGATTAATCTGTTCGTTCGCTAACCTGCAAGTGGAACGATTTTTTCCAGTTCTGTTATCAATATGGGTATATCTTTATTTATCGTCTCCCATACGATATTTATATCCAGATCATCATATTGGTGAATTAAACGATTACGCATTCCAATAATCTCCACCCAGGGTATCTCACTCACCCGGGTGCGAGTTTGCTCTGAAATTCGGTTCGCCGCTTCTCCTATGATCGCTAAACGTCGTATCACCGCATCTTGGCAAAAATTATCTTGCAGAAATTCGTCTTTCTCTTTGACGCCGATGTAATCATTTATGATTTTCGCCGCTTCCAACATATCCAGCAAATATTCTCGATCATGCTGCATAAATAACCTGCGCCGAACTCAGTATGGCGTTGCGCCGCAAATAGTTACGACTGGATTCAATGCCCCGACGACTGACTAGATCCACTTCTCGACGCCATAACAGTTTTAATTCGTTTTCCATTTTAACCAAATCAAACAGAGTGCGACTTGATTCGGGGGCAAAACTTACCAAAACATCAATATCACTATCAGCCGTGAAATCATCCCGCAGCACCGAACCAAAAAGGCACATTTCCTCAATTTGCCATTTCCGGCAAAATGCCGATATGTCATCCTGAGAGAAATTAAAGTTCACTATATATGTCCTAAAATCATTCTTTGCTTATTATCGGGCTACGCACTCAATTTGTGCTGTGTTAGTTTGCGGAACACCTCGTCCAGGCTGCACTGATGTTCGTTTTTCAATTTTTCCGGAATCGAATCGACGATAATCTTGCCTTGGTTAATGATAATCATCCGAGAGCAAACCGCCTCGACCTCTTCCAGGATGTGGGTTGAAATGACGATACATTTTTCCGGCGCCATTTTTTTGATTAATTGCCTCACGTCGAATTTCTGGTTCGGGTCCAGTCCGTCGGTCGGCTCATCCAGAATCAACACCTCCGGATCGTGAATCAGCGCCTGGGCCAATCCCACCCGCCGACGATACCCTTTCGAGAGCGTGTCGATTGTCTGGTGATACACTGAATCAATAGCGCACAAACCCACCACGCGATCCAGCGCGGCTTTACGCTTCGGACCGGAAATCTGCCGGGCGTCGCAGATGAAATTCAGGAACGAACCCACGGTCATCTCCCCGTAGGCCGGGGCGTTTTCGGCCAGATAGCCCAGCGATTGCCGCACCAGGACCGGGTCCTTGAGAATATCATAGCCGCACACCGACGCCGTCCCCAAGTCCGGTTTGAGAAAACACGCCAGCATCTTCATGGCGGTGCTTTTGCCGGCCCCGTTGGGACCTAAAAAACCCAGCACCTCGCCTTTGCCGGCCTGAAATGTTATCCCGTCCACCGCCGTAATCGGCCCAAAACTGCGTCGCAAACCTTTAACATCAATCATCCTTTATAATTCCTTGTTAAATAACGCCTTATGTCGCTCACTATTACGAGCGCACCTCTTTCCCCTCAAACGCTCTTACGATTATGACGTTTTGTCCACAAAGGTCAATACACAATTTTTCCAAATCCTTACCTATCCTTTTTTTTCCTATGACTTAAGGTGATATTATGAACCGCCAACTCAGACACCAACTTCTCAAAACGATCACCTAAAAATAGTTGCTCCGGAAACCACACACCGGTCTCGGCGAGATCCCCGGCGACGATCATTCGCGCCGCACAGGCCGCCGGAAAACACGTCGTTCGCGCCATCGCCGTATAGCCTGTCTGCGGATCAAAATAATCGATCAATTCAAATACATGCTGCTGATGCTTACCATCTTTTACTCCATCAACCAAAACTCTCAAAACCATGATGTCCCCTTCCGGCCCCAACTTCAGCTTTTGCCCCAAAACCTCCTCCATAAATTCAAACGGACTCACCTCCGCATCGCCCACCCGCACCGTCTCTTTCTCCAGCAAGCCGCAATTCTTCAATAATTGAATTTTTTCGACATGACCGGGATACCGCAATGTCTTTTCAAAAAGATTGTTTTTCACCTTATCGCCCATGGTCATTGCCAGCGAACCTAAGCCGTTGGTGTTAAAGGCCTCCAGGCGACCTATCGGCTTGTCAAACACCATCTCCTCAACGTCCGATAACGCCTCAACCGTAACCCGTTTGCCACCCTGCACAATCTCCGCCGGCCGCAAATAGAGATTGAATACGCTTTCCAGCAGATATACCGTCTGGTAATCCAGCGGCGGAGTTTTCTCTTTCGGTATCCCGCCCACATAGATCAGGGCATTATGCGTCTCATCCAAAAGTTCCATCCCCCGGCCCACGCAGATATTGCTGATCCCCGGCGCTACCCCGCACCCCGGTATAATCAACGCCCCCGCCGCCCGGGCCGCGGCATGCAGCGCCGCCCGCTCCTGCGGCGCCTCGCACACCAAATCAACCAACGGCACTTGGGCCTCAATCGCCACATTAATCGACTCCAGGCTCATACTATGCGGCAGCGCACTGACAGCCGCGGTATGATTTTCCAGAGTCTGAACCATCGTCGCCCGATCTGAAATATCGATCCTTTTGAACTGCACCCGCTCTCGACCTGTCAGCGCTGCCGCCTTGTCCAACTGCGTTTCGCTGCCGTCGATAAGCGTCACCTCGGCCCGTTCATCCGCCTCCAGTAAATTTCGCGCCGCCACTTTCCCCATCATCCCCGCCCCCAATACTGCGTATTTATTCATGACTTCACCTTATTATTGCGGTTTGAAATAACCATCCCGGCAAACTACCCATATTCTGAAATATTCAGGAAAATGACATTATATCATTCTTTTTTTGAATTGAAAGCCTGTTTAAGCGATTAAATGACCACATAGGAAATTTGGTATATCCGTTGCCTGCCGTCTTCAAAGTGGGTAAAATAATATTTTACATAGAGTTATGACTTAACCGGAAATAAAATACCAGGTTTCAGGGTAATCGCATGACAATGCTCAAGCAGTTTTTATGCCGCAACGATCCGAGAAATAATCAAGAAATCTGGCAAATGCCCGAGGGCAGAACAATCCAGTTTCAACCCCGCCTTGTCGTTCTTGTCGTTATCCTCTTGATACCAATGACCTTAACGGCGACCCTGGGCACGATCAGTTTTTCCAATCCCGACGGCACCGCCATCACCAGTTTTTGGCCCGCCGCCGCCTTTCAAATCGTTTTTACGATTTGGTTCGGCATTTACGGTCTTTTAGCCGGCGTAATCGGTCCCATGTTAGGCAATTGGCTCATCGGTGAATCCGCTTTTCAGTATATCCCGGCCAATATCATTCAATGTGCCGTCGCCGGAATCGCTTTTCGCCATCTAAAGCTGGATCCCAGACTTACATCCAAACGAGACTGGTACGGTTTGATCCTGCTCGGCTGTATTCTCGCTCACATCCTCGGCGCCGCCACCGGTCTTTTTGAAAGTTACCTCCGAAATCCGGAATTAGGCGCCGCCGATGGCGGATTTACCTTCTGGCTCGGTAAATACGCCACCTGGATCGCCGGAAACACCCTGCCCAGTATTATTTTAGCCCCGATGCTCCTCAAAGCCCTTTCTCCCATGATGATCCGAGGTCCGTTGTTTTGCCAGAGTTTTTTCGGGTGCGCCAACTTTTTCCCGGGGCATCATCGCATGCATTTACGCGATATGCCCATGCAGGCCAAACTCATGATGCTGACTATGGGCGTTGGTGTCTTGCCACTTTCGATCATCGCCGGATTCACCGTGAGGGATATGATCAAATCCGCCGATCAGATGGCCGCGAAATCGACACAACTTCTGGTCCACGAAATCCGCACGGAAATCGAGCGTCACGAACTGCTGCTGCGGATGTGGGCGGTGCAACTTGATAATCCCCAGCTAACCCAGGCGGATCGACAACAACTGCTCGATCGGTGGAAACAGACGCCCGAAACATTCACCGATTTGGAGATTATTGACCTGCAGGACCTGCAAAGAACCACCGCGGTAGAAATCATGGACACCTTCCAGGATGTCGGCATTATGTTTTTCGCCCAGACTATTTCTGAAAACCCATTTGCCAACGACTATCTAAGAGCCATGGTTAAGCTCTCCTATGATTCCGATAAAGTACTCACCGGTTTAACCCACTGGTATCAGGACAGTCCCCTGACACAAAATCACGACTCAACCGTCACCGCTGGTATGATTGTCATAGACCGCCAATCCCTCGGTGAATACCGACGGGTGCCGCCGGAGTTGGAAGATTGGATCATTCCGGAAAAACGAACCAACGATCTGGAATATTATAATATCGAACATGCCGGCGAACAATGGCATGTCGCCGATGTCTATTTAGATCGACTCGGATGGCGCTTTATCCGCCTGACATCCTCGAAAGAAGGATTAAGGTCTATTTTAACCACCGTACCGAATCCCACCGCGTTGATCATCAACCTGGCGATTTTCGGCAGTTTTATCATAGGCGGTATAATTGCCAGCCGAATCAGTAATCGGGTCTTGACCATCGCTGAACATTTGTGCCAAAGCGGGGGTCACCCGGGGGCGCTGAAAATACCGATTCGGGGTCGAGATGAATTAGGGTATCTGGCCGACACCTTAAACCGGATTTCCCAAGAATTAGCCGACAATGTTCAACAGTTACAGGTGACTACCGCCGAGAAAGAACGACTCCAAGCCGAGATGAAACTCGCACGCCAGGTGCAATTAAGCCTCTTGCCCGACAGCTTACCCCAAATCCAGGGTTATCAATTCGCCGCCGTCAGTCACCCGGCCCGGGAGGTGGGCGGCGATTTTTACGATTTCATCGGTGAACAAAACGGCAACACGATTTTAACCATCGGAGACGTTGTCGGCAAAGGCTTACGCGCCGCCATGTTCGCCACCGAGACCCACGGACTCCTTCACGCGGCAACCCTGCTGCACCAGACCGATCCCGCCCAAATCCTGGCCTCAATCAATTCAGCGATTGTCGAAACGCAATTGGAAACATTTAACTTTGTCACCATGTTTTGCGGAATTCTCGATATCGCCCGGCATCGGTTGCTTTACGCCAGCGCCGGTCATAATCCGCCTTTACTTATCCGTCACGGCCAGGCCCGGGAACTGCAATTGGGCGGCATGCCCCTGGCCGTCCTCCGCAACGAGCAATACCCCCTATACTCGGAAATTCTCGCCCCAGGCGATACGGTGATTATGTACACCGACGGAGTCACCGAGGCGAAAAATCCCGCCGATGAGCTCTATGGAACCGAGCGGTTAACCTCGATCGTGCAGGAACACGCCAATCGAACCGCCGAAGATATCCAGCAGTTAATTCTTGATTCGGTCACCAACTTCGTGGACGATGCCTCACAAACCGATGACATTACTCTTTTAATTTTACGCCGGACGTAGATAATTTTAGATAACACCGCCCCGTCATCAAAGTCTTTATCACTTAAACCATACCCACCACCAAATATAACACCGAGACCAAAGCCGCCACCGTTAACGTATAGGGCAACTGGGTTTTGACATGATCGATATGATCGCAGGCACTGCCCAGGGACGACAACACCGTCGTATCCGAAAGCGGCGAACAATGATCGCCAAAAATCCCGCCGCCCACCACCGCCGACAGCGAACTCAACACCAGCATATCAATATTGCCCCCGCTAAATCCATACGCCATCGGCAGCGCAATCGGCACCATAATCGCGTACGTCCCCCACGCCGTCCCCGTGGCGAAACTGATAAACCCGCTGATAATAAACAACAACATCGGCAGCCACGCCGCCTGCAACCAGCCCTCCGAAATATTAATCACATACTGCGCCGTCTGCATCTCCTTACTCACCGTATTGATGCAATACGCCAGCGCCAAAATCATCACCGCCGGCATCACCCCCTTCATCCCCGAATACACACACTTCATAATCCCCAGCAGCGTATCCACACGTTGAATCCACAAAACCACTCCCAACACCATCACCGCCAGCAAAAAACTCTCGAGGATCAGCGTCTTCTCATACCAGATAAATGTCCCCGTATTCACCACAATAATTATCAGCACCGGCAGCAAAAAATTCAAAAATATATTCGTCCGCCCCGTCGGACTCACCTCCAAACCCGTCAGCTCATCACCCATCATCGGCACCGCCCCGTCCCGCATCACCTTGCCCTCCTCCAGCGCCCGCTTTTCCGCCGTCCGCATCGGCCCATAATCTTTAATCACCCCCGCCACTAGCAGAAACACCATCCCCACCGCCAGAAAACCATAAAAATTATAGGGGATACTCTTGATAAAAACCATTAAACCCTGCTCGGCATCAACGATCCCGGCCTTGCCGATCATCAATCCACTGATATACACCGCCCACCCGCTAATCGGTATCATCACCACCAGCGGCGACGACGTCGAATCACAAATATACGCTAACTTCTCCCGCGATATCTTGTACTTATCGGTCAGGTCCCGCATAATAGGCCCGACAAACAAAGGACTAAAATAATCACTGAAAAAGATAAACAGTCCCAACAGCCACCCCAAAATCCCTACTCTCCTGCGACTCGTCGCCCACACCCGCGCCCGCGCCGAAAACATCCCCACCGCCCCGCTCCGCTGAAAAAACGCCACCAACACCCCGATACAAAGCTCGATCATGCATATCCAGATAAATTCCTCACTCGCCAGCGACCGCTTGATCAATTCGCAATAGGCATGAATACCATGATCCAAAAACAAATCCACCCACCCGATCGGCTCACCCAGCATCACCCCGACTTCACGCCACCCCGGACCCATCAACACCACACCCGCCAAACAAGCCACCGCCAAAGAAAACACCGCCTCCCGTGTCACAAATGCCAAAAAAACCGCCAACAACGGCGGAATAATAGAAGTCCAGTGTGGTTCCAAAACAATACCTCTTTGTTAAATGAAAAGACATTATTAACATGTAAACTTAATAGCCATAACATATTATGTCAACAACAAAACTTAATATGACTAGTAAATTAGTAAATCACTTATGTCAGATTATCTTTGAAATGTACTGACCCATAAAATTCTCAAAATATTTCCACCCCTTGAAGATATTCCTGAAGATGATCTAGATATTTCTCCTTGGTCGGTTACTCCTATAATAACCAATAAAGAAATAGGCATAGCCATCAGTTGGTCAAAAGTTGATGTATTCTTTGAAAAGACCGCACCAATTTGCGAAAAATTTGGATTGCTCGGATTTAATTTCAAACCCGTCGCGCAGCGACACCACCATTTAGAATTTCCTTATGCCTTTCCTATCCGCGTATCTTCTTCTTCAGCGCCTCAATCTCCTGTCGTATATTCTCTATCTCTCCCCGCATATCATTAATCATATCATGCATCTTACCTAACTCCCGCCTTAACACACTCTCCAGCCCACCCAACTCTTCTTCAACCTCTACCTCCATCTCTTGGTGCAAACGCTGCTCTATCGCGTACGCCTCTCGCCGAAGCATCTCGGCCTTATCAATATTCCCCAACGAATGCTCACGTTCAGCCAAACGATGCAATTGATCGATCTCGATCTCGACATGCCGTCGCTCCATCTCCATTTCATGCCGTGCAATCTCGCCATGCAGTTTCTCAATATGCCGCTCTAGCTCAATAACCGCTTCTTCATGCCCCGCGCGCGTCGCCCGCTCCATCTCCTGGTGCGCCTGATCCAGTTCGACGTGCAACTGCTCCATGTGCCTGTTCATTTCTTCTTCATGAATCGCCATTTCTATTTGTTGCGCTTTGTATCGCAGTTCTTCAGCTTCTTCGATATGACCCAACTCCTGTTGTTTTTCGGCCAGGTCATGTAATTCCTCGATTTCCATGCGGACCCGATGAGCCCCCATTTCATGGGCATGCATTTTGATTTGCGCCCGGATATCATCTGCTTTCTGCTGCAATTCCTGGGCCCATTCTTCCTGGCCGCTATCTACCGCTCTCTCAATACCAACTTCCAACTCCGCCAACATGGCGTGCAGTTCTTCCATAAGCAGTTGCTGCTCTTTTAGAGCATACTCCTGCTCCCCTTGACGAATCCGCCTGATTTCAATCCTTTTTTCTTCAACATTACCCGTTCCGGTTTCATCTGCCCGGTTGATTTCGACGTCAAGGATCCGCTGTTTCAATTCCGCCGCCAGTTCCTCGATCCGCTTACGAAGTTTCTGCGACTCTTCTGTAATCCCTTGTTTATCCGCCCGTTTCGCCGCTTCGGTTAATTCCATTACTTGATTTTTCAGCCTTTCGATCTGAGCCTGAACCTCTGCGCTTTGCAGTTCCTGTCTCAAACGCTGTTCCAGTTCTTCCGCCTGGGCCAAAAACTGCCCCGCCTTGACCTGGGCCTCCCGCGCCAGCGCCCGTAATTCGGCGATCTTCTGCCTGATCTCCTGCATCTTTTGTTGCTTACCCTCTGCTTCGCTCATAATCACCACTCCCTGAGGCCCGGACTCGCTCTTTAACTCATTACCTGACAGCACTTTAACCTGTGCATAGGTAATCTCGCAACTCACCAGCACCGTTATCATCAACGCCGTTAATACTATTTTGCCCATGATTAGACCTTCCTTTCTGGAAAAAATTGACCTTAGATTAAATCTTTTTCGATTCGATTGATTACTTGGTTCGGTTCCAAAATCGGACGTATATTTAGACTTCTACCTATAGTATAAGATGCACACCCTAACCATGACATACACATATATTTAAGCAAGTTCAGAGACCAATCTCGGCCTATTTTTTACATTGCATCCTAACTCGGATTCCCTATAATTCAAGCAAATTATAACCTACTGGCAACAAGGGAGTTTATGTTGGAATTTAACGGATTCCAATTCAAGTTTGGCTGAGGCGACGCCTGCCGGTGCTCGCGGAGGGTATCCGGTTCACTTCCAAGGCTTGTCTATCCAAATTTTTTTAGTTTTTCAGAGGCATAAAACATGATGAAAATCAATTTAGGTAATTTGAAGCCAGGACTGTTGGTTACGGTGCTGTTCTGGGCGCCGCTGTGAGTATTGGGCCAGGAAATAGTTCCCCAAGACCACCGGCCGATTCGGGAGAGGAGGTTGTCTCACCCTGGCTGGGAAAATATCCCATGAGCTTTTGGATCCGAGCCCGTTCCGGATATACTATATGCTTGAAAATAGTAATCTAGATTTCCACCCGGCTGCGGTGATACGCCCCACCGGGAGAATTCAGACTTAAAGGCTTAAGCGCTATGCTATACGTCAATGATGAAAAAATCGAGGACCACCAAATTCAAGCCGAGTTCGACCGGCTCCGCCCCAGTTATGAGCAGGCATTTACCCAACTGGAGCCCGAAGAACGCCAAAAACAGCTTTGGCAATGGTCGCAGGAAAATATCATCGAAAGGGTTTTGCTCCGGCAGGCGGCCTGGCGCGATCCTGAACCTATCGATCCTGTCACCCTGGAAAATGCCCTGCAGCAAGCCCTCGAACAATATCAAAAGCAAAGTCCCCCGGGGCCC
>Ga0272441_10009347_pt1 | contig 15181 bp, 12 predicted proteins | sample SSMProp6N_FD_193582 | JGI IMG/M metagenome (GOLD analysis project Ga0272441, IMG submission 193582) | Marine sediment archaeal communities from Little Sippewissett salt marsh, Falmouth, MA, United States - SSM-Prop-6N | ecosystem: Environmental > Aquatic > Marine > Wetlands > Sediment ... | reverse complement strand
CCACTTGCAAGCGCTTTCTCATCGGATGGTGTCTTGCTGCCAGGCGCTGATCCGCCGGCGGCACCGCCCACCTTAGCCGGCGGGCGCGTCATCCACGCGGCCGACGCTGACAAGCCGAGCAATGATACGTCCCCCGTCCGCCGACCACGCTGCGCACCAGCTTCCGCCCGCAGCGCGGGCAGGGCTGGTCGTCGCCGCGGCGCGGCAGCAGGTACGACGACGGATAGGCGTCAATCTGAGCGTGGCGGCGGACGGCGAGCCGCAGCACGCGCCGCATCACAGAGAACACCCGCCCCAACCGCTCGCGCCCCAGGCGACGGACCGGCGTCTCCGGGTGAATCCGCGCCTGGAACAGGATTTCATCGGCGTACAGGTTGCCCAGCCCCGCGACGACCCGCTGGTTCATCAGAATGGGTTTTATCATCCCGGTTCGCCCATCGAGTTGTTCGAGGAACGCGGCGCGGGTGACGGCCAGCGCGTCGGGCCCCAGGCGGCGCTCGGCGACCAGCGCGTCCGGCCCGGCGGTCAGCGAGACCTCGCCGAACATCCGCATGCAGACAAAGGCCAGGTGGACGCCGTTCTGGAACCGCACGATGACGCGGCTGTGCGGCGGCCGGCCCTCGAGGAACCGGAACTGCTGGAGCCGGCCGCTCATCCCGAAGTGCAGCACCAGCCAGCCGCCGCGATTCAGCTCGGCCAACAGGTACTTGCCGTGCCGGGCGGTGCGGGCGAACTGGCCCCCCTTCAGCGCCGCGCCCAGTCCCCGAACGGTCACCCCGTGCAGGATCCGCCGGTCGGTCACCGACACCTGCTCGACAGTCTGGTGCAGCGAGGTCTGGGCCAGGTAACGGCGGAAGCGTTCCACCTCGGGCAGTTCAGGCACGCCTAGCCTCCGGGAGTCTTCGCCGCGTTTTTCCGCTTCATCAAAACGCCTCCGCCGGGCCGAACGGCGCCAGACTGACCGTGATGTACTGGTTGGTGGCGGTGTCGTCCTCGTCATGGGCGAACTGCCACAGCCGCCGGCACATCTCGTGCACCACCTCGCGGTGCCGCGGGTCGCCGGCCAGGTTATGCATCTCGTGCGGGTCCTCCGCCAGGTGGTACAGCTCGTCCCGGTCGAACCCGTTAAACGTGTACCGCCAGTCCCTGGTGAACACGGACCGCTGCGTGTAGTACAGCTCGACGCCGTTGCACTGGGTGAACAGCGCGTCCCGCCAGTCGGACGGGGTCTCGCCGCGCAGGAAACGCGCCAGGCTCGAGCCGGTGAAGTGGCGGTCGGCGGTGACACCGGCCAGTTCGAGGAACGTCGGCCCGAAGTCGGCCAGCGACACGAGCGAGTCCACCCGGCGGCCGGGGTCCGCAAGCCCGTTCGGCCAGCGCATCACAGCGGGCACGTGGTAGGCGCCTCGGAAGCAGGGGACGCCCTTGGCGAACAGCCCGTGCTCGCCGCAGTAGTCGGCGTGGTCCGAGCAATAGAGCACAACGGTGTTCGCCGCCTGCCCGGTCGCGTCCAGACCGGCCAGCAGGCGGCCGAACAGGTCGTCGAGGAACGAGCAATAGGCCCAGTAATGCCGGATGCCCTCCCTGACCTCGCGCTCGCTGAGCTGGCCGAACCCCTGCTCGCGCATCCGCTGGTAGACGACCGGCTTGCCCTTCATCTCGTCGGCGTAGCTGGGCGGGACGGGCACGTCGTCCAGGTCGTAGAGATCGAGGAACCGCTGGGGGACGAAATAGGGATCGTGCGGGCCGTTGCAGCCGACGAACAGACACCAGGGTGCGCCATTGTGAGCCAACTCGGGCAGCAGCCGCTCGGCCTGCTCGGTGATGCCGGTGTCGTGTGGATTGCCCTCGTCCTTTCGGCCGTAGAGGGTGTAAGTCCCGTAACCGGGCCGAAGGATTTGCCCCTCGCCGCGCTCGGCCGGCTCGCCCTGCGCGGCGACGGCTTGGTAGTAATCCCAGGCGCCGCCGTGCACGGTGCCGGGCCCGGAACTGACCTGGTGCTCGGCCCAGCCCCGGTCGGCGGGTGACTCCACCGAGCTGACGTGCCACTTCCCCAGCCAGTGCATGGCGTAGCCGGCCTCGGCCAGGTCTTCGCTCCACAGCCGGACGCCGGGCTTCGGACCAGGTGACAGCGCCTGCCGGTTCAGTACGTTGTTCCATACGCCGTGCCGCGAGGGGTAGAGCCCGGTCCAGAACGTGGCCCGCGACGGGCAGCAGTGCGGCGACGGGCAGTGCGTTTCGCTGAACAGCACCCCCTCGCGGGCGAGGGCGTCGAGGTTGGGCGTCACCGCGGGGTGCTCGGGCCGCGCGGTATCGCCGCGCTGGTGGTCGGTCATAAAGATCAGAATGTTGGGGCGGGCCATGGCGGATTCCTGTCGGGCGCTCGGCCGGGCGGTCGCATGGCATAGTCTATCTGGTAGAATGCGGGAAGCAAGTCCGTGTGAGGTGATACGATGGCTCGACACGCCGGGCGGCTCTTTCTTTTCGCACTGCTCGCTGCGCTGGCCGGCTGCGCAACGCCCCAGCCGTCGACCGGACGCATCACACGGCTGGGGCGCATCGCATTCGAGTGGCTCGAAAAAGAGGCGGGCGGCGGTGCGATGAACCACCCGCCCGACGCGGCCCTCCTGGCCTGGAACGAAAGCTACCTGCTGATGGCCTGTCTGGCGATGTACGAAGGGACGGGCGACATCAGGTATCTGGAACGCGTCTGGGACCGAGCCGACCGGGTGTTCCGTGTCCGAGACGACCGGCTCGGAATTCGGGACGAGTTGCGCGGCCGGGTGATGCCGGCCTGGTCCACGCTGCGGCAGACCGGCGGGAAGCGGCACGCGCTGGTCGCCCACAACGGAATGATCACCTTTCCCATCGCCCGCTGGACGTACCTGGTCCGCAGGGACCCGGCGCTCCGCACCCGGTTCGGCCAGGCCGCAGACCGCTACCTGGGCCTGATCATCGAAACCGCCCGGGCCTTCGACGCCGAATGGCGCGAGCAGCCCGACCGGCGCGCCGCGTTCTACCACGGGACGCTGATCGGCCGCGCCGTGCCCATCAACCAGCAGAGCGCCATGGGCCGGACGTTCGTCGCGCTGTGGCTGGCCACCGGCGACCGGCAGTGGCGTGCCCGCGCCGAACGGCTCGCCCGTTACCTCCGGAACCGAATGCGCAAAGACGGTGACCGCTACGTCTGGGCCTACTCGCCCGAGGGGACCAACGCAGAAGACTTCTCGCACGCGGCCATCAACGCCGACTTCGCCTTCCAGTGCTTCCGCGCCGGAATCGTGTTCGACGGTGCCGACCTGCGGGCCATCGCCAACACGTTCAAGCGGTGCGCTCACATCCGACAAGGATTCCACCGCTACATCGACGGAACGCGCGACGTGGGCCTGTCGCTGGCCGCGGGACGGTGGGGCCACTTTGGCTTCGTGGACCCCGCGGTGCGCCGGCTGATCGCCGACCACTACCAGCGCGGCCATTGGGACCGCCGGCCGGTACTGGGTCTGATCGCCGCCGCCTACCTGGTCGAGACCGGCCGCCCGTTGCGCCTCGATCGGCCCGTGCCTCTCCCCTGACCCGCCGGAGCCGCCTCACAACCCGAGGATCGCTCCCAGCGGCGCCAGGTCGTCGCCCCGGACCACGTGCGTCGCCGCCTCGGCCACCTGGGGATCCTCTGCGCGAAACGCGATGCGGGTGTACGCCTCGCGGAACATCGCGACGTCCGAGGCGCTGTCGCCCACCGCGGCGGTGGATTCGCACGACACGCCCAGTTTGCGCGCCAGCGCCCGCAGCGCTTCGCCCTTCCCTTCGTACGGCAGCCGTATCTCGAGCTCGCCGGTCAGCCGGCCGTCGCGCGCCACCACGCGGTTGGCCAGGATGTGCTCGACCCCCAGCTCGCCGAACCGGTCGGCGACGCAGTGCAGCCCGTTGCTCAGGATGGCCAATTGCGTCCCGGCGCGGCGCAGCGCGGTCAAGAGGTCGGTGCATCCGGGCATCCACGCGACCTCACGGCTGGCCTCGGCCAGCAGGCCGACCGGGGCGCCCGCCCACACGGCAACATCCATCCGCGCGAACGTGTCGTAGTCGAGCCCGCCGGCGCGGTATCGGTCCCAGTAGGGCTGCCCGTGCGACTCCCAGGTCCCCAGCTTGCGGTGCATCAGCTCCCACACCGTTGGGTCGGCGGTCAGGCAGCCTTCCATGTCGAACGCGACGAGCTGGATGCGCGGCGCGGTCAACGGTGGCTTCTCCTGAGCTGCCCGCAGGCGGCCGAGATGTCGCGCCCGCGCCGGTACCGCTCGGTGACCTTCACCCCCGCGCGTTCGAGGATGTACGCGAACCGGCTGCGTTCGCCGCGGGTCGGGGCCCGGAACGGGCAGCCCTCGACGGCATTGAAGGGGATGAGGTTGACCAGTGCGCCCAGGCTCCTGGCGATTTTGGCCACGCCGCGTGCAGCCGGAGGATCGGTGTTCACGCCGCCCAGCAAGACATATTCGATCAGCAGGCGTCGGCCGGTACGGTCCGCGTAGTCGGAGCAGGCGTCGAGCACCTCGGCCAACGGGTAGGTCCGCGTGACGGGCATCAGCTTCCGCCGCTCTTCCTCGAACGGTGAGTTGAGCGAGAGCGCCAGATTGGGGCGGACGCCGCCGTCGGCCAGCTCGCGAATGCCCGGCGTGATCCCGGCGGTGGACACCGTCAGGTGGCGCGCGCCCAGCCCGAAACGCCGGGGGTCGGCGAGCGCGGTCAGCACCGCGCCGACGGCGCCCAGGTTGAGCAGCGGCTCGCCCATCCCCATGAACACCACGTTCCGCAGGGCGCCGGTCCGCCGGGCGAGGGCCGTCACCTGGCCGAGGATTTCGGCGGTGGTCAAGTCGCGCGTAAACCCGCTGGCGCCGGTGGCGCAGAACAGGCAGCCGAGCGGGCAGCCGGCCTGGGAGGAGACGCAGAAGGTGTGCCGCCCGCGCTCGGTCATCCAGACGCTCTCGATGCGCTCGCCGTCCTCCAATTCGAGCAACAGCTTCCCGGTCCGGCCGTCGGCCGAGACGTCGGCGTGCCGTTCGGCGGGCCCGGCCAGCCGGTAGGCCGCGGCCAGCCGGCGGCGCAGCGAGGCCGGCAGGTTGGTCATCGCCTCGAAGGAGTCGGCCCAGCGCCGATGGGCCCATTCGAGGACCTGGTCGAGGCGGTAGCCCGGCTCGCCCTGCGCGGCCAGCCACTCGGCCAGCGCCTCGGGCTCCGTCTCCAGAATGTGCTCGGGCGGCGTCTGCATGGGCGGCGATTATACCACGCCCGACGTGCGAACCGAACGCGCTTGCCACCGGCATCGGCCCGGCGTATAATCCCCGCCCAAGTGTTCGCTCCCGGGTTGATAGTACGGTTGAGAGTCCGGTTAGGAGACGCAACGTGGCCAAGACGCTAAAGGTCGGTGTGGTGGGTGCAGGCGGTATCGCGGGCGCTCACATCAAGCAGCTTCAAACCATCGAGGACGTCGAGGTCCACGCGATCTGCGACATCCGCGAGGGAGTCGCCCAGGAACGCGCGGAGGAGTTCGGCATTCCGAAGGTGTTCAAGAGCTACAAGGACCTGCTGAAGCTCAAAGAGCTGGATGCGGTGTCGGTGTGCACGCCGAACTTCTTCCACGCCGAGCCGACCATCGCGGCGCTCAAGGCGGGCAAGCACGTGATCGTCGAGAAGCCGATGGCGATGAATGTGCGCGAGGCGAAGGCCATGGTCGACGCCGCGAAGAAGACGCGGAAGGTGCTGGTGGTCGGGTTCCAGCTCCGCTACAGCCCAAACGCGCAGATGCTCAAGCGCGCGGTGGACGACGGCCAGCTGGGGAAGGTGCTTTACGTTCGCTGCCAGGCGCTGCGTCGGCGCGGCATCCCGAACTGGGGGGTGTTCGGACAGAAGGAGCTTCAGGGCGGCGGCCCGATGATCGACATCGGCGTCCACATCCTGGAATGCGCCCACTACGTGATGGGCAAGCCCGAGCCGGTCGCCGCCTGTGGCCAGTGCTATACGTACATGGGCAACAAGAAATCGGACGTCCTCTCGCAGTGGCCGGGCTGGGACTACAAGAGCTACAACGTGGAGGACCTGGCGGTCGGCATGGTGCGGTTCAAGAACGGCGCCACGCTGGTCATCGAGTCGAGCTTCGTGGCCCACATCGAGAAGAACAAATTCAACTTCCACGTAATGGGCGAGAAGGGCGGCGGGAGTTACGACCCGCCCCGGCTCTACACCGACCTGGCCGGCACGATGTTCAACCTGGAGCCGGCGTTCCTCGGCAAGCAGGACGCCTGGAAAGTGAAGATGGGCGACTGGGTGGGCGCTATCCGCGAAGGCCGCAAGCCAATGGCCCCCGGCGAGGACGGACTGGCCGTGCAGAAAATGCTGGAGGGCATCTACAAGAGCGCCGAGCGCGGAAAAGAAGTCGCCATCCGCTGACCGCACCACAAGACCTAGCGGACGTACTGCCGGGACGCGTCGAAGTACGGCTGGTAATCCCAAGACGCCGCCCGGCCGTGCGCGATCGCCTCCAGGATGAGCCGCCGGTCGCGCTGGCTGCGCAGCACCCGCTCCTCCAACTCGGCCGGATCCCAGTCGGCCAGCGCCCGTTCGCTCAGCCCGGCCTCGATGCCGGCCAGCTCGGGCCGCCCGCAGAGGTCCGCCTGCTCGGTCGGGTCGTCCTCCAGGTCGAACAACCTGGGCGCCTCGCCCGCCACGTAGACGTACTTGTGCCGGCCGCGGCAGACCATCCGCGCCGGGTGCAGCGTCCCCTCGCCGCAGTACTCGCAGACCGCCTCGTCCTTCCAGGACGCCGCGTCGCCCTCAAGCACAGGGACCAGGCTGGCGCCATCCGAGTCCGCCACCACCGCCTCGTGATCCGGCACTCCGGCCAGATCGAGAAGCGTGGGGAACAGGTCCACCAGGGAGACGGCCTGGGGGACGCGCCGGCCGGCCGCCCAGCGCTCCGGACAGGCGCAGATGAGCGGCACCCGCGCCGACCAGTCGTAAAACGTCCGCTTCGACCACATCCCGTGCTCGCCCATCATGTCGCCGTGGTCGCTGAGAACCAGCACCACCGTGTTCCGGTCAAGCCCTAGCCGCCGCAGCTCGCCCACCAGCTCGCCCACCTTCTGGTCCCAGTACGAGACCATGCCATAGTAGGCGCGGCGCGCCGTACGGACCAGGTCCAGCGACGGCGGGAACAGGTCGATCGAATGGTGCTGCTGAATCCACTGGTCGTAGGGGTGCAGCCGGTCGTGCGGGGCGGCCGGCACCGCCGGGTCGTCGATGGCGTCCGGCTCGAACCGGTCCCAGTACTCCTGGGTAATGACGTATGGCTGGTGAGGGTGGGTATAGGAGGCGCACAGGAAGAAGGGGCGGCCGTCGTCCGCGTCGGCCAGCGACCGCAGCCGTTCGAGCGCTCGGAAGTGTACCTCTTCGTCGTAATCGAGCTGCATGCTCCAGCGGCAGACGCCGGAGTGCTTGAGTTTCTCGACGCTCGACCCCGTGTTGCGCACCACGCCCCGGCTCCAGTCGGGCGTCCAATCGAAGCCCGACGGATAGATGTCCGTGGTTAGCCGTTCCTCGTAGCCGTGCAACTGGTCGGGCCCGATGAAGTGCTGTTTGCCCGAGCTGATAGTGCGATAGCCGGTACGCCGCAGGTGATGCAGGAAGGTGGGAATCTGGGCGGGCAGCTCGGTCCCGTTGTCGAACGAGCCAACGCGCGATGGGAACTGTCCGGTGACGAGCGAGGCGCGCGACGGAACGCAGAGCGGCGCGTTGCAGTAACAGTTTTCGAACAGCACGCCGGACTCGGCAAGGGCGTCGACGTGCGGCGTTTTGGCGACCCGGTGGCCGTAGGCGCCGAGCGCCGCGGCTGCAAGCTGGTCCGCCATAATCATCAGGATATTCGGCTGGCTCATCGTCAGTTCATCCAAACAGGTATCACACCGACCGGCGCAGCGGCCAAGATAGTCCGGCGCCCGGCGGTTGTCAACGCCAACCGCTGCACAGCACTGAGCGCCGGGCGGCCCAATCCGGCCGCAGGCAAGTGATTTACCGTTGCGGCCCCGCCGGCCCGACGATATAATCCCCGGCACTTGAGTCGCCCACCCGAGTAACGAGGAGTCTAAGATGACGGAATCGCTGGCCGGAATGCCTGCCCCGAAGATCAGTGACCGGCTGCGTGGACGCCAGGCCCCGCACATCGGGGTGTTCACCCGCGAGGAGTTGGACGAGGTGATCGCCCTGGGCGAGTGGTTCCGCGACAACCGGTACGACATGACCTATGCGAACCTGCTGCAGGGCCGGGTACTGGGACTCTTGTTCGTGTACGAATCGACTCGGACGCGGCTGGGCTTCGAGGGCGCGATGGCGCAGCTCGGCGGCACGAACGTCTATCTGCCCGTAGCGTCGACACAGATGGGCCGGGGCGAGTCGATGGCCGATACCGCCCGGGCGATGAACCAGTACCTCGACGTGTTCTGCGGCCGGCTGTGGAAGCAGGAGGACATGGACGAGGCGTGCGCCAACATGACCGTCCCTGTGCTCAACGCCTGCACCCCGCGCGATCACACCACCCACACCATCGGCGAGCTGATGGCCATCAAGCAGGCCAAGGGCAAGCTCGAAGGGCTCAACCTGGTCTACACCGGCATGGCCCGCGGGCTCCTGCACTCGTTCCTCCGCGTCTGCCCCGTGCTGGGCATCCACTTCGTGGCCGCCGTCCCGCCCTCCTACGCCGAGACCATCGACCAGGCCATCCTGGCCGAAGGCAAGGCGAAGGCAAGCGAGGCCGGCACCCGGCTCGAAGTGATCACCGACCTCAAGAAAGCCGTCGAGGGCGCCGACTTCGTCCAGGCCACCACCCTGATCCGCAGCATGCTGGCCGGCGAGCAGTCGCCCGAAGAGAAGGCGGTCGTGGTCGAGGAGTGGACGGTCACCGACGAGGTGCTCGACTGCGCGAAGCCGGACGTCCTCTACAGCCACAGCGGCCCCGCACACCGCGGCGTCTGCGCCACCAACAAGGTGATGGACGGCCCCCGCCAGATCATCCAGGCCGAGGCGCTGAACGCCATCTTCTCCAAGAAGGCCCTGCTGGCTCTGATGGTGAAGTAAGGCGAACTACTCGGCGAACATCTCCTGCAAGATTCGCAGGACCGCGTTCTGCGCCTTCGCGGACACGGCTCCCAGCCGCCGCACCAGCCGGGATTTGTCCACGGTCCGCACCTGGTCCAGCACGACCTGTCCCCGCTTGCCCTGGAACGTGCACGGCACGCGGGTCGGGTAGTCACGCCCCCTGGTCGTCATTGGCGCGACGATGACGGTGCCGATGTGCTGGTTCATCTCATCCGGTGAGACGATCAGGCACGGCCGCGTCTTCTTGATCTCCCTGCCGCGGGTAGGATCGAGAGACACCAGAAAGACGTCGAAACGCCGGACTACCACTCCCACTCCTCTGCATCCCATTCGGTCGTGGATTCGGCGACCAACAGGCGGTCATCGCCCCGTTCTGCCATGCCAGCGAACGCCTCGTCCCAGCCTTCCCGGGGGCGGTGAGCGGAGCGAATCACGATCTCGCCGCCGCGGACGTCCATCTCGATGTCGCCCTCCAGTCCGCACTGCTCGCAGATGGGCTTCGGTATGCGAATTCCCTGCGAGTTCCCAACCTTGACCAGCTTGGCTCTCATGCTTACAATGTACCCACTTCCAGCCAGGAAATCAAGCCTCTTGGCGCCGTGGCCTGCGCCAGATCATCCAGACCGAGGCCCCACTCGCCCGCGGGCCGTCGCCGCCCTGGGCTGCTCCGTGCGCCTTTTCCCATTCGTCGGCCATGCCGTCGTCGCCCTTATCGACGCGCGGCGTGCCGTCGCTGAGAATGTCAATCGCTTTTCGCGCCGCCGAGCCCGCCCGTCTTGTGCAGCGACCGGACCTCGTCGGCACTGAGCACGCGGTTGAACAGCATAAACTCGTCGAGGCAGCCGCCGAAAAACTTGGGCTGACCGAACCCGCCGCCGCCCACGCCCAGGCCCAGGCCCATCCCCCAGTGGTTCAGGAAGCGTTTCTTGTAGCTCAGAACCTTTGCCCCGTCGAGGTAAATGGTGATCGGTGCGCCCTTGCCCGCCTCGAACGCGTACGCGAGGTGATGCCACTTGCCGTCGTTCACGTCGATCTTCGAGAGCATCAGCTTCCCGCTCGCCACGAACGCCTGGTAAGCGTAGGTCTTGTTGAACAGCGCCTTCTTCCAGCCGATCCGCTTCGGGTCGACCTTGAACCACAGCACCACCGTGCCCTGGTCGATCGTGTGCGGCGACTTCCGGTTCACCCGCAGCCGCGCCTTGTCCGTGTAATCCGTCAGGTCCACCAGGTCGTCGACGCCGTCGAGCCGGACCGCCATCCCCTTTACGCCCTTGACCCGCTCCAGGTGAGGATACAGGTCGCTCCAACCCAGGCCGTCGATCCCGTTCGCCGACAGGTCCTTCACCCACGGCCCCGTCAGGCAGTCGAAGCTCCACCAGCCGACCAGCCCGGGCAGCGAGCGCAACTTGAACGTCACCTCGGCCGGATCCATCAGGTTGCGGGCCTTCGGGCGATCGCTAACGTTCTTCACGGTCAGCTTGTGCTCGCCGGCGCCCAGCGGCTTCGCCAGCGTCAGCAGCACGCACTGCCTATGGCGTTCGAGCTTCGCTGCCGTGGCGGGCGCGCCGTCGATTGTGTAGTTGGTCTCCTCCGCCGCCGAGACGAGGTCGACCGGCTCATCGAAGCACACGGTGATCTCCCTGGGATGCAGCGCGACGACCTGCGTCACCCGCGGCTTCGTCTTTTCAGGCCCGAGCGACTTGAACACCGCGGTCACCGTCTCGCTCGGCTCGTATCCCTGCAAGAACGACTTCACCTTGAGCTTCGTCGTCTTGGTCAGCGTCATCGGCCCCTTGTACTCCGGCGACTTCTCCGTCGGCTCGGTCCCGTCGGTGGTGACGCGATGCGTGGCGTTGTACCATAGGCCGCGGACCTCGAAGGTCAGGCTCTCGTGGGACGGCTTTGTCAGGTCCGGCGCGAGGGTCGGCTTCGGCACCTGGCCCATCGACTTCTTCATGTTCGCCTGGATCTCGTCGGGCGTGAGGGCGCGGTTGTAGACGTACAGTTCGTCGCGGTCCGTCGCACCGCGGCCGCCCTCGGCGCCCACACAGCAGATGCTCATTGCCGCATTGCAGAACGTCGCGACATGCCACGGTGCCGAGTGGAACACCTTGTCCGTGCTCGGCGTCCCGTTCAGCATCACCTTCCCGCTGGCGAGCACCCCGTCAAGGTAAATCGCCAGCTTCGCCTGCTCGGCGTCCCAGGTGACCGCCACGTGCCGCCAGGCGCCCGTCCACCTATACGGCGCCTGGACGTGATAGATTTTGCCCCGCATCGCCTTGTACGTGACCTCCAGGAACCCGTCGGTCAGGCCCTTCACCGTCTTGTACCGCCGCATCCCGATGAAGCAGTCCGACCCTGGCTTGAACGGCTTCCACGGCCGCTTGGCCTTCAGGTACCACCGGGTGTAAATGGCCTGCGGCGACCAGACGTAGCCGAAGATGCCCTCGCCCTCGTGCCCGCGCATGGCGTTCGGCCCGATCTTCCAGGTCGTCTTCGGGTCGCCTTTGAACCGCGGCGTGTAGGGAATCTCGGTCACACGGCGCGACTTGCGGATCCAGAAGCAGATCGTGCCGCGCCGATGGTAAATGTTGTTCAGCGTCTCGTAGGCCATCTTCGACCAGCGGTGGCGGGGGTACGGCCGAGCGTTCATCCCGAACACCGCGCGGCCCTTGACCCCGCCCGCGTGGTACCAGATGCCCTCGTCCCAGAACTTGCGGCGTCCGACCGAGCGGTCAAAATGTGTGCGGGCCGGCTTCGCGTCGCCGCACGAGTAATAAGCGAGCAGGCCGTCCTTGTCCAGCGGCTGCTTGTCCAGCGACTTCGCGTCGCGGACCAGCACCGTCTTCAGGCGCTCCGGGAAGTTCACGACCTCGCCGCCCGCGACCGTGACGGCGGGCCGAACGGTCGCCTCCGCGCCCCAGGCGTTGTTCGTCACCTTGAAGACCAGCAGCTTCGCCTCGCCCGGCTTCAGTGCAAACGTCTCCTCCACCGGCTCGGCCGACAGCCCTGCCGGCAGATTCTTGAAGCTCACCGTCCCGCTGCACGCCACCTTCGCGCCCGACAGATGCACCAGGAACGTCAAGTAATCGCCCTTCTTCAACGGGAACCGCGGCACCGGGTCCATGTCCACGTTCACGGCCCGGGCGCGAGCGGCAAGAATGAAACACAACACGCAGCATAGCGCCATCAGCCGGCCCTGACCCTCGCGCCGATTCCTCCTCGAACTTTGGCTCATGCGTCACCTCCCGTCGGTCATTGCTGTATCCCCAACTCACCGGTCCGATGTAGAGACCGCACCTCGGCGTCGCTCAGCACGCGGCCGAAGAACATCACCTCGTCGATGGAACCATCGAGGTCGACACGCCCGCCGCCCCAGCCGACGGGGGCGCCAAGCTGCAGCCGGGTCTGCACGTGCCGCAGGAACCGCGGGGTAGCCGCAGCCTTCAACTCGCCGTCGATGTAGACCTTCGCCCCGTCCTTCACCTTGTTCTGGAACGTCAGTGCCACGTGGTGCCACTTGCCGTCGACGATCTTCATCTTCGGGTCGGCCGCCTTCGTCCGCCAGCCCTGGCCGCCGACGAGCAGGGTGTTGCGGTAGATGTTGATGTTGTACGCGTACGTCTTGCTGAGGATCAGGCGGCCGCCCCGCGGCTGCGGCTTCGCCTTGACCCACAACGCCACCGTGCCCTCGTCCGTGCCGAGCGGGCACGTCCGGTCGACGCTTTTGTCGTCCAGATTCGTGCCGCCCAGGTCTTTGGCGTATTTCGAGAGATCGGCGAAGTCGCGCCCCGCTCCCAGATAGAGCGCCTTGCCATGCCGGCCTTCGACGCGGACCGCCTTCGGGATGCTCACGTCGTGGTAGGCCGTGCCAGTGACGGCCAGCGGACCGAAGTCGGCGAGCGCCGGCCCGTCGAGCACGTCGAAGCTCCACCAGGCGACCAGTCCCGGCAGGCGCCTCGCCTCGACCGGCACCGTAGCGTCGTCCATCACGTTCGCGCTCTTCGACGCGTCCTTCACGCCTCTGACGGTGAACGTCGCGCCCTCTACCGTCGGGTCCGCCAGCTTCAGCCGCACCACCCGCCGCTGCGTGTCGAGCGCCGCCTCGGTGATCGGCGTCTTGCCGAACGAGTAGTTCTTCACCTCTTCCGCGGTCGCCTTGTCCACGTCCTTGTCAAACACCACGAGCACCGTGTTCAGGTCATTGACCGACAACGCCCGCACCACCCGCGGCTTCATCGTGTCCGGCCCGAGCGACGTGAACTCCGCCGCCGCCACGGAGCTCGGCTCATAACCCTCGCGGAATGACCGCACCTTGACCGTCGTGGTCTTGTCGATCACGATGGGCTTGGTGAGCTCGGCCGACGTCTCGGCCGGGTCCTTGCCGTCCAGGGTGTAGCGATGTATCACGCCGCCCCAGTGGCTCTTGACCGTGACCGCTGTCGAATCGTGGAACGCGCGCGGCTCGGGCAGGATGATCGGCGTCACCACCTTGCTCATCGACGCCCTCATGTCCGCGGCGATCTGTTTCCCATCGAACGCACGGTTGTAGACGCAGAACTCGTCGCGGCGGGTCAGGCTGTATCCACCCTCGTCGGGATGCATCACCACCGAGAACGCCGCATTGTCGGGCAGGGCGCAGCTCCACGGCGCACCGTACCACGGCTCACCACCCATGGGTTCCCCGTTCGCGCGGATCGCGTCGTTTGCCTTCTTTCCGTCGATCCATATCTCCAGCCGCCGGGCGTCCATGTCCCACACCACCGCCACGTGCCGCCAGACATCCGTCCACGGGAACGGCGCCCGTACGCTATACTTCTTGCCCCGCAGCGCCAGATAGACCGCCTCCAGGTAACCGGGCTTGCCCATGAACGGCTTGTAGCGGCGCAAGCTGATGAAGGTGTCGGACAGCGCCCGATACTTCCAGGTGATTCCCGTGGTGCGCTTCAGCCGCCGCGACGCCACCTTTTGCGGCGTCCAGTTCCCGCCGAATATGCTCTCACCCGAGCGGCCCTTGCCCGCGGTGGGGCCGAACTTCCACGTGTTGTCGTAGTCCATCCGCTCCTTGCCGCCCCAGTACGCCATCTGGCTGAACCGGATCTCCTTGCGGATCCAGCACGTGATGGTGCCGCGGCGGTGGTCGACGTTGTTCAGCGGGTCGAACGCCGCCTTGCTTTTCATGTCCCCGTTCGCGCCCCGGAAGCAGTTGCCCTTGACGCCGCCCGGTGCGATCCACATCCCCTCGTCCCACATCTTCGCCCTGCCCGCCGCCTTGTCGGCCACCAGGTAGCCGGCGCGGTACGGCTCACCGTCCCCGCACGAGTAATAGAACAGGAGCCCGTTCGGACCCACCGGCTTCTTGTCCAGCATCTTCCGATCGCGGACGATCTGCGTCTTGAGGTGCTCGGGGAAATTGACCGCCTCCTTGATCACGGCACCCACGAGCTTCGGACGGATCGTCACCGTGTCCCCCCACTTCGTGTTCGTGATCTTGAAGACGAGCAGCTTTTCCTCGCCCGGCTTGAGCGCGAACTTCCGCTCCGCCGGTTCCGCCTTCAGGCCATCCGCCAGGTCCGCGAACGACACCGTCCCCTCGCACGGTCCCTTCGCCGCCGACAGATGCACCAAGAAGTGCTGACTCTCGCCCGGCCGCAACGGGATGCGCGGCACGGGGTCCAGATCCACGGTCACCGCCAGTGCGCTCGACCACGCCGCCACGCCGACGTACAGAGCCGCCGCCCAGACGCCTGCCGCTCCCGTTTGCCTGCTCATCTCACATCCTTTCGAGTCCGGTTCACTTTTTCGCCCGCTTGCAGCGGTAGACCCATATACTCCGGCTGTTGTAGTACACCGTCACGTTCCGAGCCGCGTCGTAGTACACGATCATCCGGCCGCCTGCCGGGATATCGCCCTTCGGCTTCGGGTCGGTCCACTTGCCCGTTGTCGTGTCGAACAGCCAGAGGTGCGGCGTGGTTGATCTTGTATAGAGCACGGAGCGCTTCGCGACCGGGTCGTACACCAGCCCGGCGGTCGAGTCCCGGCC